>Ga0315549_1000421_pt1 | contig 50673 bp, 42 predicted proteins | sample SalMarSW160200MG_FD_203101 | JGI IMG/M metagenome (GOLD analysis project Ga0315549, IMG submission 203101) | Salt marsh sediment microbial communities from the Plum Island Ecosystem LTER, Massachusetts, United States - Salt Marsh Sediment SW1601-200 ...
AAATATTCAAGAATGATATCGTTTAGGTTCACCACCTCCGTAATATCAACCCCCCTTCTTGCCAGAGTCAACAGATCCTGCACAATAGCGGCAGCTTTTTTCCCTGAGTCTTGTATGCTTAAGATGGACTTTCTTAAGGGACTGTCTTCCGGGATTTGCATTAATAACAGGTCAGGATAACCTACAATACCGGAGAGCATATTATTGAGATCATGAGCCACCCCTCCTGCCAGTGTTCCTAAAGCCTCCATCTTCTGGACTCGCTGGAGTTGGGCTTCAAGTTTCTTTTTCTCCTCCTCAGCCAGCTTGCGATCGGTGTTGTCAAAAAAAGTGCCGGTAACATATTCAATCTCTCCCTTGCTGTCACAAACTATATGCCCTCTTTCTTGTATCCAATGGATGTCCCCAGCCTTGGATTTGATCCTATACTCCCTAACATATGACTTATCTGTTTTTAGAGCCCGGATAAAACTTTGCCTTGCAGTTTTAATATCTTCCTTAACAATTATATCGGACCATTTCATTCTCTCGGAATTAAATTCATCAACATTATAGCCAGTGAATATCTCAATCTTATTATCAAAGAATTCGACAGACCAGTCTTTATATCCTCTGTAAACAGTACTTGGGAGATTTTCTACTAAGAATCTGTATTTCTGCTCACTTTCCCGCAGCGCCTCCTCTGCCTGCTTGCGTTCGGTGACTTCTCTGGAAATTTCTAACACTGCTTTGGGTTTTCCCTCTTTATCTTTTAATGCCACATTAGCAGTACAATGGAATGATAATATTTTCCCGTCTTTATCAATTAGTTGCGTATCATGCTCATGAACCTTTTCGTCCTGAAATGCCTTAAGCGTAAAACAAGGATATGGTTCACAAGGTTCTTCTTTTTGATGAAATGCCTCATAGCATTTTTTGCCAATAATATTATCACCAAATGTTTTTTTGGCTGTTTCATTGGCCCAGATAATATTTAAATCTTTATCCATCATGCTCACATAATCTCCAATAGATTGCAACATGGCATTGAGCTTTCCTTCACTCTCCCGGAGAGCCTCTTCGGTTTGCTTTCGTTCGGCTATATTGATTCCCAATCCTCCAAGATGATTTTTATTATCCATTTGTATTAATACTCCCGTAAAATAGTAAGGAGTTTTTTTGCCATTTTTGGAAACAAAATCAGCTTCAACAAAAGATTCTCCTTTAATAAATACCTCCTGAATCTTATCTTCGACATTGTGTTTGTCTTCCCCTTTAATGAAATCAAGCGAGCTCATACTCGATATTTCTTCAGCCGAATAACCTGAAACTTTTTCAAGATTTTTGTTCCATCGTAAAATTTTGTCTGTATCATCAACAAAATAAAAGATTCCGGGCAGACTTTCTATTATTGATTCTGAATAATACTTCTCTCGAAATAGTAATTCCTCAAGATGCTTGAATTTTATAGCTTCTTTCTTTAATTCTTTTACCCTTTGTTCCAATTCTTCATAGGTTGGTTTTCTGGCCATTAGAAAATCCTCCAATTAAAAACCTGGTATCGTTGAATACCATGTATGAGCCTTTATACATCACATAGGGCTTGCCCCCTTAAGTTGGTTATTTCAGTTCACCTTCGAGATAGATTCATTTTCTATGGAATCTTAATGGTGTTTTTCCATTTCCTGTTCGATCAATTTTCTTCCGAAATATGCAAAAATCATGCAAAATTAAATAGTTGAAGCATAATAGCATATATATCAATTGTTTATACTAATTATTATTTAAAATTCTTAGTATTATTTAAAAAATTTAATCTATGTAATTGTGGGATAAATTACATAAAAAATATGAAGTGTTTCATGTAAGCACGCACTTGATTTGCAATAAAAACGCACTTGATTTGCAATAAATAATTTACAGGTCTAATAATAATGGGAAAAAGGTTTGACCAAAACTACCGCTGAAATTTATAGTTCGATGTGGAATTTTATCAACAATCCTCGCTTTCTAATTCAAGATTTCTTCTAAAATATCTTTCGTATCTTTAATAAATCTTATGTGTCGGTAGACGAAGATGATTTGACAATTGTCAAAAATAGGATTTGCTTGACTTGACACCAGAAAAATATGATATCTGTATATAAATTATTGTTGTGAATGGTGTCGATACGGCAAGTGATCTGTACTTTTTATGATTTCGGTTATAAACTTTCACTTTTCGGAAATTGAAGCTTCAGGCACGAAATCAGCAGCTATTTCAATATCTATTAATCCTTAATAAGGGTAACATGGCTTCGTTGCATAATAGCTATTTTTTTCGGAGGAATAACCTCTGCAAGTAGTAAATGATTTCGGCCAAGTTCTTTTTTTCACCTCTGCGAATGTCCATAAATTCAAATGCATAATAATCTAAGTATTTATGCCGGCCGTGTTCAACCCTTTTTACAACCATTTTTTTTACCTTTACCTTTCGTTCGCTTCTTTCTTTGTCAGGCGGGAATACTATTTCTATGTTTTTCAGAGAATCTCCTTTCTTTAAAATTAGTTCCTTACTGTCTTCTCCTTTAAGCCTGCTCAGACTGCCAAGGGTTCCGCTCAAACTGATGTTAACCAGATTAATTTCCCGCTGAACCTCACCAGACATAAAAAAAAGTTTTGGCCCAATAGGAACATGCATTCTAAAATGTCTTCTTCGTTGCAACCGCTCAATATAATCTGGAAAGGGTATCTGTATTTCATTGCCAGAAAATTCTCCCCCGGAAGTGGTGAAGATGTATTCAAGAGTGTCCGGGCCATTGAATTCGAAATGGATTTCCCATACAGCTATCTTTGCAACTGCATCCATGAAATCCCTGGGCTGATCAATGACAAAAAAAGATGCCTTTTTATGCTTTCTGATGTCGGTAATCATGGTATGTCGCTCATAGTCTTGACCTACCAATCTCATAGAAAGCAGGATTTTATCCTGTTTCAACTGTTCCATGAGTTTGAATAGCTTTTTATTTTGAATTTTTTCGGGTTCCAACATCGTTACGATCTTTAAGTCTATAATTATCTAATAATAAAACTTTTATTTAAGGAGTTTTGATATCAGCATAGCCTATATGTATGTACGGGTAATATCTGCTGTAAAAACGCTCTTGATTTGCAATATTCGTTAGAACGGCTTAAATAAGGGGTAATTATATAACAATTCCTTTCGTGTATACTTCATTAACTGTAATCACGTATTTGGTTTAGGTAGTGTCAATTTAATTGTGTGAGATTATTATGGGCCAATTCTTTAAAGAATGGCAAGTTCTTACGCACTTTTCCTATTGGGTTTGACCGCCAGTGCAATTCCATTTTTATACTGATAAAAGCCAGGAGAGTATAGCAAGCCTGTTCTCCTGCCACGATCTCCATTGGTTTTGTCCTGCGTTTAAATTCTTTGTTGAGTCGCTCAATAATGTTTGTTGTTCTTAACGAAATCCATTCTTCTTCAGGAAAAGCAAAAAACGTCAAACAGGCAGTTATTGAATTATCAAGGCATTTTACAGCTGAGGGAAGATCTTTTCCCCAACGCTTTTTAAATTCGGAGAAAAACTCCATAGCCTTCTTTTTTGAAGAGGCGTAAAAGATGGACCGTATATCATCTGCCACAGCTTTTTTAAACTTCTTGGGAACCTTGGCCAAAACATTCTTGGACACATGTACCTGGCAGCGCTGGGTTTTGGCATTTGAAAATTCTTCTTTAAATACCCGTTCCAAGCCCGGCAACCCGTCCATAATACCCAGGGTTACCTCCTGGCAATTTAATCCTCTGGTCTTTAAATCCTTAAAGAATTCACGCCAATTGGAAGCCGATTCCTTATCCCCGGCCTGCAAGCCCAGCACCAATTTATGTCCTGTCTTTTTCACCCCAATGGCAACTAACACAGGAACAGTCTCGATGCTTTTGCCGATTCGCATATCAAAGCAAACGCCGTCTAAAAACATATACTTAATGGACTCTTGCGATAAATCGCGGGTTCGCCACTTTTCTGCGGCCTCTATCAGTTCTTTATTAACATTGCTGACTTCGACGGCTGATATCTTGCGACCGACCAGCTTTTTGGAAATCATAGAAAGACTTCGGGTACTTATACCCGTTAAAAACATTAAACATAAATCCTGGCGAATAGTATCTTCGTATTGTTTACCGCGCGGAATGACATGGGTTTTAAAGTCACCCTTGCGGTCTCTTGGAACATGGAGATCAACCTCACCGATACCTTTTAACGTAAAGTTTCGATCATAGGAGCCATTGCGATGATTTACATCCCCTTGACGACGCTCATAGCGCTTTCTGCCAAGAAAATGCGTAAGCTCAGCATCCATCAGCCCGGAAAGGTACTGACCAATTGTCTCTCTGATATCGGCTCTGATCATATCGTAAAGTTGCTCGGGTTGCTCTTGAATTTCCTTGAAAATACTGACAAGTTCAGGTACACTAATTTCTACTTTCATGGCGCTTCTCCTTTCTTTTTGGTTTTTGCGGAAAAACCTTTTTAAAGGAAAAGCGCCTTTTTTTTCAACCTCTTTTAAATTTTACACAATCTATTTTACACTACCCACTAATATCCGGGTTTTGTAGCACTGCATCAAAGGATGTTTGAAATTCTTTCTCCGGATATTTTTCTTTAAAAAACCTTAGGGTTTCGGGATTACTGTCACAGATGGTGTGAAGCGCTCCCAGCTCATTAAAATTACGAACCAGATTTTTTCCCCAATATCCGGATCCAATTACTGCGACATTGGTCATGATAAAATCAACTCCATTGTGAGGCCTTTGCAAAACGCCCCCTTTTGCCCAATTCCGGCGTCCCCGCGGAGCGGGATTTGTCAACAGGCTCAAATTTTAACCCGCCACCGAACTTTGGTGGGTTAATCCTCAAAATACTCAATGTATTCCTGCCTGCCCCGTAGGTCCCCGTGAAAATGCCGGGACATGGCCGGTAGGTCGTACTGGGGTGGTTAAAATTTTCACGTTGACTCGGGGCGTCCATGCCCCTCGCCCTTACGGGCAGCTTGACAGCTGTCCAATTCTGCTATCCTGCAGAATTGTCCTTGGCCTTGAACAAAATTGAACGTTTTTCAAAGGTCTCATTATTTCTTTATTCAAACAGGATTAACTGGATTGATAGAATTATTATTTCCTCTGGAATTGAGAAAAGAGAAAAAAGTCCGAGTAGACCTTGTAAATCATGTCAAATAAAAATTGCTGTAAGTTGCTCAGATGGTGTTATTTTTGGAAGAAGCTGTAAACTTCAGTCCTTACCACGTCTGCAATCCGTTCTGCCAAAAGGTCAATATTATTCAAATCAGAATAATCACCTTTCTTTTTATTACTAAGCTGCACCCTAATTTCGGCCAGACTCATTCCCCTTTCCCTTAGTCTTTTTATCTCTTCAATTACCGAGACAGTCTCAACGCTATACCGCCTCTGCCCGCCGGAGGTCCTGAGAGGAACAATAATGCCGTCCAGTTCCTTTTCCCAGAATCGGAGCGTGGGTTTAGGAATATCGAGCTTCAGACTGAGTTGCTGGATTGTGAAAAGTTGTTTCTGTGTATCCATAGAACCTTATTTAAGGAGAGCTTCGCCCCTTGGGTTACATCCAATTTTGTTTCGCAACCTATTGATTTTGGGTGTTTTATAATGCCAATGTTAAAACATTTGGCGCTTTTTTTTAGAAAAGCTCATCAATATTATAGGAAAAAACATTATAGAGCTTTAACTTTGACTTGAATTTTTGCAAGAAGGGTGCCAGCTTATTTGGAAAATAATTTTATTTATTATTTTAAGGAGATAGACATGATAGAGAGTGAGGAAAAGGCATAAACGTCATATTTTTGCCGCTTAAAGTTGAAGAATTTGGCGGTTTATGGGAATTGTTAGGTTCAGATTTTCTTGGCTATTTGTTTTACCTCTTCGGTTAACACGCGCTTAATCTCATTCCAATCTGAGTCCCAGATCATATTGACAGGCTTTTCTGTATCCGCCTCTTCGAAATCGAGTAGGCCCTTCAAGAAAAGCATCTTGCTATAGCTAACCCCCTGGTTTTCTGCCATGGCTAATTGGAGGAGAGTATCTAGAGAAATTATCTGTCTGGTCAAGCAATAGAGGTCCACGAAGTCTTTCCTATCACCCCTGCTTGCTATAGCCATAAGTTTCATCCTGCCGATATCCCTGGCGTCAGCCACGAGAAAAGTTGTGTCTAAGTGCCTCATGTCTATCAGGGGGAATGTCAAAGGAATTGATTCTTTGATAAAATCAACCTTGATTGATTGAATAATCATTTCCGTGTGCCGGTTAGTTTCATTCACTGTCAAACCCTTTAAGCCGGTTTTCTGGAAATAAAGCCTGAGCTGTTCGGCATTGAAATCCTTTGCCGAAAAAAAGTCCAGATCTTCAGAAACCCTATGCCCCAACTGAAGGGCTAGGGCGCTGCCACCTGCCAGGTAAAACTCTCCTTCTTGAAGAACAGAATGAAGCTTTTCTAGTAATTCCCAAAGGGATTGGGGTAAGACCTCGGAATACATTCTTCATGCTCCAAATCTAATAGCACCTTCCAGAAATTCCTTGACCTTCGAGAAAGCAACCGACTCTGTCGAACCACTGTGGCCATCTCTTCCTGGCTATAAGTCTTTAACAAGAAGCGCACAGCCACATCATCTCCATGTTCCATCAGACGGGCAATAATAAAACGCCACGATTTTCCGATGTACAATTTATCGAAATCAACATCCCAAAAAAACGGCTTAAAATATCTTGGCAGAGCTTTATAAGTTTTCATACACGTTAAAAAGAACTCGAAGCACATGTTGTTCGGTTCAATAATTCTCCATAAAGTCAATGCTGATTACTTGGATTGCGTTAACTCAGATTTCAATAATTACACCGATTACTCTATCTTTACTACAGTCTATCATAAACGTCAAGAAGGGCCTTTTTCGCTGGGATAGAAAAAAGCGCCTTATTAACACTTGACATGCACACTTTGACATTATATTTTGTGTAAAAAATGGTGTAACCATCCGAAAAACAGCCGACTGTCTGATAGCTCAATCTGCTATAGAGCACCGATTATTCTTGCTTCACAATGACAACGACTTTGGTCGCATTGCCTCAATTTGCAACTTGCGAATTTTTCCAACTTGAGAAGGATGTTGAAAAGTACTCCCTTTTGTTGGTATCGGAAAGCCGAAATCATTGAAATTCAACGTCTCAAGCAACTGGTCGCACCGCTTAACCCAGGAACATCATATTGTTTACAACGTGAGTAATAACCAAATAGACTTCCTTATGTACAGATATCATAATGAAAAAAGATTTTTTACAAATAATCGTTGAAGACAAAAAACAAGAAATAGCTGCGGCAAAAAAACGCGTGCCTGAACGTCTACTCCGTGAAAAAGCACTGGTCCCCCAAAAAAAACGCCCGTTTTTACAAAAACTTGCGCAACCGGGTCGATCCGGAGTAAATATCATTGCTGAAATCAAACGGGCCTCTCCTTCTAAGGGGGTCATTTGTCCGGATCTGAATCCGGTCACATATGCTGCAGAATACGAAAAGGGAGGAGCGGCGGCGCTGTCCGTTTTGACCGATGGGCCTCATTTTAAGGGCAGTATCCTTGATTTGAAACGCGCCCGGGAAAACACGACCCTTCCGGTGCTTCGCAAAGACTTTCTGATCTCCTCATACCAGATTTATGAGTCTGCGGTCATGGGGGCGGATGCCCTTTTGTTGATTGCCCGTATTCTTGATCCCAAACAGTTGAGAGATTATCTTAACTTATGCAACGAACTTCAAATGGATGCCCTGGTGGAAATTCATTCGGAAAAGGACCTCAAAAAGGCTACCCGGGCAGGTGCCGGGCTTATTGGAATAAACAACCGTAATCTTCGTTCTTTTGAGACCGATATCGACATCTCAATTCGCATGAAATCTCTTCTCGAACCCGATCAAGTGGCGGTAGCTGCCAGCGGAATCAGATCACGGAAAGACATTGAAAAAATGAATTCTTCGGGAATATGGAATTTTCTGATCGGCGAAAGCCTTGTTCGTGCTGATAATCCAGGGGCTTTCCTCAAATCGCTCCTTGGAGAAGATTCACCCGAAAATACGCAAAGAACGTAGAAACAAACAAAGACGGCTTCGTAAAAAGTCCAACTTCTGCGTTGCGCTGCATCCTTCGTCATTGCAGCGTACTATAAGTACGCCTCATTCCTCAGGATTTGCACGCCTTGAATTTGGATCTTTTTACTTTGCCGTCGGACTGTGACTTTTTGCGAGACTGTCAACAAAAGTCTTGCATCAGATCAAAACAAACGTTTATAATATTTATTTTTGTACATAGTAAAAGTGTCTAAAGAATACTAATCCGCCACCGATCTTTGGCTGACTGAAGCTAAGGTATCGCTCCCGCCTGCAATTGCAAGCTCGCCAGCCAGCCAAGCCCGCCCGGCATTCGCCTGAGGCGCAGCCGATGGCGGACGGGCAAGGCGAGGCGGCCTGGGGCACAAGCGGGTAGGTCGCTCCATCTTTTCATATTAGAATTGGCAGAATACCTTAACTTTAGATCACTTTAGTCACTTCAAACTTTTAAGTTCTATATTTTTCTGACATAAAATGCACAATAACAACTTTATACCTCAGGTCAAGATATGCGGCCTGACCCGGGTCGAACAAGCACTGCAATGTGCGGACCTTGGGGCGGATGCCATCGGATGCGTCTTTTATCCCAAAAGCCCGAGACATCTGACTGACGACCGGGCCGGAGAAATTTGCTTAGCATTGGCGGATCGCGTAAAAACCGTGGGCGTGTTTGTAAATGAAACGTTTTCGAGCATCATGAATCATGTTGAACGCTGTCATCTTTCTACAGTCCAGCTGCACGGTCAGGAATCCCCTGAGCTGGTTCGTCGTCTTCGCAACGAAAACCTTCAGGTGATAAAGGCTTTATTTGTTGACGGCAATCCTTCTTTAAAAGATGCTGAAAATTATCAGGCATCGGCTTTTCTGGTGGAATGCGGACAGGGCAAACTTCCCGGAGGGAATGCGCTGGAATGGAACTGGGATCAGGCCAAAAGCTTTGGTGAAAAACATCCGCTGATCATTGCCGGAGGTCTTTCCCCTGAAAATGTTTCCCATGCAATAAAGGTGAGTTCGCCCCATGCCGTGGATGTAAGTTCCGGTGTGGAATCGAGTCCCGGGCACAAAGATATTGACAAAGTTTCGCTTTTTCTTGATGCTGTTTTCAGGTGCGGCTTTGATAAAAAAGCGGAAAAGATATTTTAAGAGGTAAAAAAAATGAGAAAAACCATAGAATTAAACAGGGTTGTAGTCACCGGGATAGGGATGGTTACGTCACTGGGACTGGATGTACCGACCACATGGGAGGCCATGCTGGCAGGCAAATCAGGTATTGACTGGATTACCCAGTGGGGTGATCTGGATGAAGTGAAAGCCAAATATAAATTGGCGGAAGATTTTCCTTTGATTGCCGGCGAAGTCAAAGACTTTAACATTAAAGATATTGTCAAACAGAGAAAAACAGGTTTTTCAAAAGAGGATCTGAAACAGATTAAATATATGGATGCGTTCATCCAGTTTGCCTACGCAGCAACATTGGAAGCCATTGCCGACTCTAATGTAAATTTAGAAAAAGGAGAAGTTGATCCGTATCGGGTTGGCGTCATTATCGGCTCGGGTTTGGGTGGCCCCCAGTCATGGGAAAACGAATTTAAACGTTTCTTAAACGGTAAAAAAGTATCCCCTTTTTTAATTCCGCGTCTGATACCCAATCTGGCGGCCGGCAATGTCAGTATTTCTTTTAAGGCCAAAGGTGCCAATGCGTGCATAGCCACTGCCTGCGCTTCCGGGGCTCATGCGATTGGCGAATCTTTCCAGAGAATTCAATTGGGCAAAGAAGACGCCATTGCCTGTGGCGGAACCGAAGGTGCAATTACCCCATTAACCATAGCCGGTTTTCATGCGCTTAGAGCACTGTCGCCAAAATACACAACCCCCCAATCCGCTTCCCGACCATTTGAGGCAGACCGTAACGGCTTTGTTATGGCAGAAGGATCAGGCGTTTTGATCCTGGAAGAGCTGGAACACGCCTTAAAAAGAGGGGCGAAGATCTATGCGGAACTCATCGGTTTTGGAATGACCGGGGATGCCAGCCATATTACCGAGCCTGATATTGACGGCGCCATTAGATGCATTAAACTGGCCTTGGAAGATGCACAAATTGAGTCCAAAGACATCGATTTAATCAACCCTCATGCCACATCCACACCCAAAGGGGATATTAATGAAGCCAATGCCATAAAAAAAGTCTTTGGATCTGATGGGGAACGGCCGTTTATAACCGCAAACAAATCTCAGCTTGGCCATTCTCTGGGAGCCATAGGAGGAATCGAAGCAATTTCGACCGTATTATCCGTTTATAATAATAAGGTCCCTCTGATTTTGAACCTGGAAAAGATTGACCCGGAATGCCAGGGATTGAATTATATCTGCGGGGAAACAAAAGAGGCAAGAATTGATACCGCTCTTTCCAATTCTTTCGGCTTCGGCGGCACGAATGCGACTTTGATTTTTCGGAAATACAGATAGGGTTTAAGGTTCTGGGTTCTGGGTTCTGGGTTCTGGGTTTACTCATTACGGGTCACTGGCTTTTGGTCAGTTGTCACGAATAGACCATTCTTACTTCAGGCTTTTGATAAATTTACCGACAGCTCCCACGCCTTCTTTATCAACCAGCCGAATGGTTTGCGATCCCACCACGGCGATATCGGCTTTTCCCTTTAGAAAATCGACATCTATTTTCTCTTTCACACCAAAACCCAGGGCCAGAGGAAGATCTGTGGCTTTCCGGCATCGAGCAAGATATTTTTTCAGCTGATTGGAAAAATCCGTATACACACCGGTCACCCCCTTTCTGGCCACGCAATAGATGAAGCCTTTTCCAAAGGAGGCAAGGTATTTCATCCGCTCATCCGGCGTGGTTGGAGAAAATATGAAGATCGGAACAAGGTTGTGTTTTTCCATGGCGCCAAGGTAGTCTCTCCCTTCTTCAGGAGGAAGATCCGGCACAATGGCACCCTTAATATTGCTTTGGGCCATTGCTTCAGTAAACCTGCCGACCCCGTATTTAAAAAGAATGTTGTAGTAACTCATAAAAAGGAATGGAACATCAAAAGCTCCGGTAACCTTTTGGGCAAAATCCATGCATTTTTGCACGGTTGTCTCCCTTGAAAGAGACTTTTGATTGGCGTGCAGGATTACCGGGCCGTCTGCAATCGGTTCGGAAAAAGGGATTTGCAGTTCCATCAGGTCCACGCCTGCTTTGACCATCGATTCTATAATTTTGAAACTATCCTCGAATGTGGGGTATCCAAGAACGATATGTGTCATTAACAGGATTTCTTTTTCTTTGAGTCTGTTTTTTAAATATGATTCAAGCATGATATTCCTTTGCTTTTTCTTTGATAAATTCCTGCCACTTTGGGTCGGCAAATGCATCGGCAACGGTAAAAATATCTTTGTCTCCTCTGCCGGATTGGTTGATCAGAATAATATCCTCTTTAGGCATGGCCGGCGCCTCTTTAAATGCCTGTGCAAAGGCATGGGCCGACTCTAAGGCCGGGATCAAACCCTCCTTTTGAATCGTAAGCGAGAGGGCATCTATGACTTCCCTGTCCGTTGCTGCTTCGAATCGGATACGACCGCTTTCTGCAAATTGGGCCAGGATCGGTGAAACACCCACATAATCCAGGCCGGCTGCAACACTGTGGGTCTCTTTCATCTGGCCGTCATTGTCCTGCAAAAAATATGTCTTATATCCCTGGGCTACACCGATGCTTGCATCTTCGGAACAAAGGCGTGACGCATGCTTGCCGGTGTCCAGCCCTTTTCCCCCGGCTTCAACCCCTATAAGTTCAACAGGATCATCCAGGAAAGCCTTGAATATCCCCAGTGCATTTGACCCCCCTCCTACACACGCATAAATACGGGCAGGCAGCCTGCTCTCTTTTTCCAAAATTTGCCTGCGGGCCTCTTTTCCAATGATCGACTGCAAAAAAGAGACCATTTCCGGGAAAGGATGCGGACCGCAGGCGGTTCCCAGTACATAATGAGTGGTATCCATATTCGTCACCCAATCACGAAATGCCTCATTAATGGCATCCTTTAAGATCCGGGTCCCTTCCCGTACAGTGACGACGTCCGCGCCCAGTCGCTCCATCCAGAAAACATTGGGGCGCTGCCGCCGGACATCCACTTCGCCCATGTAGATTGTGCATTTGAATCCAAACCGTGCAGCCATGGTGGCAGTCGCCACTCCGTGTTGGCCGGCCCCGGTCTCCGCAATAACCCGGGACTTTCCCATCCGTTTTACCAACAGCCCCTGCCCCATAACATTGTTGGCCTTATGAGCTCCGGTATGGTTAAGGTCTTCTCTCTTGATATAAATGCGGGCGCCTCCAAAATGCCGGGTAAGATTTTCAGCAAAGGTTATGGGTGTGGGCCTGCAGGAATAGGTTGACATGATATCAACATATTCCTTCCAGAACACGGGGTCATCTTTTGCCTTTTGAAAGGTTTCGACAAGCTCATCAAAGGTGGCGATAAGAATTTCAGGAAGATAAGCTCCTCCGAATCCTTCATAGTAACCTCTATCTTTCATCTGCATATTCTCCTAATGTCTGTGAAAAAACAAATTTATCTGTTCTACAATAAAGCTCTGAATAAATGACGTTTTTTGCCTGTTCAAAATGAAGGAACCGTTTTACTGTAAGAATCGGGGTGTCCGGTGCAACGTGTAAACTCTTCGCCTTTTTCCCGGTTAAATAGCCTATCCTAAAGTTCTGTTTTCCGCCTTTGGGCCGCATGTAATAATTTTCATCGACAATTTGAGAAAGAGATCTGTCCGACAGGTCGATGCTGTCTATCTTTGCAAACAGAGTTTCATGGAGATAAATATCCTCGATAAGAACAGGTACATTTTCAACCCGGCTGAGCCTGGAAAAAAAATATGCCTTTTTATTGGCGAAAGGATTTTCCGGATCCTCTCCAATCGATTTCAAGGTGATCTTTTGCAGAATTCGTGTGGTAACCGATATCCCTTTTTTATGAAATGATGAGAGCGTTCCTGCCAGTGAAAAGAGATCAACCTCTTTTTGTTCTTTGCAAACAAAAGTCCCTGAGCCTCGCTTTCGGATAAGTATTCCTTTACGAACCAGTAAATCGGTAGCCTGCCTTGCCGTGGGCCGGCCGATACCGTAACGCTCGGCAAGGCGTTTTTCCGACAGTATCCTTGACCCTGAAGGGTATTCTCCTAAACGTATTTTGGCCAGCAGGATATCCGCCAGTTGGCGATATAATGGAATAGGAGATTTTGAATTCAGCATAAATGCATGCTGACACATATTGGTTAAGTTGTCAAGACAAATTTAGATTTCAAAATACATAATCCGGCAATAAATAAAATAACAATGTCAAAAATTTAACACCTTGTCACATTTCTAATCAAACTTTGGTATGAGTCTCACCCAGATTTGGCATAACTTTTTTGCCCAAATAGGTTCCCCCCAAATAGGTTCCCCAATATTTTAGTAACATTTAAAATGAACCGCATCACAGTCTTTTTTATCAGACTTGATTTGATTATTTCGCAAAAAATAAAAAGCCAAAAATCACAGTGTGCCAATGTTTTAAGTGCGTTATTTCAATTACTTGTCATACCGTTACCTATGGCCATTTAAAAACTAATTATTAAATCCTAACGCATGATTAACTAAATTTTTATCCGTTCATCAATTATTCGATGATGGCTAAAGAATTCATCAAATGATCAAGATATTTTCTTTAAAGACTTAATTGATAAAAATTGGGTGCAATCAATGCCTTGGCACAATTTGTGCTTTTAAACATATGAATTACGATGGGAGTATTAATACAATAGAAAGAATTATAAGTGTTTTCCAAAATTTAAAGCTTAAAAAAAAGACAAACCGACCGATGGTAAGATTAAAGATGTGTGTTGGATTGAAGAGTATTTTTTAGTTTAAATCTTATCGAGATAACCGTAACTATGGCAACAGCACAGACATTATTTAAAAAATTTACTGCCGTTAAAACCCTGCCTCATGTTGCAATACGTCTGACCAAACTGATTTCTGATGAAAATAGCACCATGCAGGATTTTGAAAATATGATGAAGATGGATCCCACACTGGTTTTGCGCCTGCTGCGCGTAGTCAACAGCTCCTATTATGCATTGCGGCAAAAAGTCGACAGTATCTCCAGAGCCGTTGTAGTCATCGGTATGAATAACCTGCGCAACATGATTGTTACAAAAGCTCTTAAGGATATATTCAAGGAAAGTCAGGATGAAAGCGACTTTTCCAGAAACCGGTTGTGGCTTCATTGTGCTGCGGTCAGTATTTGCAGTCAAATGATTTCAGAGCGAATTTTTGGGCAAAACGGTGAAGATGCTTTTTTATGCGGAATTCTCCATGACATTGGAATGATAGTTGAAGATCAGACAGCACACGATTTATTTAACCATGCGTGTAAGGCCTATGCACAGGACTCCAGACCAATTATCGATCATGAGAAAGAAATTATCGGTACCGACCACTGTGAGTTAGGACACCTTTTAGCTAAAGACTGGAAACTACCTCTTGAGGTGCAGGAGGGGATTAAGCAACACCATAAAGCTCTCAAAAAAGTCTCCGCTTCAAGCATTACCGGAATAATACAGATATCAGAATACATTGTTTCTAAACTGGACTATACTGCCATGCCTGGAATGAATACAGTGCTTTCATCTCCTTTGGCTGCCCATATTCGTGAAAATGTTGAGGAATATAAAGCTCTGGTCAGAGATCTGCCTGATGAAATGTCAAGAGCCAGCGATCTTTATGAACTTCAAAAGGAGTAAAGTTGATGGATATTCCGGAAAATATCTTCAGTGAATTTGAAGACCAGAATACAGAATCAAAAAAACTTCTTTCAATGCTAAAAGAACGAATGCCGGAGGGGTGTTTTGAGCTTATTTTAAATCATAAAAGGGATGTTTCTTTAGGAGACAACCTGAATTTATCACGCAAAGTCCGGGATAAAATTGTCAATCGTACTAAAAAGGAAAACGGCTTAATCCATATGGATTTGCCCGGCGGACTTTTGGTTTATTCGACCGCTATCAATGAATTAGATGCGATATTGGCTTTCACGTTATCAAAACAGACTCCCGATTCATTTATAAAACAATATGGAGCACCCATTATCCAATTATGCATTGAGCTTTTTCTTTCCCAAAATGCGCTTTGTGATGAGAAAGGATTTATCAAAACTCAAAAAAAACAATACAACCGCAAAATCGGTGTGCTAGAAAAGAAATATCAAGAAATTATGGAGGATAATCACCGCGGGTATCAGATCATTCAAAAACAGCAAGAGGATTATTCACGAACCTTGAAATCTGAGATTGCACGGCAAACAGCCCAGCTCCGGGAAACCAATATGAGTCTGAAGCAAGCACGAGAAGCCGCAGAAAGCGCCAATAAAGCCAAGAGCCAATTTCTTGCCAACATGAGCCACGAAATCCGCACTCCCATGAACGGAATTATAGGCTTTACCGAAATGCTCTTTGATACAGATCTCAACGAAAACCAGCTAAATTACGTTGAGACAATAATGAGGAGTGGGGATGGTCTATTATCTTTAATCAACGATATTCTCGATTTTTCCAAAATCGAAGCCGGAGAACTCGATTTTGAGAAAACTGACTTTGATCCGGAACTTGTTGCATATGATGTCTGTGAATTAATCCTTCCAAAAGTTCATTCAAAATCTATCGAGGTTCTCTGTAATATCGATAATAACTTTCCTGCACTTGTCAAAGGAGATCCATTGCGATTTCGGCAAATCCTGATCAACCTGATGGGTAATGCAGCCAAGTTTACTGAATCAGGAGAAATTGAGCTTTTTTTGGGTGTTGAAGATGAAAATGAGACCCAGGTAAAGCTTCATGCAAAAGTAAGAGACACCGGTATCGGCATAGCCAAAGATAAGATTTCAACCATTTTTTTACCGTTCAACCAGGTTGATGGATCCACATCAAGAAAATACGGCGGTACAGGGCTGGGACTTTCAATATGCAAGCAGATTTCAAATATGATGCATGGCGACGCCTGGGTAGAAAGCCCTGTCGATTGTCAATGCAACGGTGGTCCGGGAAGCACATTTCATTTTACTGCTTGGCTTGGTAAAGCTGAAGTTAACAAAGCCCGAAGATCCGCGCCGTTGTCGCTCTCCGGCAAGAAGGTGCTCGTTTTTGACGACAACGCGGCTGCTGTAAACATATTGAGCAATATGTTGACATCGGCGGGAATGAATGTAACTGCTTTGAAGAACGGCAACGATGTCATACCAACGCTCCAGAAGGCCATAGAAACCGAAAATCCGTTTGATTGTTGTATGTTAGGTATTCAAATTTCCGGCATCAGCGGCTATGAAGTAGCAAAGCAGATTCGTAATGTTGAACCCCAAATCAAAAATATAAAACTTGTTCCCGTGAATGCTGGAATACAACATATCCATTTAATTGCATTATCTTATTTTCTGGATCATGATAGTAAAAAATGCAAAGATGCGGGTTTTGACAATTTTTTGAGCAAACCGGTTCGCAGAGATAAACTTTACCAGATGATGAAGAAAAGTATTGGAATGCGGAATGCGGATTCCAAATTTCAGGATGCAAAAGATCATGAAATTCAAAAACAAATAAAGAACCCATATTCAGTTCGTAATGAGATGGGGCCTCCTGTTCGCATTCTTTTAGCAGAGGATAACCCGGTCAATCAGAAATTGGCGAAGATGATGCTGACCAAAGCCGGTCATCAGGTAGAAACGGCCATTACAGGAAAAGAGGCAATTGAAAAATTTACAACTTCACCTGCAGATTTTGATCTGATTTTTATGGATATGCAGATGCCTGAAATGGATGGAACTGAAGCCACTCATCACATTCGAAAATGGGAGAAATCCGCAATCTGCAATCCGAAATCTGCAATCAAAAGGGTTCCGATTATCGCACTGACAGCAAATGCCATGAAGGAAGACAGGATAAAGTGTTTTGAATGTGGCATGGATGACTGTATTGCAAAACCGATTAACCGTAAGATTTTATTAAAGACCATCGAAAAATGGATATCAAAAGGTTAGGCAGTGAGATTTATTACCGGACAGAAGGTTTTGAAATCGGTTTTAATTATAGATTGGGCAACATGGTGCTTTTTCAAAGCTCTCTCAACAATTTAACTATTTAAAAAGTCTGTAGCGTTAGGAGTTTCTATGAATTTCAGTAAATTATCGAAAAACATAGGCCTGGAAGAAGAAGAATATATAGAGCTGTTTGAACTTTTTGTTGAGACCGGTATGGAAGATCTTAACAAACTTTGGTTTGCCATCGATATAGCAAGTACGGAAAAAGTAGCCAGTATCGCCCATTCTTTGAAAGGCGCTTCCTTAAATCTGGGATTGAACGAGTTTCAGGAAATCGCAGAAGCAATTGGAAAGACAGCCCGTGATGGGCAACTGGAAAAAACTGCACAACTCGCTAAAACATTACAGGAAAAACTGGATAACGTTGCCGGTGTTGTCGGGTGTTAAGCTTTTAGTTTGAACTTTCTCAAAGGGGTGTATTGTTATGAAAAAAATACTGGTTGTGGATAATCATTCTATGATACTCAAGTTTATGAGCGATTTACTTGAAAAAGAAGGTCATCAAGTATTGACGGCATCAGACGGTCTTTCCGCTCTTGAAATATTAAAAACTAATATTCCTGACGTAATATTTGCCGACCTTATCATGCCGAATATCGATGGAAAAAAGCTATGCCGGATAGTTCGGCGAATACCCAAACTTAAAGATGTTTTTATTGTTATTCTTTCTGCAATTGCTGCCGAGGAGGAACCACGTCTTGATGACTACGGCGCTGATGTCTGCATTGCAAAAGGACCCTTTAATAAAATGGCCGAGCATGTTCTTATGGCTCTGGAGCTTTCAGACGCTGAACCAACCCAAAGGTTGAAAGGAAGAATAATCGGACGAAAAGAATTATTTAAACGAGAAATTACAAAGGAATTGTTGGCGTCCAAAAAACATTTTGAAGCAACGTTAAACAATATTTCCGAAGGGATCCTGGAACTTACTTCTGAATTAAAGATTGTTTACGTAAATCCTGCCGCCCTCTCAATAATCGGTATTCCTGAGGAAAACCTATTGTCTTCAGACTTCACAAAACTTTTCAATGAAAAACATCAAAAAACAATTATAGATTCTCTTAAAAACCCAGGCAACAAACAACGAATAATCAGCCCGGAAGCTGCGGTAGAACTTAACAATAAACAGATCACTTTAAATGTCATTCCGATCAAAGAAAATGAGCACAATCCTATTCTTGTTATTCTAAAAGACGTCACTCAACGAAAGCAAATGGAAGCACAACTTCAGCATGCCCAGAGGATGGAGGCTATAGGTACCCTGGCTGCCGGTGTTGCGCATGAGATAAATAATCCCATCAGCGGTGTGATGGGCTATGCCGAGATACTAAAAGACCGGTACCAAAAGCAAGGCCGAAATGACGATATTCCAAATAAAATTATCAAAGAAGCGGAGCGCATTGCAGAAATTGTAAAAAGTCTCCTTTCGTTTGCATGGGGTTGGCAGGAAGAAAGCAGTCCTGCATATCTTAAAGATATCATTTCCAATACTCTTAAAATGATAAAAGGACGAATAGCAAAAGACGGCATAAAATTGTCTGTTGATGTTCCAGACAATCTTCCCGATATTAAAGCTCATTCCCATGAAATTCAACAGGTTTTTTTAAATATTCTCAGCAATGCACATTATGGTCTGAACCAACGATTTCCTAAATCCAATCAAAATAAATCCCTTGAAATTGAAAGTGAGACAATCAAACTTGAAGACCAAAATTATGTTCGAACAACATTTTACGATAACGGTGCAGGAATTCCAAAAAATATTTTGAATAAAATTTGTGATCCATTTTTTTCCACCAAACCTCCAGGCTATGGTACGGGGTTGGGGCTTTCCATCAGCCACGGCATAATTTATAATCATGGGGGAAAACTTTTGTTTGAAAGTGTGGAAGGAGAATACACAAAGGTTATGGTTGATCTGCCGGCAATTGGATAACGAATCGGAATTTTTATCCCGCTATCACCCTAAAAAATAAAGCCAAGCGATTCCTTTTACCAGCATCCCCGCTCGATCGGGATTTCCGCTTCGCTACAACAAATGACCAGCATCCGGCATCAGAAATGTCCAATTTTCGTGCAATCTGCTTTTATCTCAAAGGCTATAGAATTTCCGAGACGTTAAATTACGAGGCCTGAATTTAATAATTTAAGGATTTTTGATAAAAAAGGTGTATTATTCGTCTAAGTGTTTAACTTTCAAATATAAAAACCTCATCCATGAACCCATTGAACTCACAAAATATATTTCATTCCAACATTAAGAAATTGTTTGGAAAATCTCCCGATGATGATCCTATTACAATCGGCGAGGTCCTGAGACGAAAAGGCATTATTACCGAAAACCAACTCCGGGAAGCCCTAAAGGTACAAAAAGAAAAACTCTATACCTTAGGCAAGGCCGTTCGATTGGGACAAATCATCGTTGAACTCGGTTATGCATCGGAAGAAGAACTGGTCAAGGCAGTAAATATTGAATATCATATTTCGGTTAAAACGCTGGCAGACGACATCAAAGGACTTGTCAAAAATAAGCGCGGGAACTTTGTCGAAGGTCTTCCTCCACCCCATATCCCCATATGGCTTCAGTTTTTTGCTGCAACCATGCTCATTATAATCACTACTATTTTTGTAATGAGCTTTTTTATGTTAAGCCAGCAAAAAGAAAGGCTTTACCGGCAAACCGTAAAGATCGGCAAGGTCAGTCTGAACTATTTTAGCAGCAACTCTCCCGTTCCCCTTCTGGAAGACAACATTTTAAGGCTCAATACGTTAATAAAGGGGGCAACTGCTGTTGAGGGGCTTGTTTATGCCATCATCGTTGATCACAATCAGATCATAAAGGCACATACGGACATAAATGAAATCGGTAAGACCTTTGAAAAGTTCACGAACATGGAAAATGTGAAAAAAGAGCAAGATGTTACTTACTTTAATTACTGCTCAAAATCCGGCCAACATATTTTGAATTTAAACCGTCCTGTATTATTTAAAGGTAAAAAGCTGGGGCAAGTCCATGTTGGAGTGTCGATCGATTTTATTGAAAAATTAATCCACAAAGCTCGTTTGACAATTGTCGCAATAACATTTTTTATTATACTGTTCGGGAGTGTAATTGCAGTATGGCTCGGATTCCATTTCTCCCGCCCCATTTCAAATCTTGTTGTGGCAACCGGTGAAATCGGATCAGGAAATTATCAGCACAAAATAATTCTGGCAAGAAATGACGAATTGGGAAACCTGGCCACCGCCTTCAACCGCATGGGAGACGAACTCTGGAAGAATTCTCTCATGCAGAAATCGTTTGGTAAGTATATCGGTTCTGAAGTTCTTGAAATGATCATGGCCAATCCCGAAAGTGCCTGGCTTAAAGGCCATAGGAATGAAGCCACCATCGTGTTCACCGATATCAGAGGATTTTCATTATATTCAAAGTTTAAGGAGCCGGAAGAGATCGTTGAAGGTCTGAATGAATACTTTGAGATTGCCACACAAGCAATAAAGGATCATGGAGGGTATGTCGATAAGTTTATCGGTGATGCGGTTCTGGGAGTTTTTGGGGTCCCGGTTTATCACAAAGATCATGTGGAAAGGGGGGTAAGGGCCGCCAGCGACATGCAGAAGAAGTTTATGAATAAACGATACAATGGAAACAGCCTCCTTCAATCTGTAGGTATCGGAATTAATTCCGGTATCGTTGTATCAGGTAATATCGGATCACAGGATAAAATGGAATATACGGTAATTGGTGATACGGTAAACCTGACTGCACATCTGAACAGGCTTGCCAGGCCCGGCGAAATTATTATTACTAAAAGTGTTTATGAAAATCTTGAAGACATGATTACCGTAAAACCGCTTTCTCCGCAATACATCAAAGGCAAAACAAAACCGGTTGAAACGTTTAAGTTGCTCAGCATAAAGGACAAGCTAAATGCAACAATTTGTAAATAGAAGGAAAATCATTTTCCACATAATTGTTTTATTATCTCTTTTATTGCTTGCCGCCTGCGCCACAATTACCCGGTGGTATCACAAGACTTCTGAAATTCGCATTAATGACGACTTTATCATTGTCAAAGCAACCGCCAAAGACACGCTTTCTTCCCTTGCCGCCGAATACTTGAACGATCCGTCCAAAGGGTGGTTAATCGCCGAATTTAACCATATCAAAAGCCTGACTTCCGGACAGGAATTGTGCATCCCTTTATTCCCTTTCAATAAGGGCGGCCTTAAATCCGGAGGTTTTCAAACCGTCCCGGTTTTGGCATATTACAGTTTTTCCAAAAACAAACCGAGTAAAATATCAATCACTCAAGACGACTTTAAAGCCCAGATGAAATATCTTAAGGAAAACGGCTATCATGTTATCACGCTGGATCAATTATTGAGCTTTTTCGATTACCAGGAACAAGTACCTGAGAAATCTGTTGCAATTACATTTGACGACGGATGGATCTCCGTATATGACATCGCTTTTCCCATATTGAAAAAATATGGTTTCCCGGCCACAATTTTTATTTACACCGATTTTATCGGCGGCGGAAAAGCCATGTCCTGGAAACAAATCAAAGAGCTTTCAGAAGCCGGGTTTGATATCCAATGCCAAACCAAAACCCACCGAAATCTGACAGTGCTTAGAGAAAAGGAGTCCTTTAGAGAATACTTCAAATCCCTTGAAATGGAGATAAGTTACCCCAAAAAGGTTATCAAAAAGAAGCTGAACAAAGAATGCGAATATCTGGCATATCCTTACGGTAAAACCAACAATCTCGTCATTGCCATGTTAAAAAAACACGGCTACCGTGCCGCATTCACCGTTGATAAGAAATCGAATCCGTTTTTTATTGATAAATACAAAATCAATCGTTCGGCAATATACGGCGAATATGATATTGAGAAGTTTAAAAAGAAACTGTCCGTATTCCAACACATGGAATTGAAATGAAAAGGTTATTTACCATTTATTTACTGTTAATGGTTCTGTTTTTTTTCACTGGATGCGCCGGTGTGCGGGAGTTTTTCGGTGATATCACCGAGAAAATTCTAAATAAGAATCCCGAAAAAGCGCCCGAGGTCACTAAAGCTTTACCTTCTTTTTCTTACCTGGAAAAAGCGCTGGAATATGAAAAAAATGATGAATTGCAAACCGCCCTTTTTTACATGCAAATTGCCGGCACACTGAATCCGGACAGCACAAAAATTCCTGAAAAGATAGCCTCTTTAAAATCATTCATCGATCATAAGGCAAGGCAGCATTTTGCAAAGGGTGTGGAATTTTGCGAAAAAGAAAGATTCAAAGACGCACGAAGGCAGTTTCTAACAACGTTAAGATATTCCCCTAATCATAAAGAGGCTTTAACCTATCTAAAAAACAGGTTATATTCAAAAGAATACCTAAACTATAAAGTCAAAGAAAAAGACACCCTAAAAGATATTTCAAAAAAATTCTACAAAGATCCTTCAAAAAATTTTCTGATCGCCTATTTTAATAATCTTAAAACCGGTAACGAACCCGTATCCGGGACCATTCTTGAACTTCCCGTACTCGAATCAAAATTTAACCAACCCCCAATCGATATCCGTATTGAACTGATAAAAGCGGAAAACCTTTTGGAAGAAAAAAGATGTCGGGAGGCGCTGGATATTGCAGAAAAAATTCTTGAATATGATCACTTGAACAAAAAGGCATCTGATTTGAAAAATTCTGCCTATTACCAGATTGGTCTGGAGTTGAGCGGACAGGAAAAATATCCGGAAGCCATAAAGATGTTCAAAAAGGTAACTCCCGAATATCAGGGAGTTAAAGAAGCCATACAACAGGTAATTAATAAAGAGTTGATCAAGGCTAAAAACCTTTTAAAAGAAAAACAATATGAACAGGTATTGGCTGTGGCAGGAAAAATTTTAGATTATGACAAATCGAATAAAGCGGCTGAAGATCTGATCAACACCACTTTTTGTCAACAAGGAAAGGACTTGATCATTCGAAAAAACTATACCCAAGCATTAAATGTGCTTAACAGGGCAAACCCTCAATATGATTGCGTTAAAAAAACCATATCTGATGTTTACAAAGCTAAGAAGAAACAGGCTGAAGTACATTACCTTAACGGCGTCAAACATTTTTTGAATGAAGAATTACAAAGCGCCATAAAGGAATGGGAAAAGACTTTGGCCCTGAATCCCGAGCACAAAAAAGCAAAAAAAAATATCAACAACGCCCGGAGTTTGTTAGAAAAATTAAAAAAAGTCAAGTAGTCTTTCCGAGTCAAAAACACCAAGAAAATAGGCTCGTCCGGTGGAATCCCCTGAAGGGAGTTCGCCTAGCGGAATTCCACAGGACAAGCATTTAAAAAGTGAGACCTTTGGCAAATTCCATAAAAAAACAAAGCACCTCATCTGGAGTGGGAATTGATTTAATATTTCATATACGCTTGTGGTGTGTTTTCGGCAATATACTTTACCGCATTATAAATGCAAGTCCTGATCGCCTTTTCCATGGGGGTTTTTGCAAATCCGCCTAAGCTGCCCCCCATGCCGCCACTGCCGGTGAGTGCGAGAAGCCCGGCACCCATATCGACACTTTTGCCCTCACCTTCTATACGGGTTGCAGCTAAAACTTCAGATGTACGGGTGTCAACAATACGGATATCCATGGCCATACCAAGCACACCGCCCCCAAGTCCGCCGCCTGCTCCGGATGTGGCCGGATCCCACCCGGTTATGGCGGCCATAATCAGCAGATCAGCCCCCTTGATTCCGCCTTTTTTAATACCGCTCTTGTCAGCATAACCTTGTCCGGTTAATGCCATTTCTTGTTTAAGCGCATCAACATTCATGCGCTCCAACACGCGATATCTCTTGCTTTGCACCATAGCGGTGGTCAACATGTCTTTTAACCCGGTCATATACCCTGAATTCCGCTCATGGGTAACCGTGTACGATTGTCCGCCAATTCCTGAAATCTTGGTCGTACTGCTGCTCCCCCCGACTTTCCATTCGAATCTGTACACAGCGACTTTGGCTTTCGGTCCACTATAGGGTGGAAGTGCCATTTCCTCTCCCGTATCTGTCTTGGCGGTCGGCTTGACCATGCTTTCCATACATCCTGATGTCATAAAAAAACCAGCAGCGGAATCAGAACCATTAAGAATAATTTCTTTTGCATTGCAACCTCCTTGAATAACTTTGTTTTTATGAATTATGATAAATTTTGAAACTAATTTGTGTTTGTTTGCAGATTTGCACGGAATAGAATGAATTGAGAAAGTTTTAATCTAAAGAAATTATACTGTCAATCAGAAATAAAGATACCAACGGACTTAGGCCCGAGATTCTCTTAATCCTTCAATTCATCTCAACTCCATTTCATAACCCGCCATATTCAGCTTGTGGGCTATTTTTTCAACGTGGTCAGATCCGCGTGTTTCGAGTTCCAGATCGACTCGTGTGACATAAATGGGCAAATCCCTTGCACGACGGTCATGATAAATATGAAGAACATTTGCTTTAAGACCGGATATCAAGGCCAGCAATTGAGCCAAAGAACCGGGGGTGTCGGTCAGACGCACCCTTATGCGTATTATCCTGGCATTTTTTAATAACCCCTGAGTCAGGATGCGACCCAACAGAGAACTGTCCACATTGCCGCCGCTGATTAAAAGAACGACTCTGCTTCCCCGGGGAACAATTACTGAACCGTTTAATAGGGCCGCCAGGGAAACCGCCCCTGCGCCTTCGGCCAGTATCTTTTTTCGTTCCAGAAGCAATAGGATGGCCGCTGCAATCTGATCTTCCTCTACCAAAACCACATCATCAACATACTTTCTTATGATATCGAAATTTAGATTCCCCACCTGTTTAACATTTATGCCGTCGGCTATGGAGTGATGGGAATCGACTCTCGTAATTTTACCACTGCGATACGATTCATAGGCCGAAGGACAGGCTGAAGATTGAACGCCGATGACTTTAACTCCCGGTCTGATTGATTTTACTGTGGATGCTATACCCGAAATAATACCGCCACCACCGATGGGCACAAGAATCATGTCGGTTTCTTTGAGATCTTCCAAAATTTCCAAAGCCATAGTACCCTGCCCGACAATAATATCAGGATCGTCAAAGGGATGAATAAAAGTTTTTCCTTGAAGAGCCATTTCTTCAGCTTTTTTAAGGCATTCTCCCAAACTCTGGCCCTCAATGACTACCTTGCCTCCATAGCCATGCGTAGCTTCCTGTTTTGTGATGGAAGCCCATTCAGGCATCACTATGGTTGCCGGAATGAGCGCCTGGCTGGCGGCCAGGGCAACCCCTTGAGCATGATTTCCTGCAGACGCCGTCACCACACCGCCATAACCTATTCTTTCTTTGTTGTTCAAAATACTATATGTTGCACCTCTGATTTTGAAGGATCCTGTTTTCTGAAGGTTTTCTAATTTGAGGTAAATTTCTCCACCAAACATTTTACTAAGAGAAGGTAAATAGACCAGCGGTGTTTTAATAACCTTCCCTTTAATCATCTTTGCGGCCTGTCGAACATTTTCAATGGAAATCATAGGTCAATCCTTTTCTGCCCAACCTTTTTCTACTCAACTATTCAGGGTAAACGCATTTGATTTCGGTGCAGCGTAGCGACGGCGTGTTTCTCTTGGAAACCGACTGACTGTTTGAAGGGCGTTAGCACGCGTTAGCCCAAGCCGAATGAAATTATGACTTAAAAAATCAATGGGATAATTTAACAATAAATTGTTCTTAATAACTCTGGCGCGGCTCGGGCTTACGGGTGCTTAAGGGTTCACGAAAAAATAAATTTACAATTTTGGGGGTTGAGGCGCCCGGCTGGCAAGACACGAAAACTTAAGGTATATCAAGCATATTTCGAGTTTTCGTAACGCAGCCAGTCGGGATGCATCGGCATCCAAAATGTGAAGTTATTTTTGAGTGAGCCCTGAGCACAAGTTTCAGTCGGTTGGAAAGAGATACACGCCATCGTGGAGCGTTTTCCCTGTATTGGGATTCAAATGCGTTTGCCCTGCTCAACTATTTGACGAAAATTTAATTTTATTCTATTTAGTAGTATGAATGCAATAAATCATTTGTTTTTCAATGACAATTACTTAAACCTATATTTTAAGTATAAGACCAAAACCAGCTGTTATTTTATATGATATATTCTAGTTAGTGTCCATCCATAAATGAGGATTTTTGTTCAAGATCAAGGCATGTGAAAAAAATAACCACAGGCATATGTTTAATATTCCAAGGATTATTTTTTGAACATAACGCAGAGATTGGGCAAAAAGACCATTTATGGATGGACACTAGTTAAAGACAAACTATCAAGGATATGGTTATGAGCATCAACCTTTGGCTTGAAGAACGATTACTTCAGGTTGTCGATTTTTTCTATGCGTACCTGTCGCAACCTATCCCCGATAAAGAACTATTGAAACAGTGTAAAATTGTCTCACATCGGGGAGAGCATGATAATAAGACGGTTTTTGAGAATACAATCTCTGCATTTGACCGTGTAAAAAAAGCCGGCGTGTGGGGTATAGAATTTGATATCCGGTGGACCAAAGATCTGCAACCGGTTGTCTTTCATGATACGAACCTTCAAAGAGTATTTAAGTCTGATATAGAGGTAAACAAGGTAACACTTGCCGAGTTAAAAGAACATTGTAACTTGATCCCTTCTCTTTCCGAAGTCATTCAAAAGTATAGCAAAACCTTACACCTTATGGTCGAAATCAAGGAAGAAGAATATCCTGATCCTGTATATCAAAACAATGTGTTGAAGGATCTTTTCGATCCGTTGACGCCTCAGGTTGATTTTCATTTCATTTCTTTGCGGCCCGAGATGTTCAGGTTGATCAACTTTGTACCTTCGTCAACATTTCTTCCGAGCGCCCGGCTCAATGTTAAACGGTTAAGTAATCTGGCCCTTTGGAAAAATTACCGGGGAGTTACAGGGCATTACTTTTTAATAACCGATGCCATACTGAAAAAACATCATAAGCAAAACCAACGCATTGGAACAGGATATATTGGTTCTAAAAATTGTTTATCCCGTGAGCTCAACAGGGGTATAGAATGGATTTTTTCGAATAATGCGGTAGAACTTCAGAACATATGTAATTCGCTTCTGTAATCATACTAAAAAATTCTAAAAAAATAAGTTGCGATTGATCAACGACCAATGCTCAATAATCAATATCATCACAGATTTGATGCAAGCTCAAGCTGATTCTTGTTAATGCTAAGATGAAACTCGGGATGGATAAACTCATGATGTTGTTCAATGAATGGTATATAGACCAGCAGATAACTTTTCGGTTTTATAGTTATATCCCGGAGTATTGGAAAAAGGTCTTTTTGAGGTTTCATAAAACCGGCCAGGTTTACGGTAAGGCTTTCAATGGCTTCCTCAATCGGTAACGTTACGGGATGGAGTCGGGTGTCCGGCAATTCCCTGACCAGTTTTCCCTGTGGTTGTGCAATGGTTATATTGCGAGCAAGACGTAGGAAAACCTGAGGTCTGACCTTGAACGCCAGGGCCCAAAAACGAAATTCCACATCTTCCCATTTTTTCTGAATCGCTTTCGGTATATTGGCAATCCTGACCAGATCCGCATACGAATTGAGCGTTATCCCGGTTACATCCGCCTTTATACGCCAGAATGGGAGATAAATAATATTTTCCTCTTTTGCCGGCAGGATTGCGAATTTCAGCTTTTTGAATCCATTTGCAGTTGGCCTCCAGACCGAATCGCAGTTCTTGCAGTTCAGAACCAGAGCATCTCGCCGGCCTTCTAAATCCCATCCGCAATCCGGACAGAGCGTCGGGATAAAATTAATGCGGCCGTCGGGACATCCGCCCTGAAGAAGCGTCGCGTCAAAATCATCCGGCAGTACCGGAGAAACCGGCTTGTTCAATATGGCGTCAAATATTTTATCATTTGCATAAAAAGGAGAATAAATAAGACTGAGCGTTTCACCAATATGTGACTGGTGAAAAACGGGATTCGGTAAAGAAATGCTGTAACGGTGATTAAAAATATTCATCACGTTTTTAAAGGGCTGGGTCGGCTTCAGAAAATATCCCTTGCTCTCCGGGGTAACAAAATTAAGCTTAAGTGCCTGACTGCGCAGTCCCACGGAAATTGGAAAATAACTGGATTCCACGGCCTGGTGACTGAAATCTATAAACCTGTGTTTTATTCCGTCTTCTACACAGGAAAAAATCATCCCTTTAAATCTCCAGTAGGGAAAAAATACTATATCTTTATTTTTCGGAGCGGAGTTGGGGAGCATATAGCGAAAAAAATCGTTTTGAAGCAGATAGGATTTTACCCGGCAGAACTCGCAGCCAAAGAGTCGATCTGTTTCTTTCAAAATAGCCGGCGCTCCGCACTGCGGGCATTGATGTTCGATCAGTATGTCAGACATTTTTCAATACAAAAATTAAAGTGTCATTTTAATTTCATAAAACAACGAGGCCAACAAGCATTCAGGTGATCCGGTTTTTAAGCGGGTCACTGTCTGAGCCGTTAAAAATCGGATTATCTGAATGCGATATTTTTTTCAAAGGGCTAAATTGATACAAATTTAAATGTATGGTTCGCCGGCTCTTAAAGCTTCTCCCCGCACTGGTTGCAGAATGTCGATTCCGTAACGTTCTCGCCGCCACATTTTGAGCAAAATTTTGGCTTTGGTTTTTCTTCTGCCGGATGGCCGCAGCGTGAGCAGAACTTTGCGCTAGGAGTCAGGTTTTTACCGCATTTTGTACACTGTTTAAAAACAAGTTGCTGATGACCGCAAAACGGGCAGAATTTTGCATCCGGGGGAATTGTTTTGTTACAATCCGGGCATGAAATCTCTTGCCGGGTGCCGGGTTGCCGGGATTGGAGCTGTGCTCCGGAAAAGTATTGGGAAAACATGGCCGGCATCATCAATCCTAATCCCATGCCCATCCCGGGACCGGCGCCACCCTCGGCTTCCGAAGCTTTTTCCATGGCCATGGCCGCTTTCATCTGCATGAGTTTATTCATATCCTTGAAAACACCCATACGGCTCCGGTCGTCTATGGCCTGCTGAACCTCGGGCGGGGGGGTGATGGCATTGACATATAAATGGGTGAGTCCAAGACCGAAGTTGCTGAAATCCTTCTGGAGACGTTTGACCATACCCTCGGACAGCTCTTCGTATCTTGCAGGAAGATTCAGGATCGAGTCGATTGTCTCTCCCATGTAATCGTTGAACCTTGAGACGATAACACGATTAAGATATTCTTCAATTTCCCGGGTGGTATACATGCCCTGGGTGCCAACAAGGTTGTTTACAAACAACACCGGTTGCATGACCTGAAGGTTAAAGACTCCAAAAGCCCTGAGCCTGATGAGACCCAGTTCGGAATCCTTAAAGGCCACAGGGTCGCGGGTTCCCCATTTGAGGTTTGTGAATACCTTTATATTTACGAAATAGACTTCCGCCCTAAGCGGGCTGGTAAGTCCCCATGGCAGGCTGAGAATTTTTGTTAAAATGGGAATGTTTGCTGTTTTAAGGGTGTGCCGTCCCGGCCCAAAAGCGTCAATAGCCTTACCCTGATAAAAAAAGACGCCTGCCTGGCTTTCCCTTACCGTAAGCTGAGCCCCGTATTTGATTTCCCCGGAACCTTTCTGAGGGAGTCGATGAACAAGTTCCTTGCCGGTATCATCGAACCATTCCAGATTTTCCAAAAAAACGATATTATTGGTGCCCATAATTGTTATCTCCCTTTAAAGTGAATTTCTTAAAGTTCGAAGTGAACTATATTGTCTAACCTAAAGAATTTAATCATTTTAATTATTCAGCGACGGGTATTTCAATAACCAACCATCTTGATTTATACCCACCCGGACCTGTATAATTGCTTTAACAGCTTACGTGTCGCAGCGCTGACCTTCAGGGTTTTGATATCCCTGGATGAGGCCCAGCATACATCAGTGGCATCATCACCCGGTCGGAGTTTTCCGCTCACATAATCGGCCGCCAGGTCCACAATAACGTAGTGAAACAGGATTGCCCCTTTCGGGTCACGTTCAATTACGTCAAATGTATATATAGGCTCTCCGGCCTGTATAGTCAGGCCGGTCTCTTCCCATATTTCCCGTTCTGCTGCTTCCTGAAGGGTTTCGCCCAACTCAACTGATCCTCCGGGAATGGTCCAGTGGTTTTCAGCAGGCGGTTTGGCTCGCAGTACCAGCAAGACCTTTTCTTCCTTAAAAACAACGGCGCCCACTGCCACAAGCGGGCGGTTTGGATAGGCGCCATTTATTATGGATTCCGGTTTTTCCATTGGCTTTTAGACCTTTTTAGCCCGAACGTTGCTTTCGGTTGAATCATACGTTCTTTTTAAAATCTTCTATTCGTTGACAGATCGGATCTATTTCCGGAAAACTTGTGCCGAGTTCCCTACCCTCAAGATTATCGATAAAAATAGCATGCATATACGGAATTTCGGCAATCACCTTGTCACGGTTTATATTTTTATGCATTGTTTCTATGGTTTTTTCATCAAACTTGTTAAGTACAAAAAATATTTCGACCCCCGCTTTTATTGCCATATCAATCATTTGCTCTGACAGCACAAACGACTCAAAACAGGGATCCACGACTCCGATGATCATATCGCATTCTGCATCGACTCTGCGACCAAAATGCTCCATGCCGGCGGATGTATCTACGATAACGATTTCATTTTCTTTAAAAACGAGTTTTGACAAAACCATTTTTGAAAGCACCCCCATGGGACAGGCACATCCTTCTCCAAAATGATGAATCTTTCCAACAACAAGCAGCTTGATTCCGTCAGATTCAGTGATACAGTCCCCTGGAATTTCATTGATGCGTATTCTTTCTTTAAAAGGAACGGCATCTAAAGTCTGGGGGAATGCCGACGCTGTCATTTCTCTAAATCCCTTTTTACCGCCCAGACTGTCCATTAATGAGACAGGATGGGAAATACCAAGCAATCGGTGAAGACCATAATTCGATTCATCAGCATCGACCAGTAAAACACGGTACCCCCGATTTTTCAAAGCTGTTGCAATAAGGGCCGAGAGGGTGCTCTTTCCGCTGCCACCTTTGCCACAAATTAAAACTTTCATACCACTTTCCCCTGTTCCTTTTTATTTTTTTCCATTACCTTGTCCATCTCTTTTTGCATGGCTTTGGGAAATCTTTCCATGGCTTGTTCTAAAGTCCCTGCATCAAGAATAGACTGAAGTAATACAGGTCCTGATGGTGACATCAACTGTGTCTGTGCCATATAAATGGGATCTCGGCTTTCATCATCAGATCCATCGGGTTTTACAGGTGTAAGTCGCCTTATGGCGGCAACTTTGATATCGGTGAAGGATTCCTCACGGTAAAGATTATTCCGGTCCACGGTGAAGTCGATCTTGGGCTGCGGGTCATTACTGGGCATAGTTTTTCTCCTTTTTCTCGCGTTTTTTTAAACTCCCAATACTTCTTGAAAAATTTTAAGTTCCAGACCAATACCAAAAGGATTAATACTTGTCCATACCTATCACCTAATCCAAATAGACCGGAAAAGTGCCTAAAGTGAACTAAAGTTTGAAGTGCCTAAAGTGTAGGCATTCTATCAATTTAAATATTAAATGTGTTGCGCCTGTGGCGCTTTCCTTAACTTTAGCTCACTTTAGTTCACTTCAAACTTTAGCTCACTATAAATCAATAAATACAAAATATTACAAACATCGGCAACAAATTGTCGATATGACATAGCTAAGCGCCTAAATTCTTCAAAGAATGCTCTTTACAATCACGATAGACCTTTCCGATTTTAGATACGGGAGTCTATATTTTTTCAGTATAATGTTAAAATTGCTTATGCTGTTTTTCTGTATGCCAGACCTTTTCTTTATCGGTAATAGCGCAGATTCTATTTTCTTGACAGACATTCTCCCCTTCATGGCTATTATAAATCCATCTTTTGCAAGCAAGGGCAATGACATCTGGACGAAATTGACCATGGAGGATAAGGCCCGGCTTATGATGACATCATAAGTATTGTTAGAGATGAAAGCCCTGGACAGATCCTCCGCCCTGACATGACAAGCCTCAATATTATCAAGACCGAGCATTCTGATCACATGTTTCAAAAAACTGACCTTTTTTCTGGAAGCATCAATAAGAGTAACAGATAAAGAGGGTATCATGATCTTAAGTGGAATCCCGGGGAATCCGCCGCCCGAACCAATATCAAGCAAAGAGGTATCCGGAGGAATAATCGGGGCCGGTGCTATGGAATCCAGAAAATGTTTTACCGCAATCTCCAAAGGATCGGAAATGGTAGTCAGGTTGATCTTTCGGGTCCATTTTAAAAGTTCAAAAGCATGAATTCCAAATTGATCTATTTTTTCCTGATCAATTTGGATTTCAAGATCTTTGGCCCCGTCATATATAACATTTTTCCAATTTTTTGAGCCGATCTGCATCATCAATCACTCATTCTCCATTTTTGTTGTAACTTCTCAATAAATTATGGATTCGGGTCAATATGATTATTTAATACACCAGAACTTATTGAGAACTTACTTTTTGTTGACCTAACCTTTGCAGATTGATATTAAAACCAATTTGGCTAAGGAGATGACAATGAAAATCATACACTACTCTGAAGCAGAACCCAAGCGTTTCGATGCGGATACTGTAAAAGGTGTTACAGGACGTTTGGTAATCGGCAAATCTGACGGAGCTAATAATTTTTGCATGCGATTTTTTGAATTGTCTGAAGGTGGCTATTCTCCAAAACATTCACATGAATGGGAGCATGAGATAATCATTCATTCAGGTAACGGTGAAGTATTATCCCAAGGTGAATGGATACCTGTAACCAAAGGCCATGTTATTTTTATACCCGGCAATGAGGAGCACCAGATAAGAAATGCAAGTGAAGACACCCTGGTTTTTGCCTGTCTGATTCCTTCCGGGGCTCCCGAGTTATAACAAAGTGATAACAATAGAAATCAACGAAAAAATAATTCTTGTCCAAAGAACAAATCCTCCTTAAAATGTCAAATATGGAGGAACAATATGAAAACTTCCAAGTCATCAGGGACTTTCAGGCCCTTTGAAGAACTCAAAGAATTGCTTGAGAAAAAATCATTAAAATCTGATCCTTCTCCCGTCGACCATGCGGACGAGGAAATTTCGAAAACCTGCGATAGCAAAAATGGCGTTTCCAAAACCGATGAAAATATATCCAATAAACAAGTATCCGAAAATGAACTTTTTCTGGAGGCCATGGAAAACGTTACGCCAATTCCCAGAGGAAACCGGATAGAACACAGTTTCATATCCAGCCCTCCGGCCGGTCCTGGTACCGATTCTGAAAATGAGACTTTGCTTAAGCTGAATAATCTTTTAAAATTCGGAAGAGGTTTTGTTGTTGCCGATACCCCGGAATATATCGAAGGTCGGGGATATAATGTACATCCTGAGATTACCAAACGACTGCACCGGGGAGATTTTTCAATACAGGCCCATATCGATCTCCACGGACTCGGGGTGGAAGACGCCCGGAATGCTTTTGAAATATTTTTGACGGATTCCATAACAACCGGTAAAAAGACCGTTCTGATTATACACGGCCGCGGCCTTTCCTCGCCTGACAAGCCGGTCTTAAAAACCAGTGTTATCCAATGGCTTACCTGCGGGCCCTGGCGAAAGTGGGTTATCGCCTTTACAAGCGCAAGATCCTGTGACGGCGGTGCAGGGGCAACCTATGTGCTTCTCCGGCAGCGTCCGATGATAAAACGTAACAGGAAGGGATAAAAAAAGCCGTTGAACCTTTGGCAGAATGGAAAAATGACAAGATTATGTTTAATAATTTTATCTGTTATGCTTGCAGGATGTGTAACAAACTCTGAAAATGATCTTAATGTCACCAATTCTGTTCCCGAAAAGAGAGAAAATACATTACCCAAAGAATTGAGCATGCAGCATAAACCTCCGGGAGAACTAAAGCTAACCTCAATTCTTTACGAACTTGCTGTTGCACCGGACCCTGATCATTTTGCAAAGCAACATCATATTTTTTTGACCAAAGGGTTGGTGAAGGTATACATCTCGTTTGATCCCGGTTCTTCAATCTCTGAAAGAAAGAAGATGCTTGAAAATTATAATATAATGATTGAGAAAACGGCCGGTAACCTGTCAAGAGCGTGGGTTCCGTTAAATCGATTAATCCCCCTGGCAAAAGAATCCGTTATTCAGACAATAACCCTTCCGAAAAGACTGATAAAACCGAGAGAATAAAACCATGAATAGAATCAGATACGGAAAATTATTAACCATATTCGGCACAATTTTGTCGCTTAAGTTTGCCTTTTTTACCTTTGCCCAGGCTCAAGACTTGCATATGGCCCCGGCAAAAGAAAATGTTCATCCCAAAATGGCGAGTTGCCTGAAAAAACTTGAGGTAGAATATGAAAAAGCCGCCATGGCGGCCCGGTTGTTTGCACAGGGCAGGAATTTAAAAATAAAAAACCGGGAGGAGATCACTGTTTTTCTAATGAATGAACCGGGGACAAGCATCGATGAAGCGGAACTTCAGGCTTTGGGTGGCAAGATCATTAAACGTGCCGGCCATGTATCAAAAGTCACGGTGCCGGTCAATATGTTGACAGCTATTGCCGATAATGTAAGAGGGCTCTCATTTATTAAGCTGCCTGACAGGCTCATACCGGTAGACGTTCAAAGTGAAGGGGTAAACCTGACATCGGCCTCATCATATCATTCGTCGGGATATACCGGTTCCGGTGTAAATATTGCGATAATCGATATAGGCTTTCTGGGCTTATTTTCGGCCATAAACAATGACGAACTTCCGGGTAATGTTGAAAAAGTCGACTGCACGGTCTATCCCTGCGTTTCCAACAGTCCTTCTTTGGAAACTGATTCATATCACGGTACGGCTGTCGCTGAAATTGTTTACGACATGGCTCCAGGAGCTAATTTTTATTTGATAAAGGTCGACGACACATTAGATTTGTGGGATGCTAAAAATTACGCTGTCAACCATGGCATCGATATTATTAATAGTTCTTTAGTGGTGTTTAACACGAATTTTTATGACGGGGCGTGTTATTACAACTACCCTGTCTGTACGGCAAACGATGCCTATAACCATGGGATCCTGTGGGTGAATGCCGCCGGCAACGAGGCAAATAGACATTACGAGGCCACTTTCAAAGGCTCTGGTGATAAATGGCACAATGTTTCAGACAGTAATGAAACAATCAGCATTACTGTGGATCCCAACCATACCACCATTGAAGTGTATCTGACGTGGAATGCCTGGCCCACGACAGATCAGAACTATGACCTTTATCTTCTTGACAGCTCGCTTGATCCCTTGAATCCTTTTGCATCGAGCAAGAATCCAGCAGGAGGACCACCGATAGAGGATATTACTATAAAAAATGTACCCCCCGGAAATTACTATCTTGCAATTCGTCAGGAAAGCGCGACCTCAGATCACTCAATGGAATTATACAGTCTAAACCACGATTTATACCCGGCAGAAGCATCAAGCAGCCTTGCAAACCCTGCAGATGCCGGCGGAGCAATGGCCGTGGGTGCCATTAATTATAGTAATTGGACAACAGGCCCCCAGGAAGCCTTCAGCTCTCAAGGTCCGACCAACGACGACAGAATCAAGCCGGATATCTGCGGACCGGATTTAATTTCAAATTTTACTTTCGGCACGTTTGAAGGCACCAGTGCAACCACCCCGCATGTTGCCGGCGCTGCGGCATTAATTCTGGATAGATATCCAACCTATTCTGCCTCACAGATATGGGACTGTCTGGCCGTTTCAGCTATAGATATGGGAAGTAGTGGAAAAGACAATATCTATGGACATGGAAGGTTAAATGTGAGTAGCTGCAGCTCAATTTCCGGCACCAGCATTGTCGTTGGGGGTAGTGGCGGTGGCGGCGGGGGCTGCTTCATAGCCACTGCAGCTTACGGTTCACCCATGGCGCCACAAGTAAAGGTTTTACGTGAAATGCGTGACCGTTTCCTGCTCTGCAGCGGCCTTGGCAAAACTTTAGTGGATGTCTATTACGCTTATTCACCGGCAGCGGCCGACTTTGTCGCCCAACATGCCGCCCTGCGGGCGGTTGTCCGCGTGGGCCTGTTACCTCTGGTGGGAGTTAGCTGGGTTGCATTGAAAATAGGGCTTGTACCCACAATCGGATTTTTGCTTGTTTTCGGAATTTGTTTCATCGGCCTTGTCAAATTAAAGAAGTCTAACAAAAAGGGGGCGTTCCGAACACGTTAGCTTGTTGAAATTGAGACCATTGAAAAACGTTCAATTTTGTTCAAGGCCAAGGCAATTCTGCAGGATAGCAGAATTGGACAGCTGTCAAGCTGCCCGCAAGGGCGAGGGGCATGGACGCCCCGAGTCAACGCGAAAATTTTAACCACAGGAATACATTGAGTATTTTGAGGATTAACCCACCAAAGTTCGGTGGCGGGTTAAAATTTGAGCCTGACGCCGGAATTGGGCAAAAGGGAGCGTTTTGCAAAGGTCTCAAATTATTGCCGCTAATTCCAGACCCATTTGTTTCAAAGAATAAACCTATTACATCATTCTGAATAAGAATTCCTTGACAAACAGATTTTTGCAATTATTTTGCACCGTATTTATTTGAAAAAACATACAGTTGCAAATGAGGGTTTTTTATTTAAAAAACAGAAAAGTACCCGTACGATGAAAAACGCTATTAACAAGGTCAGAAATATAGGAATCAGCGCTCACATTGATTCCGGAAAAACCACACTCACCGAAAGAATCCTTTTTTTCACAAAAAGAATACATGCTATGCACGATGTAAAAGGGAAAGATGGTGTTGGCGCAACCATGGATTCCATGGATCTTGAAAAAGAACGAGGCATCACTATTGCTTCAGCCGCAACTTACTGTGAATGGCTCGGCCATGAAATCAACATTATTGATACTCCGGGACATGTTGACTTTACCATAGAAGTTGAGCGGTCTTTAAGGGTCCTTGACGGCGCCATACTGGTTCTGTGCGCTGTAGGCGGTGTTCAGTCCCAATCCATTACTGTTGACCAGCAGATGAAAAGGTATAAAGTGCCCTGTATAGCCTTTGTCAACAAATGTGACCGGAGCGGAGCCAATCCTTTTCGGGTCATTGATCAGCTCCAAGAAAAACTGGGGCACAATGCGGTTCCCCTGCAGATTCCCATCGGGCTTGAGGCCGCTCATCAAGGAGTTGTCGATCTGGTATCAATGAAAGCTATCTACTTTGCCGGTGCAAACGGAGAAAATGTTCGAATTGAAAATATACCACAGGATCTTCTTCGGGAAGCCATTCAAAAGAGGGAAGAACTTATCGATGCGGGTTCCATGTTTTCAGACGAACTGACTGAAGCTGTTCTTGAAGAACAAGAGATTACCGAAGAAATGATTATTTCGGCGGTGCGCATGGGAACCCTGACGCGTCAAATAACACCGGTCTTCATGGGATCGGCTTATAAAAATAAAGGGGTTCAACCGCTCCTTGACGCTGTCACTAAACTGCTCCCCTGCCCTTATGATGTAAAAAATGAGGCTCTTGACATGGATAATGACGAGACGCCCGTTACCCTGTCTGGTGAATTGGAGAAACCGTTTGTTGCCCTGGCCTTCAAACTCGAAGAGGGACAATATGGTCAATTAACTTACATAAGAGTATATCAGGGCTCCCTTTCCAAAGGCGATACCATCGTCAATTCCCGAAACGGGAAAAAAATCAAGGTTGGCAGGGTCGTACGCATGCACGCAGACCAAATGGAAGACATTGAAACCATCCCGGCGGGATATATCGGCGCCCTTTTCGGAATCGACTGTGCCTCCGGAGATACTTTTGTGAGTCCCGGCCTCAACCTGACAATGACATCCATGTTTGTTCCCGATCCTGTTATTTCCCTTGCCATTATTCCGAACGATAACAAATCCCAGATAAATATGTCCAAAGCCCTTAACCGGTTCAGCAAAGAGGACCCCACTTTCAGAACCTATGTTGACGATGAAACCAAAGAGACCATTATCCAAGGAATGGGAGAACTTCACCTTGAGGTCTATGTAGAGCGAATGCACCGTGAGTATACCGCCGATGTTACCACCGGTCAACCGCGTGTCGCTTACAGGGAGACCATAACCCGCAAAGCTGAATTTGACTATACTCATAAAAAACAAACCGGCGGTGCTGGACAATACGGTCGTGTGGCCGGTTACATGGAGCCTGTCAACGGAACCAAATTCGTCTTTGAGAATAAAATCGTAGGGGGCAATATCCCAACCCAGTTTATCGCTTCATGTGAAAAGGGATTCAGACAATCCATTGTAAAAGGGCCAAAAATGGAATTTCCGGTTACCGGCATTAAAGTGGTAATCAATGATGGGGCTTCCCATCCGGTTGATTCATCTGAAATGGCGTTCGTTGCAGCAGCGCGGGGAGCCTTTCGTGAAGGGTATTATAAGGCCGGGCCGGTGATTCATGAACCGATCATGAAGGTCGCCGTGGAAACACCATCTGAATTCCAAGGTGCTGTTATGGGGCTTTTAAACCAACGCCGTGGAATCATTGTCGGTTCTCAGGATGAAGGGCCTCTGTGCGTTGTTGAAGCACAGGTTCCCCTTGCTGAAATGTTTGGCTTTTCAACTGTCTTAAGATCATCCACACAGGGCAGAGCCCAGTTTACCATGGAATTGAATTCTTACAAACAGGTGCCGAAATCTATTGCCGAGGAACTGGCGAAAACGGCGGAAAAAGAAAAGAAAGGAAAATGATGATGCTAAAAAAGGAGCTTATTCTCAAAAACCCTTTAAGGTTCATAGGAAAAGAAACTCAAGACATCCTCTCTGAAGGAGGCTTTGGGGCCGTTCTTGCACGTGCGGGAGTCGGCAAAACTGCCCTTCTGGTTCAACTGGCCTTACATACGCTTTTAAAAGGTAAATATGTTCTTCATATCAGCCTCGACGACCCGGTCAATAAAATTAGTCTGTGGTATAAAGAGGTGTTCCGTCATCTAACCCAATCATACGATGCCAAGAATACAAACAAGCTATGGGAAGACTTATTGCCGCACAGGTTCATTATGACGTTCAAAGTTGAGGGGTTTAGTGTGCCCAAACTTGAAGAAAGGCTGACCGACCTGAAGGAACAGAATATTTTTTCACCCCAGATGGTTCTGATCGACGGGTTTCACTTTAACGACACCGCAAGAACATCCCTTTCTGACTTAAAGAGACTTGCCAAAAACCATTCGTTGCATGTCTGGTTTTCCGTGAAGACCTATCGTCATGAAAAATCCGGACCGGGCGGCATGCCGTCTTCGCTTTTGGATGTCTCCGACCTGTTTGACATTGTGATTCAGCTCCAGCCTGAAGGCAAAAAAATCCATGTTATGACACTAAAGGGAGGACCGGCGGATTCCGACCGGCCGGCTTTGTTTCTTGACCCTGCGACGATGCTCGTAAAAGATATTATATAGCCCGGACAAGCCGGCCTTCCTACCGGGGGAATTCATTAACTATTCAATATTCAATTGAAAATATTCAATTATTAGTGTGGCAAGAAACCATATTTTTGATAAATTTTTTGGGCGGATGAGGATCTAATAAAATCAAGAAATTTCTTTGCATTCTCAGGGTGAGGAGCATTTATTAATTTGCATACATAATAATTTATATTTTTTCTCTGATCTAAATCTTCACCAGGCTCCACCACATCAAAGGCAAGGCCCGTTGACTTTGCATGGATTATTTCGGTTGCCCAGACCGGCCCCACATCCACCGTTTTTTTTGAAATCCTCAACGGAGTTTCTCTGTGATGGACAACCGTAAAAATGGTGGTCCCCTGTGCACGCTTTTCCTCCATGATTCGATGAACAAGGCCATCGTCGCCGGCCTGCCGGTACATATCTATAATATGGAAAGCGATATCTTCATTTTCAGGGTCCGGCTGTGAAATTCGGATATTGTCCCCGGCCAGGTCCGCAACAGACGTTATGCCGGCGGGGTTTCCTTTCGGAACCATCAGCGCCAGTCTATTGTGCAGGTAAAGGTGGTAATCACCAATATTAATATGACCGGACCGTTCAAGGGAATTCATGGCTTTTTCATTAACCGAAGTGTAAATGTCGGGGTAAACGTCCAGGATTTTACCTTTAAATACAGCGCCGCCGGATAAAATCTGTTTGAGTTCAAGTCCCGGTGGAAGAGTTTCGTAAAAGATTTTTTCGACATCCGGATGTTCCTTTTGAAAGACAGAAACGATCTCTTTCATTGCCATAAACTGATTTCCGGCCATAAACAATACAAGGTCTGAAGAATCTGCAATCTCCAGATTATGAAGGTCGTCACCCCTTTCAGACGGGATTATCGGAAGATCTTTTTTGTCCATATCATCACCCCGGACAAGTTTGAAGTGATCTAAAGTTCCTGAACCGCAAATGGACGCTAATGAACACATATAATATTTTTTAATTTGTGTGTATTCGTGTTCATTCGTGGTTAAAAAAGTGACGTAAATTTCAACATATTCAAAAAGTTACCCTGAACCGCAAATGGACGCTAATGAACACATATAATATTTTTTAATTTGTGCGTATTCGTGTTCATTCGTGGTTAAAAAAGTGACGTAAAGTTCAACATATTCAAAAAGTTACCCTGAACCTCTGAACCTTGAACCCTGAACCCTGTCACCTGACACCTAAATCCTAAACCGTTGAACCCTGCACCGTTAGTATTTTTTTGATTATATCAATATTTTTTTGACACTCAAATCTACTTATCCTATATTTCTTAAAATGAAAATAGCATTTATTCATTATCATCTCAAAACCGGCGGCGTAACAACGGTTTTAAGGCAGCAGGTGGAAGCTCTCCGTGATATGTGTGACATGCTGGTTTTGACCGGCGCGCCCCCGGAATCGTCCTTTTTTTGCGATACCGTTCATATACCGGGACTGGGTTACGATCGCCAGAATCAAAATAAATCAGACCCCGAAGATATTGCAGCCGCCATCACCCGGGCGATCAATCTAAAATGGAAAAGCGGATGCGACCTTGTACATGTTCACAACCCCACACTGGCAAAAAACAGGGATTTCTTGAAAATTCTCAAAGCGCTCCAAAACAAAAAAATCAAACTTTTTCTTCAGATCCATGACTTTGCGGAAGACGGACGACCCTTAGTATACTATTCTGAAGATGAATATATTCAAGATTGCCATTACGGCGTAATTAATTCAAGGGATTACAATATACTGCTCAAATCAGGGTTAAAAGAAAAGGGGTTGCATAAAATTTTCAACACCATAAATCCTTTTAAATTTAGCACAACAGGAGCACCCCTAAAAAACCTTGTTCTGTATCCAATTCGAGCACTCCGCAGAAAAAATATCGGAGAAGCAATCCTTATCTCCCTGTTTTTCAAAAACAATGAAACCCTTGCAATTACGCTCCCGCCCAACAGCCCGGCAGATCTCGAAAGCCATGCGCAATGGAAGGCGTTTGTAGAAGAAAAGAATCTGAATATAATATTTGAAGCGGGTTTATCCCATGAATTTTCAGAACTTGTCATGTCCGCCAGGTTTCTTATCACTACAAGTATTACCGAGGGATTCGGGTTTTCATTTCTCGAACCCTGGACTGCAAACAAAATCCTATGGGGAAGGAAACTACCGGAAATATGCCATGATTTTGAAAAAAAAGGGGTCTGGCTGGATCACCTTTACACGCGTCTGGCGGTTCCCGTGGAATGGCTCGGTAAAGAAAAGTTGTTTAGGACCTGGCAGGCGTGCATACGAAAAGCGTGTTCCCTATTCGGCATAGTTATCGATAAAACGAAAATCGCAACCGCTTTTGAAAAAGTAACCGCAAATGATAGTATCGATTTTGGATTGCTTGATGAAGCCTTTCAAAAAATAATAATTTCACATGTGTTATCCGACACATCGAATCGAGACAGGCTGATATATCTTAACCCTTTCCTTTTAAACCCCGGAAATGTGTCAGACAAAGAGGCTCTGATACAAAACAACATGAATGCCGTGCTGTTCCATTACAACAAAACCAAATACAGGAAAAATCTCGTTGATATCTATTCCAGAGTAATCAAGGATAATGTGTGCCATAAAATAGACAAAAAAGTTCTTCTTTCAAAATTCCTGACTCTGGAAGATTTCAGCCTTCTCAAATGGTAAAATTATGGAAAAAAATGATTTGATCTCTAAATATATAAAGCCTATTTTTCCGCTTCCGACTTCTTTGAAGCAAAGCGGAAAACTGGAAGAAAAGATTGAGGTTATTCTTTTTGACCTGTATGGCACACTCTTTATCAGCAGATCAGGCGATATCAGCATGGCAAAGAAAAAATCACCACAAATGGAGAGGCTTGAAAAATTGCTTCAACAATTCGGAATTAAAAAGGGATCTCAAACCGTTTTAAAACGATTTTACGCTGCTATAGAAAACCAACATGAAATACTCAAGAAAAAAGGGGTTGACTTCCCGGAGGTCGAAATAGACCAAATTTGGATGCGTGTGCTTGAAAATGACGACCTTGAAACCGTTCGGGCATTTGCCGTCGAATTTGAACTGATTGCAAATCCGGTATATCCGATGCCGCACCTTGAAAAATTGTTTTCGGTCTGCCAAGATTCGAATGTAATGATGGGCATTATATCAAACGCCCAGTTTTATACCCCATATCTGTTTAACTGGTTTCTTGACTCAAATCCGGAGGATCTTGGATTCTACCCCGATCTTATTCTTTATTCATACAAATTCGGGTATGCAAAACCATCAACATTCATGTTCCAGATCGCGGCTGAAAAGCTTAAAAACATGGACATCCTTGCTCATTCAGCTCTCTATATCGGGAATGATATGTTAAACGATATCTATCCTGCAAAAAACGTGGGATTCAAAACAGGACTCTTTGCAGGTGATGCAAGATCGCTGAGGTTGAGAAAAAACGACCCTAAATGCAAAAATCTTTCTGTCGATCTTGTGATAACCGATCTTGTTCAAATTCTCGACTATATACAATGATCTCATGTAACCTCTCAATAAATGAGACCTTTGCAAAACGCCCCCTTTTGCCCAATTCCGGCGTCAGGCTCAAATTTTAACCTGCCACCGATCTTTGGCGGGTTAATCCTCAAAATACTCAATGTATTCCTGCCTGCCCCGTAGGTCCGGCAGATCGTACTGGGGTGGTTAAAATTTTCGCCTTCCTTGGCCTTGAACAAAATTGAACGTTTTTCAAAGGTCTCTAAATTATGGGGCCGGGTCAATATGATTATTTGATACACCAGAACTTATTGAGAACTTACAATCTCATCTGTTAAAAAAATTGCATAGTTATAGAACTTTCGAGACGTTAAACTAAAGCGGCCTGATGCTTATTTTGCTGCCGGATGAGTGAATACGCAAAGTATGCACCCGTTGATGCGCCTCGAATTCGAACCAAAATCCGGCGCAATCTTGAAGGATTTATTATTTTCCGAAGCCCTAATGGTAAAAGTTTTTTTAGGTATTGGCATTATTATAAAAAATTTCGCAATATCCGTACCAATTATATTTATTGAACTTTTATCAGAGATGAAACATCTTTTAAGCAGATTCGGAGTTACTCAACAACTCTATAGACTTTATCCTTTTCTCGAACCCTTTCTTTTACTTTCACCCCTACCAAATCACCTGATTTGGCTTCTTCAATAGCCTGATTTTCAATTTCCATGCTGGTCACTTCTTCGGTGAAATCGGTGGTACTCCCCTTGTACTTCAGCAAATCACCTTTTCTAATGCTACCGCCGGTTACCTTTATGGCAGCAACACTCAGTTTAGCATAAAAATTGACAACTATACCAACTTGATCTTCGGCCATAATTTAACCTCCTAATAAAAATATCTCAGAAAATTCTACAACAAGTTAAAATTAAACGTCTCGTAAATTCCACAACTTATTGAAGTTAAAAGGGTTTTAAAGAACTTGAGTTTTTGCCTTATACATGGAATAATGTAATGTTGGAATATTGATCTAAGAAGAATGTTATCTATTTATTAAATCATATGTCAAGATGAATTTTATAATAACCCCTGTCTGCTTCGGTCACAAGCAGGCATACGATCAAAGGGATCTTTATGGAATTCAGAAAGCCTTTTTAGATGTAATGCCGCTTCTTCTTCCAATAGAAGTATTTCAATTTCATGTTCAATTCGTTGAGCAGGGATGAATCGCTCCGATGGTTCTGCTAGAGGATGTTGTTCGGGCATTATTTAATTGGAATTTCCCAAGCTGAAACAGAACTGAGAAACAATCATCATTACCTCAAAAACTTAATACCTGAATTTTGCATGAAAATTGATGAAAATCTTTATAATCCTTAATTGAAGCGGTTTTAAACAACATCATCGCATCTTACATTTTACTTGAATGGTAAATCGGATGACGTTTTTTTTATTCATCAATTTTCACCCCAAAGGGCGAGCCGGAGGCTTTCATCTGCTGCGTTATTAAGGGCTCGCAATAGCAAACTATGGCTTCGCCCTTAAGTGCCTTGCATATGAAAGCCTCCGACTCGTGCAAGATTCAGGTAATACGTTAAAATGATATTGCTAAAATTTTAAAAAAAACATATGAAATATAAGACGTTCCCATGATTGAACGTGTGATTATTATCCGGTTATTTATTTAAGGAGCAGATCATGAAAAAAAAATGTGAATTAAAACCTTCGGTTCTTAGGTCAATATGTGATCCCAAGATGTTTACCTTTAAAAATACTGCGGAAGTAAATCCGCTGGATGAAGTCATCGGACAGGAGCGAGCGGTTCAGGCCATAAACTTCGGCCTGAACATGAAAAGCCCGGGGTACAATATTTTTGTTACAGGATTAGAAGGCACCGGTAAATCCACCATCATCAGAGACCTCGTCGATAAGCAAGCCAAAACCCTTCCGTCACCTGTTGATTGGTGCATGGTCAATAATTTTAAGGATGAATATCGCCCCAAAGCCATTTCCGTGCCCACAGGCAAAGCAAACCGGTTCAGTAAAACAATAAACAAGTTAATTGATGATCTGAAAAAGGAGTTGCCCAAAGCCTTTGATCATGAATCGTATCACCTGAGACAATCTGAAATCCAAAAAAAGTATTCTGATCAACAAAAAGAGATCATTCAGAAACTCGAAGCGTCGGCAAAGGAAAAGAATATCCAGATTAACAGGACCAAAACCGGGTATCAAACCATCCCCATTGTTAAAGAAAAGCCGATTTCACCGGAGGAGTTTATGGCCCTTCCAAAGGAAACGCAAACCGAAATCGAGGAAAGGATTAGTATAGTTCAGTCCGAAGTCGACGCCACGATCCGAGAACTTAATAAAATCAACCAGGAAATGACTTCTCATGTTGAAAAGCTCATGGAAGAAATAGCTCTGTTTGTGGTGAAACAGCGGATAGATATTGTAAAGGAAGAATACAAGGGGTGCAAAGACATTCTGGCCTATCTGGACGAGGTGCAGGCGGATATTCTGGAAAACGTTAAGGATTTTATATCTTCTCAAGAAGCAAAACTACCCGTTGAAGGCTTTATGTTTCAGTCTGCCAAACCCTCTTTTCAGCGCTATAAGGTCAATGTTCTGGTAGATCAAAAATCTTTAAAAGGCGCACCGGTTATTTTTGAAACAAATCCAACGTATCATAACGTTTTCGGTCAAATTGAAAAAAGAGCCCATATGGGAACCATTATCACAGACTTTACCATGGTCCAGGCCGGATCACTCCTAAGAGCCAACGGCGGCTATCTGATAATGGAAATCGAGTCTATTTTCATGAACCCGTTCGTGTGGGAAGCGCTCAAACGTGCGTTACAAAACAAACTCCTTTTTATAGAAGATCTTGCTTCAGGCCTGGGATACGGTACATCATCCCTTCGGCCGGAACCTGTCCCGCTGGAAGTCAAGGTTGTTTTGTTTGGCAGCTATCACCTTTTTCATCTGCTCCAGAACTATGATTCAAAATTTAATAAAATTTTCACAGTCAGGGCGGATTTTGACCATGAGGTGGAAAAAAGCCAGGATACAATTCAACAATATGCTCGATTCATTGCCCGTGTATGCAAAGAAGAGGGACTTCTGCCTTTAACCCCCAAAGGGGTTACCGCCATTGTAGAATATGGTGAAAAATATATCTCCAACCAAAAAAAGCTTTCACTCAGATTCGGTGCGATCATGGGAATTTTAAAAGAGGCCGACTACTGGGCAAAGAAAAAGAATGCGAAACAGGTTTCAGATAAACATATTATCAAGGCTTTCAATGAATACAGATTTCGGTATAACCTTTATGAAGAAAAAATACACGAGTCCTATGTGGATGATACCATTATGATCGATGTGGACGGTGAGGTCGCCGGCCAGGTAAACGCCCTTTCCGTATTTCAAATCGGCGACTTCGTGTTTGGGCGTCCTTCCCGAATTACGGCCGAAACCTATATGGGCAAGCAGGGAGTTGTTAATATTGAACGTGAAGCCAAACTGAGCGGGAAGACCCACGACAAAGGCGTTCTGATTCTCTCCGGTTATTTGGGACGAACCTTCGCGCAAAACTACCCGTTAAGTTTATCAACCAGCATCACTTTTGAGCAAAGCTACAGCGGTATCGACGGCGACAGTGCTTCTTCAACGGAACTGTATGCCGTTATCTCAAGCCTTTCAAACATTCCCATCCATCAGGGGATTGCGGTAACCGGTTCAGTAAATCAAAAAGGAAAAATTCAGGCCATCGGCGGAGTCAATCAGAAAATTGAAGGATTTTTTGACGTTTGTAAAAGCAAGGGACTTACCGGCAAACAGGGGGTTTTAATCCCTCGGGCCAATGTAAAAAATCTGATGCTTAAAAAAGAGGTGATCGATGCCGTAAAAAATGGAAAATTTCATATCTATCAGGTTTCTACAATTGAAGAAGGAATAGAAATATTAACCGGTGTTCCGGCAGGGACTCCGGACCCAGAGGGCTACTTTCCCGAAGGAACCGTTTACGGCAAAGTACAAGAAAAGCTTAAAAAATATCTGGAACAATCATTTAAGCTGAAAAAACAATTTGAGGACGAAGACGAAGCAACCGTATAGCCTGTTTGGATTTCAAAAGGTGAAGATCATGAATATCATCACAACATCCATAGAGGGCGTCCTTATCATTGAGCCTGAAATATTTGAAGACAGCCGAGGCTTTTTCATGGAGACATATAACCGGAACAGATACTTTAAATGCGGCATTAATACGGTATTTGTTCAAGACAACCTTTCTTATTCCGTGCAAGGCGCCGTCAGGGGACTTCACTATCAGATCAGAAACTCCCAGGCCAAGCTGGTACAGGTAATATCCGGTGAGATATTTGATGTGTCGGTCGACATCCGGCCGGATTCGCCCACGTTCGGCAAATGGGTGGGTTTCCATCTTTCGGATCGGAACCGGCGCCAGTTATTTATTCCCGAAGGATTTGCTCACGGCTTCTGTGTGCTAAGCGAAATTGCCCATTTTTTATATAAATGCTCGGATTTTTTTGCGCCTGACGACGAGGGGGGCATCCTCTGGTCCGATCCTGACATCGGTATTGACTGGCCGGTTCAAGATCCGATCATTTCAGAAAAGGACAAACAGTATCCACGCCTGTCTGAAATTAATCCTGATCAGCTTCCTGTCCTTGCACCAAAACCGATTATCCGCGGATGATCCTGGCCGCTTCTTCAAATTTTCTGCTGATCACAAGGGTCATTTCGGCTGCATCTAAAATCAACGATCCTGCTTCATCCATATTATTCTCTTTTGCTTTTTTTGCCCAATCCCTGTATGTTTCAGCGTGATCATCATTATGCTTTACCCAGTGTTCAAGCAGTTTGATCATTTTTTCATCAAATGTTAAAGTACTCTCAATTTCATGGTCATGGTCATGGTGATGGTGGTGATGATGTGTCATTTAAATTCTCCTTAAATAAACGTTTTGGAAACCGGATTTAACATTTATAGTTATGGACAGAAACAGTCAATACATTAATAAAAAGAAGGTCGCCATTTTACTCTTCATTGCCTGTAGTGTTTTTTCAGGAATTTTGGCCGGGGCATTTCTTGCCCTTACCCATGATCTTCCCCAGATCCTCAGTCTTGAAACATTTAGACCGTCTTCTGTTACACGAATCTACTCGGCAGACAAAGTGCTCCTGGCAGAACTTTTTGTAGAAAAAAGGGATCCGGTTCCGCTCAAAGCCATACCCGATTATCTTAAGAAAGCGCTGATCGCCACTGAAGACCGAAAATTTTATCAACATAGTGGTGTCGACCTGAAAGGAATTCTCAGAGCCGTCATCAGTGATATCCGGGCCGGAAAATTTGTTGAAGGCGCCAGCACCATCACCCAGCAGCTTGCCAAGACTCTTTTTCTGACGCCCCGTAAAACGTTGTTTCGTAAGATCAAGGAAGCATTTCTGGCTTTTCAGCTTGAGCGACGTTACACAAAAGATGAAATCCTGGAACTGTACCTTAATCAGGTATATTTCGGAAGCGGCGCATACGGTGTAGAATCGGCCGCAAGGATATTTTTCGGTAAACATGCAAAAGACCTTGGGCTTGCCGAATGCGCTCTGATTGCAGGCCTTCCCAAAGCACCGTCACGATATTCCCCTCTGGTTGACAAAGATCTTGCCATAAAACGTAGAAATATCGTCTTAAGACAGATGAAAGCTACCGGTATCATATCGGAAACAGCCTTTACTAAAGCAAAAGAAGAACGGCTTTGTCCCGGGAAACAAAACAATAATCTGGCCAAAGCGCCATACTTTGTGGACTATATAAAAAATTTTCTTGAAGAAACCCTGGGTTCATCAAGACTCTATAAAGGAGGGTTGACCGTTTATACAACACTTGATTTTAAGCTGCAAAATGCGGCAGAACATGCCGTTGCAAACGGGCTTTTGGCCGTTGAAAACAGGATGAAAAAGCAGAAAATTAAAAATCCGGCGCCTGAATGTGCCCTAATATCTCTGGACGTGCAATCCGGTGGCATACTCACCATGATCGGCGGTAAGAATTTTTACGAAACACCTTTTAACCGGGCAACCAGCGCCAAAAGGCAGCCCGGATCCGCATTTAAACCGATTGTCTATGCCTATGCCATTGAACATAATTTTCCTCAAAGCAAAATCATTCTCGATGCACCGGTAGCCTTTAAAATTGCAAACCGGAGAAACCAGTGGAGGCCGGAAAACTTTTCAGGAGATTACAAGGGTGAGATGACGCTTAGAATGGCGTTAGCACTTTCGGAAAACATACCTGCGATCAGATTAATCGAAATGTTGGGCCCTTCATCGGTAGCCGGGTTTGGGTATACTCTCGGCATCGAATCGACCCTCTATCCGAATCTTTCCCTTGCTCTCGGTACATCGGAAGTAAAGCTCATAAATTTAACGGCTGCCTATGCGGTTTTTCCCAATAAAGGAGAGTTGATCAAACCTTATGGCGTCATGGAAGTCGTTGATCGAAGTGGGCGGCTTGTTTGGCGTGTAAAACCCCAAAAAAAAGTGGTCATGTCACGAGCAGGCGCAGCCATCATGACGGATATGCTCAAAGGGGTAATCCAGGAAGGCACGGGAAAAAAAGCACGGGTAATTAACCGTCCTATTGCCGGAAAAACAGGGACCACCAACGAATATAAAGACGCACTTTTTATTGGTTTCTCACCATCGATTGCAACCGGGGTATGGGTGGGACAAGATGTTTTTATCACAATGGGTAAACGCGAAACCGGGGCCAGAGCAGCGCTTCCCATATGGATAGAGTTCATGACCAAAGCACTTGATAGTAAACCGTTTCAATACTTTGATATGCCCGATGATATGGTTAGGGTACACATGGATCCGTCAACCGGCCTCCTTGCATCCGATGATTCACCCCGGGCGGTCACAGCCCTTTTCAAAAAAGGAACAGAACCCAAAAGATTTCACTGAAATTCAAGACTGGGTAAACGCATTTGATTTCGGTGCAGCGTAGCGACGGCGTGTTTCTCTTGGAAACCGACTGACTGTTTGAAGGGCTTTAGCACGCATTAGCCCGAGCCGAATGAAATTATGACTTAAACAATCAATGGGATAATTTAGCGACGAATTGTTCTTAATAACTCCGGCGCGGCTCGGGCTTACGGGTGCTTAAGCACAAGTTTCAGTCGGTTGGAAAGAGATACACGCCGTCGTGGAGCGTTCTCCCTGTATTGGGATTCAAATGCGTTTGCCCTG
>Ga0315549_1000422_pt1 | contig 50644 bp, 78 predicted proteins | sample SalMarSW160200MG_FD_203101 | JGI IMG/M metagenome (GOLD analysis project Ga0315549, IMG submission 203101) | Salt marsh sediment microbial communities from the Plum Island Ecosystem LTER, Massachusetts, United States - Salt Marsh Sediment SW1601-200 ...
CCAGACGGAGCCGTTGTCCCAAACGATGTCACGGTCCCCTGGGCTACCATGTAGCTCCCAGCGGGTTCCCTCCATGCTCCCAACCTCCTGTCGGATGGTAGGGATCAGTACGTCCTCCACCATGCGGGATGTGGGCTCCGTGATCAGGATGCGGGCACCAGGGTGAGTGTCAGCGAAACGGATGGCCTTGTGCAGGCCCGTGAACGTCTTGCAGGCACCCACGCCCCCGAACAGGCCAGGGTAGCGTGCCTTACTAAAGAAGAAGCCCGACTGTCCGCCGGGCATCATCTCGATTCTGCGCTCTCCAGCAGGAGGCGTACGTTCAGCTACGGCTGTGGTCATTCAGCCTCCTTGTTCCCGTCCACATAGGTGATACGCACCGGCGGCCCCTTATCGTCGCCGCTAAGTTGGACGGCCTGGGCAGGCTTCCCTTCGAGCCGATCATAGATCAGTTCCGCTGCCCATCGTTCTCCCATACGAGCCAGGTGTATTACTTTCTCCGTGATAATCTCGATATTCTGCTTGCCGTCTGGCCCCTTCTCAGCAAGTTTCTTACGGAGCAAGTCCGTCAGACACTTGGCTTTTGGGGGCCTTCCATTAGGATTACCGCTCTGGCCAGGTTGCCAAGTCGCTGAACTTCTAGCCATAGAACTGCTGCTTTACAGCCATCCTAAAGAAAGAGACACAGCCCTTACGCACGAGGAGCTGTGCCTCGGATCGATCTTCTCTTACACCCCATGCTAGCACTATCGTTCCAGCCCGTCAAGTTCTGCGAGTCTATCTGCCCACCACTGTAAAGGCTGGTGCTGAAGTTCTCGCATCAACATGCGCCAATCCCTGAGTTCCATGTGGCGGTCGAGGTAGGCAACAAAGCGAGGATGTAGGCCAGAGCGATCATAGCGAGAGTGCAGAACCCAGGGAACACCGTTCCAACTACGAGGCTTAAACGATGCTACCTCTTTGAGGCAAGCGCTACGAAATGCCTTTGCCGGGTCAAAGCTATTGAGATGGAAACGCCGCCATTGCCTCTCTGCATCTCGAAGCCAATGCTCAGAGCCAATCATTGCACTACCTACACATGTAGTGCATCATGTGCGTTCAACTGCCGCCTTCACCAAACCGGGTTGGGCAACCACTCAGCCATTGTTCCTGGCCTTTCGAGTCCTCCAGCCCCGTTTACTGCTGCCGCTTCGTATGTCATGCAATTCTTGCGCCCGAAGAGCCATAATGCGTTCGCCCCTCGTTGGTAGAGGAACGCCAGGAGGAGAAGACATGACCTCATCATCTATGATAAGTTCTTCCCCTTCCGCATAGCTGCAGGCCAAACACTCGCAACCTCCACCACTAAGCCGAACGAGAGTCCGTGAATGACACCGAGGACAGATAGGGTTCACCACAGCACTCCTACTCCAGACCGGGCAAGGGTGCTTGATTCAGGTGAACCTCGAAGCCGGGGAATAGTTTCAGCAATTTCCCCTCATATTCCTTCGCTACCCACCATATCTTGTTCTCACCATCCCATGCCCGATCAACATGCGGGATTGCCCGCTTCAGCGTCTCTACAGTGTCCGCGTCATAGGCGAACGCGATATACCAACCTGGACGATTCTCCCATCGACCTCGATACGCGACCTGGAACCTAGCCATCCCACAGAACCCCCTGCTCGGCCCCATGCCGTCGGGCCTCGATCATGCGCCGGATGCCGCTGTCGCCCACTGTGAGCCGCGTCACGGCCTGCCGCTACTGGCTTTCATAATCGCTGGCCTACTCCACTTTCGGTTAAGCGTTCGCCATTCGTCGGAATACTTGATTCGGCACTCTCCGGCAGGCTGATAAAGTTGCGCGAACGGCAGACATCCTATGTCCCATACGGCTTCGAGTCGCCGCCGAGCATCCTCTATCGTTTCGCCATTGAAGGCGATAAGAACATAGCAGCGCAACTTGTTTCTAGATAGAAATTGGAGCCTGCCTACAGCAGACTCAAGGGGCTTCAAGGCGCTTGCCGTATCAGCCGCCAAGAAGATGTGATCGATGCGGATCTCACGGAGTTCAGCCGCCACTTCATCAGTCACCAAGCTACTCTCTAGACCACCACTGAATACCGCCGCCTTTGATTGCGCTTGCAGCATCTCGTAGACCTTCTGCCGATGGTGGCGGCCACATTGAAGGAAGTTGTTATCTTGGATGATGTGTCCAGGCTGGACAGGATCAAGCAATCGCAGTTGGCCCTCTATCACAGGGACACGGCACCAAGGGCAACGATGATTACAGCCCCGACTTGTAAATGTCACGCCTGACTTCACATACAAACCCGCTTCAAAGCCATCAGTGCGAGAGGCCAATGCAGGCCCGCCTAACCGCACCACGGGATAATACTGCCCCCATGCCTCGGCCAGTGCCTTGGCTCTGTCTACATCCCAAGTGAACGTGACTGAGACATGAACCTCATCGGCTTCTGGCCGCCACAGTGGAGGATCGCCGATAAAGGACATCTCATCATTGGGCGTCATGGCCGTTCGATGTGGAAAGACTCGCAGCACCACGCCCTCAGCCTCGTGGTAGGGGATCACCGCGGCGGCGATCGCCAGGCTATCTGCTTGTCGTAGAACTCGCGGTAGGCGTTGTTCTCCCTCTCCTGGCGGATCGCGTCTTTCTTTTCGGCTTCGCTCTCTGGGAACAGGTCAAACCAGTCTAGGAATTGGTTGAATAGCTCCAGCTTCGCCTTCGGCCAGTCCATGCCTTCCTCCTTCAAATCCCGCAGCAGTTGTTGCGGGTCTATCTGACCCCGCGTGAATACCTGGCAGTCGGTCGCTGGTGCGCCTGGAACGGCGTTGTGATCGAAAAGCCAGCCAGCAAGATAGGATTTTCCTTCCCAAACCCCGAGAGGCGTCTGCTTATTACCTATCCCCAAGTGGTAAAGCCAGCCACGCTCCCGCCATACCCACCTGAGCGTCTTGACCAGCAACTCATATTGAGGGCCAGTTAGCTTGTGGGGGGCGATGCGCTCATGCTCGATGCTGTCCAGCCATAGGTTCCCTTGGTAGCCCTGCGCCCAGCAGACCGTGCCTATCGGGTAGTGCTGGAAGAGGATGGCCGCCTCCTGGCCGTACCAAAGGAAGTCACAGATGGAGAACGTCCATGATGCCTCGCGGTCCGAGAACAGAGCGTTGTGTAAGGTCGTGTAGTCGTCCCATTCAGGGGTACTTTCATATTCCGCCGAGTGCAGGGCGACGCCAACCTTGATATGGATCTTGTCTCTGCCGCTGTAACCTGTCTTCCACTCAGGGCCAGGACACCAGACTGCAAATGGGCAGATGCCTTCGCTCATGGCTCCTCCTTTGGGGGTGTTACGTCCCGCGCACTGGCCAGTAGGGCTTGTGGCTCATCGGCAGGCAGGACATCTCGTGCGAAAACAAGCACGTCAACCCACTGTCCGGGGTCGAGCGTGCTGCTTACAGGGGGGAACAGCCTAACCCCCGTTAGGCAAGCGTAGACTTCAGGTATTTGTGGCGCTGGATAGGAAACACTAACCCGAGCAGAACTCCTACCGAGGACAGACCTCCCCCCACAGATGGGGCAGGAACGTTCGAGGGCGGCGAGAACGCTGGCGAGCAGCCCTTGTGCTTTGCCAATATCCCGCCAAGGCTCGACGTTGTTGGCATCAAGGGCACCGTCTAAGAGGCTGACGACTCTTTGAACTGCCTCGCAGGCTTCCTCGCGTGTCATCGGCTCACTCATGGCTCCTCCTCTCGGCCAGCAGGAAAACTCATATCGTGACAATGCGACCCGGCACAAAGGCAACCATTATGGGACAATCTGGGTCCGTGCCAGCTTCGCAACCAAACTTGAGCGGCTTCTTGCGCTTGCTCATCTCGCCTCCACTACCTGTGTAGTGCCTATTGCTTACGTGATGTTACCTCTACCCAGGCATAGCACCACCCGATGCCCATTTCGATTCTAGTATTTGCAGCGCGTAGTGAACTTGGGCTGAGGAAAGTTTGGTTCTACGGCAAATCTCACGCACAGTCGGCGGTTGCCTCCCAAGTCGCTGGCAAAGTTCCAGGTACGCAGCAACAACAGAACTAGGAGTTCCACAAATCACTGGATTACCCCTGCCCAGGCGTAGCATCGCCCGATGCCATCTGGCCCGACGATGATTTCTTCGCACGGCGCTGGACATGTCTGCGAACACGACTCATCCCAGCAGAAGGCAGACCAGCACCAAATGTCGAAGATGCCCCAGCCGATTGCGCCCCCTGTATCGGCACATTTGAATAGATAATCGCCCAACCTGACAAAATGACCAAGTAATGATGGGTGGCAAGCAACTGCCCCAGGGTAGACTCGCTCGCCGTTGGCCATAAAGCCATCATAGATGCCGGTTGAATCCCCCCTTGCGAAGTAGTGGGAGACTTGGGCGAGGAAGCGTTCACCTACGACCCCCTTTGGCGGAAGGGCGGTGTCTCCCAATCTGCCTTCGTAGTCGCTGTTTCCCTCCGGCGGCGCTTCGAGCGCCGGAATATAGCATCGTGGATAGAGTAGGTGGTGTTCCGCAATGGCAGTTTGTTCTGTGGGATAAGGAACTGTAGGTGGCGCGACCAAGCTAGCCTCTCCCACCTCCTCCACCACCAACCCCGCGCCAGCCACCCTAACCCGAAGGCCAGAAGCACCGAGGCGGGCCAGCCGAGCCACGCTAGCGTCCAAAGGCTCAGGTCGGGCATCTAGGTTTCCTTTGGCCGGGGAGTCCCACACTGTGCACAGCGACCCCAGAGTGGGCCATTCTTCTGCCCACATTCCTTGCAAATCCAACTGCCTTTCGCACCCATCGCTTCCTCCTTGTTGGGCATCTAACCGCCCCTCGGTGTCCCACACTTCTTGCAAGTCTTCCGCCTGATACTGTTCTCGGTTACACAACGACGGCAGACCCAAATCTCCTCCATCGTTCCCTCCTTGCTCACCCTGCCCGCTTAGGCCAAGCGCTGCCGCACCAAGTAGGATGCCTGTTACCGCAAGCACTAGGCCCAGGGGCCTCAGCTAAAGCCTCCACGCGTTGGGCGGAAGCCGATAAGCCTGCGAGCCAAGCAACTCCGCCAAGAGTTGCCGGATAAACGGCGAATCACCAGACCTATAGCAAAAGCCTCTTCAGGTGGGAATTCTTTGCCTCGCATCATGGCAGCCTCTAGTGCCCTAATTCCTGATTCGTTGTCCGGCAAAGTTATTACCTCTGCCATCTCTCTCTCCTTTCTCTCACCGAATGGCAGGGGCTGAACTCCAGGCCAGCACCCGTAGGCACCTTATCGGTCCGGCCTTTCGCTAGTCATGGGTTCCTCCTTGTCTCCGGCAATTCTGGCTAAGCAAGGTTTGCAGGTTACCCTGGCTTCGTCGTCCGTAGCTTTCGCTATTTGGCTCCAGCAACCGCAGGCGTTAAGGCAGCGGCCCATCATGTCGATCTTGTTCCGGTTCAGGTGAACTCGCCGTCCTGCCATCTCTCTCTCCTTTCTCTCACCGAATGGCAGGGGCTGAACTCCAGGCCACCACCCCTTCTTCGCCTCCTGGCAGGCTCGCAACAGCTTATGCGCCCTCCACTGTTGTTAGCTATTTCATGGCGTCTCACCCGCCCTGTGGGAGCTAGAAACCGCGCCGGTGGAGCCATGCCGCCAATGATCTCCAACCACTTCAAGGGCGGCAAGCTCGACTCCTAACCCCCACGCGGCGGGCAAGCATCATAAATGTTCCCACTTTCCGGTGAAGACTAGACGTAGACCACGCCCTACTTGCTTGAAGAAGAACACCCACCTGTAATCGCCCACCCAGTCGCGTTGGAGAGGGTGCCGTAGATCATGCCAATGAGCGTTGTGGCCGCCAGCATCGTTGTTGAAGTGGATGCCCTTTTTCGTGACGCAGATATACGGTATCCGCTTCCAACTACAGTCGCCCGGCCAAGAACCCCACTGGAACCAGGGCCTCATCTCTCATCCCTCCTGGAGGCGCTAGGGGGCTGGCTACACGCCTGACAGCCCACGGAGATGGTGTATCCACCAATTCTGCCGCACCCTGCTCGCTTCCCTCACCAACCCCCTGCGCCATGCTAGCCGTCGGCCTCAATTGCCACTGGCTGTAGCTCTGGCTCTAGGGCGACAAGTTCATAGCCAACGACAGCACGGATGATGTTGTCGAACGTCTTGCGGTTGAACTTGCCGTCTGGGAGATCGTTGCCCCGGTTCCAGTCCTCACCTGGCCTAGTAATCCGCGAGGTCGCCGTAGCACCGAGATATGTGCCGGTGAAATGCAGGTGGTAGGTATGTGCTGCCGTGCAGAAGATTACCGAACCGCGTCCGTCTACTTCGCTGAATCGAAAGCGTTCAGCCTGCTTCCCCCACAACGGTATCTCTTTTAGCCATTCCTCAAGTTGCTTCCTCATCTCTCTCCTTTCTCCCGTGGTTTACCTTCGGCTTCTCCACAGCCGGCCGTCTTCATATATCGCCGAGAACGGCAGGGCAGCACCACCGTTCCGCAATCGTGCGGAACACTCCACTCGGTCGGGGTCATTCGGGTCTCGCATGAGGTGTAGTCGGCAGTCCGGCGCGTTTTCTAACACGCTCGACCCTCGGGGCGAGTCGCTTCCCTCGAACTGACTAGGCTTACGGTCGTGGTGTATCAACAGGACACCTATATCTCGTTCATCGCGCATCCGTTTCAACGGCTCGAACAGACGAGTCATTGCCGCTGGGTCGTTTTCCTTGAACCCTGGTGGATAGGTACAGGTGAGGTTGTCGATGATCACTAGGACAGGTTCTAAGGCTTCTACGGCTCTTTGCAGCGCCTCTAGCGAGGCGGACTCGCTGTCCAGTATTAGGCCCCGTCGATTCCACACAAAAAACTTCGCTAATGCCTCGTCGTCCATGCCTGCCGTGCTTGAAGCCAACCGATAGTTGAAGAAGTTAGGGTGAATCTCCTCTTGCACGAACAATACCGGCCCGCGTGCCGCGGTTGGTATTTCACCAAGGAACGGCCTGCCCGACGCTACGGAGACAGCAAGTTCTAGGGCGAAGGTCGACTTAAAGGTGTCAGCGCGGCCAGAAAGAATGGCGAACTCGCCCCTGCGCATGATGCCCTTGGCGAGCCACGGATTTAGCGGCGCTAACTGCTTGCGGGCGAGGTGAACGGGTGTCCCGATGTCCTCCGTCTCATTCTTCGTCAGGTCTGTGTGCTCTAGTCTCTCTAGCGTATCGCTCAGGACATCGCCCTTGAAATCCAGGCTCTTGTATAGATCGGTAAGGTCGGCGCCCACGGCAAAGTCCTTCGGCAGTGACAGGACACCAACCGATAACACGGGCGTCAGCGCTGCCGCCGCCTTTCGTGCGCCACGTTTGCCAGCGTCGTCGTTGTCGTACAGGATTTCGATGTGTTGAATGCCGAGGCTCTGAAGCAAGAGGCCCGCTCCCGCTGGCACATAGCCGGCGCCAGTGGTAAACGAGATGGCAGGGATGCCGCATTCGTAGGCGGTCCAGGTGTCAGGTTCGCCCTCAACAAGATAGACCGTGGGCGTTTGGGGAAAACGCTCAGCTAGCATGTCCAGCCCATACACGGCAAGTCGCGGCCCGCTCCCCCACCAGAACTTACGGTGGTGTTGTGGGCTGAACGCCTTAAAGCGATAGCTTACAGTTCGGCCCGTCTGGTCTCGCACGGGGTAGCGCCAAGCCTGGGCTTTTAGGTCAGCCTCGATGCCGAACGCCGATATGGTTTTCTTGCTGATACCCCGCGTTGTGAGTGCGCGCATCGCTGCCGTTTCGCCCAAACTTTTCCGTTCGACTGGAATGTTCAGGGCTTCGGCAAGTTCGGCAAGTGAGCCCTTCTTACCACAGCCGTGACAGTTGAAGCCTCGCTCAGGGTGGATTGAGAGCGATGGCACACGGTCCTCGTGGAAGGGACATCGCGCCATGCGGTTGCCCGCCGGGTCTGGCCGGGACACCTTGTCAAGTCGTTCTAAGATTTGCTCAAACAGTGCTGTTGTCATGTCTGAATGGCGGGCTAGGCAAAGGGCCTTAGCTCCTCACTGCCACCGCAAGTCGACGCTCCCGTCGCCTCGGCTAGCCCACCATCTCCTATTATACCATGAGACAATGATTGTGCAAGCGCTTCATCGTCAATCCTCGCAAAAAATAATCACGATTTGTCGCGCCGTTCTTGCCGCGTCCTTGCCGTTGTGAGGTAGGCGGATAGCAGGCGAGAGCTGGCCCCACAGTTTCTCGGCGCGTTCGGCTCCCAGTTCGTCCCAGAAAGCACCGATAATCCCGCCAGCTAGCATGTGGCTCGGCAAGCCGTGTGTTGCGGCTCTTACCGTCTCGGCAGCTACGGCCGCGAGTGCCTCTTGGTGGGCTTCCCAGCCCTTCGGGTCGAAGATTTGCCAGCCTTGCCGTTCAAGCGTGGCCGCACAGTTATGACGAAATGGGTTTCTCATGCTTGTGCCTCCTCTAGCGTTCCTTGCCATAAAACGTTTCCGTCGGGACCGCCGTGAAGTCGCCAGGTTTTACCAGCGAGCGAAGGAATGAGGCCCATGTGCCAGAGATCAACGGCAGCCCTGAACGGATAGTCGTTGGTTGTTCCATTCGCCCATTTCCAGTTCTTGATGCCAGGGAAGAGTGAGCCAAAGTAAGCCCCCACGCTATCCCACACGCTGGGCCCCACGCTATCCCACACGCTATCCCACACGCTGGGCCCCACGCTATCCCACACGCTATCCCACACGCTGGCCCACACGCTATCCCACACTCTATCCCACACGCTGGCCCCCACGCTGGCCCACACTCTATCCCACACGCTATCCCTCACGCTGGCCCCCACGCTATCCCTCACGCTGGCCCACTCCTTTAGCAGGCGTATGTGCCGTTGGGTAATCTTCTTGGGTGGCTTAATGTGGAACGGGTGAACGGGCTTAATGGCCTCGCTGTAGTTCCAGCCAAACAGCCTATCCAGGTGGCTCACCTCTTCCAAGACCCTCAATTCGTGGAAGCCAAACTTTTTACCGTCGCCTGTTACTGGCTCGCCCTCAACGACGAAAGCGCGGCAAGGAATGGAGGCACCAACGAAAGAGTCGTTTGGGTTAGGGCAGGCGTGGAGGACGCCCGGGGCGCAGAGGTTGTGGCGGCGGCGCTTCTTGGCGATCTTCACCGTCTTGCCTACAGCCCATTTGGTTGTGTGATCGTAGAAACTGCGGCCTTGTAGGTCGGTCAACTTGTATGCCTTCATCTTATCGCCTCCTCGTTTGATACCCAATTCCCTCCTCTTATTCAAGGCCCTTCTCATCTGGCCCGGGTTCCAAGAACTTCCCAGACAATCCCCCTTGGCCCACGACGCCCATCGGCGTATGGAACGTGGGCTCAAAGAGCCGCGTCGCCCCACAATGTCGGCAGCGGCCCTCGTTGCAGTTATCGAGAGAGCCTAGTCTGCCGAGCAGCCAGTGATGAGCACCAGTGGGCGATTGTTTACAGAGGCCGTTGCTCATCGCACGCACCAGCCTAACCGGACGATGGCGGGTCACCGGCCGCTTGGCCCCTGGCCGGTGCATGAAACAGTACCCATCGGGTTCTGCGGGCTTATGGCAGCGAGCACCGCTATTCGTTATCGCTTTGCATGTTATCGAGGGCACGGGCTTTCAATTCCATTTCCTGCACTTCGTCTACCAATGTCTTGATGTGCCGGCGCAGGGCGTCGGCCTCGTTGTAGAGCTTCGCTAGTTTCCGCGTGAATGGTTGCATTCGCCGAAGAGTTCGCTTTCGTAGGGCCACGTTTCACCTCCTATCTATGGGCTTGAAGTCCTCGTTTCGTAGTGGCTTGCCTTCTGTCCACCTGATGAAACCCTCGCGGGTCAGGATTTGGGCCATCGCTTTTGGGCTTGGCTTCATTGTTGCCCTTGCTCTATTCATACTCTCTCTCCTTCCTACCGACATTCGCCCACTCTCACGAATGGGTGCACGGAGTAGGGCGAACGGGGCCGGGGCCAGGTGCCCCGCTCGCTAGGATTCCGAACGATTGGAAAGTACGATAGGGCTAGTTATTACGCGCCAGCTCTAGGCTTCAGCCATCGAATGCGCGGGGCTGTTTCGCCGCTCCGTACGGCCCATTTTCCTTTCACTCGCACGCTCTGGCAGTGCGGGTTCGCGGCATGAGCTGCCGGTTAGTCTCTTCGATCCATTCTGGCGGCTAACGATTCGGCCCCCTTCCCGATCGGGAAGCCCGTGATCGCCGGACGGGGAGGGGCGCCGCTGGTAGCTCTGCGCACTGGTCCCCCTCGCCCGACGCCGCCTCTTTGGATACCATTGTTCTTTCTTGGCCCAGATGTAGGACCAAGCCTCATCGGCTGATTTGCGACGGATACGCTTACATTGCCCAGACGATATGAGTCGTAGATGCAGGCCCGCTTGGAGCCGGCCTTGCTCGTAGGCTTGGAGCAGGTTCTCACTCTCGCCCGACACGTTGCAGTCTAGTCCCTTACTCCAACTTATGAGCGTACCTGGGCTGTGTCTGCCTAGTCTCCAGCAGAGCCGCTTATGATTCGCCGCGCGCGTCGGGCAGTTGTCGCAAGGATGCTCCATCTAACTCCCCCGCTGCCGCCCACTAACGAGGGGGTGCCGTCGCTAGTGGGCGGGGAGTGGGAGGGCTAGTTAGGCCCGCCTATAGAGTTCATTGGGCAAGAACAATTATGTCACCGTCATAGTCGCCGCTGCGCCCGGTAACGGCTGTAGCGATTCGAAGGACGCGTCGCCGCATATCCCTATATTCTGATCCGTTGTAGCCTGGCCCAACGTTGATTTCGAGCCACGCCCAAGCGGTGCCGGTGCCGTGGCCTACCTTAGCGGCGATTCCCGCCTTTTGCAGTGCAGCCTTTACAGCCGCTGTTTCTTCCCTGTGGGTCTTGTGCTTTCGCCAGCTCACGTGCTCGCTCCTTTTCCCCTCTCCGCCCATGACGCACTCAGTCCTTGTGTATGGGCTAGGCTACTAGCGTCTAATGCTTCCATCATCGTCGCACAGTCGTCGTCCATTGTCAAGCAGGCGACAGCACGAGTTCGACGCGGAGCCCATTGCCGGTGAAGCGAGCAATCCAGCCTGCTTCCTCGTCTGGCGTCATCGTCCGTGTGACCTTGCCAGGGGTGGCCGCTTGCGCCTCGGGGGGCGCGAATATGCGGGCCAGCTGCCGAGGCTTGGCCCAATAGCCGGCAGCCATGAGCTTGTCAACAGCAGCCTTGGGATCGCAGCCATCGACCATCTCCAGCCCCGGCAGGTGCCGCCGGACGGCGCGAAGCGTCGCGCGTTCTGGGATGTACCAGCGGTCATTCTTGTACGCCAGGGACCACTGAAGCACCGGCAGGAACTCAGTGTCGAAAGAGTAGGCGTTGAGATCGAACCTGCCCTGATTCCTGCTAATACTGATCATGCCGTATGCCTTCATTGTCCTACCCCCTGTGAACCGTGCCACTCCCTCTATGTCCTAGTATGCCACCATTCGCTGACGTTTGTCAAGGGGTTTCGGAGGGAATTTGGGGAAATTTCTTGACATTCGGGGGCGCAAGGGTTATAATGGGAGCGAGATGGAAGAATGGCTTAAGCTGAAGGAAGCGGCGGCCTACCTAAAGGTTCACCGGAAGACGCTCTACCGCTATGTCAAAGAGGGTAAGCTGCGGCAATACCAGCTAGGCGGGACGGGCCGGCCCCGCTATCGAAAACAAGACCTTGACGCGCTGTTAGTGCCGCGGGAGAAGAGCGAGGACGGTTAGGGGCTTCATTCCCAGCCGCAGTACCACCCGCAGACTTCCATGCAGGTCATGGAACAGTCTGGGTCGTAGCCATACCAGGAGCTAGGGCCATCTGCGCAGCATTGGTCGCACCCTTCTGGGTATGGCGGCGGGTCGCAAAACGGGGTATCGCCACTGTAGCCACGTGGCGGGATGTAGTCTGGAACATAACCGGGTGGGGGCTCAGGCGGTGAGTAACTAGGGGCATAGGACTCTCGCTCAACCCCGGTGGGGTGTTCGTCGCTATCGCTCCAATCAACGCCGCCAGCGATCACAAGCCACACAACTACGCCAACGATGGCAGCCCATACAAGGGCGCTACCCCACCACTCGCTCACGGCTTCTCTCCTTGCTCCTATCATACCACATCCCTGCCTAGCGGCAACACATACGGCAATTGCTAACCCTTCCTATGCAAAAAACACGGGGTTTACGCACGTCAAGCGGCAAGACGGGCGGCAATGAGTGCGTAGCGTAGACACCATCTATACTAACGGCGCTTACTATAGACGTAGGTTATAGGACGCGGGAGCTGCCCCCATGCCGACGGCCGCGGCAGGGGATCGCCACCACCAGAAGAATAGAGGGAGCGATCGAGCGCGTTGCCGGCCCTATCCCATCCGCCGGGTCGCGTTTCGTATCTAAATGCACAGCCTAATGCGTGTTTAGGGTGTCTAGCGAACCGAAAACCCCCGTAAGCGCCCTCGCACGCGTATATGCTGTATTGTCATTCCTCTAGCTCCCTCCCCGCGTGGTGTGTTGGCGCGCGTTCCGGCGGCGTTTTCGTGGGTTTTCGCTCATTTTCGTCGTGTGGCGTAGGTAGGGGGCGGGTCTTGCAAATAAAGCATTCCGCCCTTTCTTTAACCAGGGCCATACGCTAATTAGGCCTGCTTTCCCCGTTCGTTGGGAGCACCACGTTCACCGGACGGCGAACGCAACCGTTAGAGTGAGAGTTACGATTAATTCATAAATATTCTTTATCGGTTTGACGTAAGGCTATTGACAAAGGGCATACACGGGTGTATAATAGAACAAAGGTTCGTGACCAGGGGGTAGAGGCGCGCGGGAATCCTCCGCTGGGCGGGCCTTCGGGAGTGCTGCTAACAGCGCCTAGGCGCGGCGGCCAGGTAGGGGTGGGAGGAATAGTCTCCCCGTCTTCGTCGAGGCGACGGCGGGCTAGCGAGCGAGGGGCTGGCTCTGCGGCTCGAAGCCTCGCTCGCTGAATAAGGCGATGTGGTCGCAGAGCCGCACCGCCTTTATGAACGATGAATGGTTGTCCACGTTGTGGTGGCTCTGTGGCGGCAGATGAGGACTTGTTTTGTATCTCCTGCGGGGCGCGGCTTGAATTGGTCTGTGGCGAGATCAGGGAGTTTCGTCGGCCTACGATAGAGCCAGACGAGGACATCGTGGGTGAGGTTGTGGCGGCGGCGCTTGAGGGCGGCACATATAAGAGAGCCCGGACGCTGCTGAGGAAGTGGCGCGAGAACGGGGGAGAGTAGGAACGCCCCAGCCGCCTTCGGGCAATGCCCGGGGATGGGTGCAGGGAAACGCGGGTGCAACTCCCGCCTCCTCCACCAAATCTGTCCGTGGGCCACACGGTTTTCCGCCCCTGCTGCTTCGGTGGCAGGGAGTAGCGGGCTCAATATCGGGTCCGCTCATCGCAGGATAGAGAAGCGGTATCTCACCTGGCTCATAACTAGGAGATCGCGGGTTCGAGTCCCGCTCCTGCTACCAAGAATATGATTCATTATTTCAAGTTTCCTTATGAGCGCCTGAGTGTCTTGGGACCGCTTTTGGCGATGGCTCTCTGGTTCGCGGGCGCTCGCTTTCCTGGGGCCGTGCTGATGCTCTGTGTTGGCGCGGGCGCCCTGGGGGTCTTCTGGGACGAACTGACTTCCTACGCTGGCAGGCGGCAGCGCATTTCTGCCCTATGGCATGTTCCGTGGGGCATTGTGAGGCCGGGGCTATGGATATTTCTCGCAAGTCATATACCAATCCTGGTCGCGGGCCTCGTCATGGTCTTCCTTGTTTGATCGAGGTTTCCCGCATTACCCCAACCCAGACGAGTTACTTCGTTTCGGGCTGGACGGATGGGGTTTTTCACATAATCGCGGTGAGTCATGGGTGGTCGCCGATCTGCTGGCCGGCGCGCTTTCTTTTGCGATCCTGAGTGTCGCCCTGCCACAAAGGAAAGGCAAGGCTGCCACACTGCGGCTTGCAGGATGAGGGCCTATCGGCGGCGGAAGAGGATCAAGGCAGAGCAAGAGCGCCAGGCGCATTGCCAGCACGAACGGCTCTTTTGCCTTGACTGCCAACGAGAACTGCGTCGGTCATTGGACTTTTAGTTTCCGAGCGACTGGAATGTTAGAGCGGAGGAAGTAATGGCACGTTGCCCAGGCGGGAAGATTCGATCTGACAAACAGGGCCGCGGCCTCGGTAGAGGCGGCGGTCGAGGGCCAAGAGGGATACCCGTAAAGGCGAAGTAGATGCCCAAGCGCAAGGGCAGTGGGGCCGTCATGCGCGATATGTTCGAGATCGCGCAGAGATACGGCCCGGAGAGCATGGAGACGCTGGGCAAGGCGGCGGCAGACGGCGACGTGGATGCGGCCAAGGCCCTACAGCGGTTCTTCACGGACTTTATGAAGCTGATGGGTGAGGGCGAGGCATCGGACGTGCTCAAATTGATACAAGGTATTAGGAGTGGAAAGCGACCTCGCGGTAGGCCAAGGAATACCCGTTGAGGAGTGGCGGGCAGGTATCGGCCTGACCGCGCCAATATGGGAAGAGAAGCTCGCTCTGTGGGAGCGGGTGACAATTCCCTCAGCCGAGACAGCTATCACGAGGGAAACGGGTGGGTTCACGCCGAACTTCCTCATTGAGTTCTGCCTGAAACACCCGGCCGTCGCCAAGTTACTGTCGGGCGGACCGCGTAGCGGCAAGTCGCTCGGCATCGGGATGGACTTGGCGGCGTGGGCTATCCACTCGGAGCTGATATGGCTAGTGGCGGACACATACGCCGGGACTAGACGTGAGTTCCGTTACTTGGCTGATGCGCTGGACTCACTACGACTCGTAAGGCCGAGCACCATTTCGTTTCCGCGCAAGAAGGATGAGCCGTGCTCGATGCAGACGAAGTGGGGTTGCCAGATAGAAACCCTATCGCTGGCGGACGCGCGGCGCATCGCGGCCTATGGCCCGGACGTGATCGCGGTCTGTGAACCGGGGCTCCTTACCAAAGACATAGTGTGGCGTTTCCGGGAGCGATTGTCCGGCCGGCGGGGCTACCTCCTGATGGCGGGGAGTTTCGAGGAAGACATCGGCTGGATGGCTAAGGTCTGGGACGAATGGAAGGCTTGGCCGAACGCTGAGGGAAAGTCGTTCATCTGCCCGTCGTGGATGAACCGCTACCTATACCCAGGTGGCAAGAGGGACCCGGCGATCCAGGCAATGCGGCGGAACATGACCCGCCACGACTTTCTGCTAAGGGTGGCAGGGGTTCCGACGATGCCGCCGGAGGTCATCTTCTCAGAGACGTTTCAGCCTGACAGACGACGCGAGGACTCACAGATACGGCAAGCGGACAGGAAACGCATCTTGGAGGACCGCGACCTTCTGGTGGAGATAGCGATAGACCCGGGCTACTCAAGCGGGGTATACGCGGTGCACGCGATAGCTTGGGATGGTGAGCAGGGATGGGTATTCGACGAGATTCGCAAGGAAGGCGCTCTCCACTCCGAGATGATCGGCTTGGCGATGTCACGCTGGTGGTGGCACCGGGTATCAGGTGGAACGCTCGATCCGTTTGCGGGCACGTCGCACATCTTCGGCTCGTCAAGCCCACAGGAGGTGTGGGCAAGGCCGCCGTCTAGCGTTCGGTTGCGGTGCGATTATCGCGTAGGCATCGAGGATGGTATAGAACGGCACAAGTGGTTTCTACGCGATCCGATCACGGGTCAAGTTCGGCTATGGACAGACCCGTGCAACGAAGGACTTATTCAAGAATACCAATCGTGGCGCCGAGTGCGGGTGCAAGAGGGTGTGGACAAGACAGCACAGCCATTGAAACGCGGCTGCGATAGCATCAAGGCCCTGACAGGCTGGCTGGTGGATTGCTACATGCGACGGATGCGACCTAGACAGGACTATGGGATAGAGGCCATTGGGCCTACGCGCACACATGCGCCGAGATGGAGGTAGGGATGAACAGAGAACCCTCAGTTTGCTGGGACCAATACCCTTCTGCGTATCACTATGAGGAGTCTCCGCCGCGGGCGCAGTTGTGCCCAGTATGCAATGGACGCGGCACGGTGCCGGTTAAAGGCAACGTGACCAGCAGCTATGAGGAAACCTGTCATGGCTGCGATGGTCGTGGGTGGGTGACGGTTCGGTAATGGAGCCGCTAGAACACAGCCCCGCTTTCAAGACGAACATGGACAAGCTGATACGTCAGCGGAAGACGTACTGGCGAGAGTGGCACGACCTCATTCACGGCCTACGACGGCTGACGTATATGCGGGAGGACATCAGCCTTCCCAGCGACATTGAGGAGTACGTGAAGCAGCCGCCGCGCGTGCCGATCATTCTACGACTGAACCAGACTGTTGCCGGTGCCATCGCTAAGGGTTGGCCGATCTTCGAGATGGACATTCGGGACGGCGACGAGGAACTGGCAGCGAAGGGCGCAAAGTGGGCAACGATGACGCTGCAAGACGCTTGTCGCAAGGCTGGACAGCCGTTGTTCTGGAAGTACATCGCGGCGCTGGTGGGTGACGGCGGTGCGGTATGGAAGGTAATGCGCCACAAGTGGCAGGACATGCCGCAGCGGAAAGACGGTGAGGAGGACGATGCATATCGAGATAGAATGCAGGAATTCCTCGACAGGGGCCCGGGCTCGCCGTTGCACACGAGCCTGATCGACGTTCTCACCTTCCTGCCATCAACGGCGCAGTACGCCGAAGAGGACGTGGTGGTGGAGCACTCCAAACGGGGCACGTTCGACACGATGCGAACGCTGCGGTTGATGCCGTCGGACTCACGGCTGACGCACCTAACATTCATACCAGAGGGCCAGCCGTTTCCAATTCAGGAGCTCCCATCGTTGCCGTCCGTTGTGGCCGTTTCGGAGATATGGGCGAACGATTACATTGACATTATCGTGGCGGGAAAGCACTTCGTATTCAAGAACCCGTACGGTTTCAAGCCCTACGTCCACGTTAAGGGAATGCCGAGCGGGCTAAACGACCCGGCGCTGGAATCGCTGCCGCTAGGCTTTAGCCTACAAACAATCCAGCCCTGGCTTAACCTCGTGCTGGCCAAGAAGATGGCGTGGGCTATGAAAGCGGGGGTGGCGTATGGGATAAGCCCAGCAATCGACCCGCAGGCGTCGCCGAGCGCTGGTAGCCAGCAAGGGCCGGAGCGAATCGAGGGAGATCGCCTTTACAAGCTGGCACCCGGATCGTCGGTAGCTCGTATGGAGACGGTGTTTGGGGGCGACGAACTACGGGAGGCGATCCGTCTATTCATGGACTTGCGACAAGAGTTGACTCTGCCACCGGTTGTGTCGGGCTTCATCGGTACGAGAACGCCTGGGCTGACGCAAACGGCTGCCGTGCAACAGGCCGTGGCGATGTTGCAGCCCTTGGTCGATAACGGCCAATTCGGGCTTGCTGACCTTCTCAAACTGCACTGCCAGTTCATTCGTGACAACATCAAGGCTAGCGTTACCGTATCGGGCTTTGACACGACGATAGACGAGGGTGGGCGACCAAAGAAGGGCGCGGTCTCCTGGGGCCCGAGCGACGTAGAGCGGCTGAACGATATTCTGGTCACCTTCTCGATGGAGAGCCTACAGGACGTGGTTTCTAAGGGCACGCACGCCGCCTTTATGAGGAACAACGAACTCTGGTCGGAGGAGCGGTCGATGCGCTTTTCGGGCGTGACGGACGTGAAAGGCGAACGGCGTAAGCAGGAGAAGGAACGGCTGCGGAAGCACCCCATTGTTCGTGCCTACATAGACCAACAGCTTCTATCTGAGGAGCCAGGCCTGGCACCGATTGTTGAGCAACTCGTCGCCGCCGAGGAAGAAGAGGCGGCGGGTGTGCGGAACATCGGCGGTCCTGCGCCTCGTGGGGGCGGCAGGAGCGCTGGCACACCGAAGCAGCCTGGCGGTACGCGGCAAGTGAGACAGCCGAGAGGTCGTATGCTGTAATGCATGACAAGCAGCACTGGGTTGATGAGATTCTGACGGGCGCGCGTGAGGACTTGCAGGCCATGGTTATGGAGACACGCGAGGCGTTACATGATGTGGTGCCTATCGGGATGCGACTTCTCAGCAAGAAGGAACAACTCACACAGTTCGAGGGCATGACGCCCGAGGACCACCAACGGCTCAGCGAAGAGCAGGGGACGGAGGAATACGCTCGCTATGCCCAGGCCCAGGTGGAGAACGCCCGTCAGACGTACGGAGATGAATACGCGGCGGAGCTGCTGAACGCGCTCACACTCATGCAGGCGGGGTATATGAACCCGCAGGTGCCGCAACCGGAGATGATGTAATGGCAGACTACGGAGTAAGGGATACACAACCAGAGAATCCCCAGGAGGGGGATACCTTCACCCAACGCGGACTTGGCGGCGAACTGCATCCGTGGGTCTGGACTGGCGGACGGTGGGTGCCGCAGTCCGGCCAGGCTCCCCAGATTTATGCGCCCGGCGGGGAGCCGTCGCCGTGGGCTAAAAAGCAGGCGGCGGCGAAAGCAGAGACAGAGGTAGAGTCTGCCCATGACAAAGCGGTAGCGGCTTTGGTCAAAAAGCTGGGGGAGGACCCCGATACCCACCTGCCACCCGAGGTCGCCTTGCTGATAGCAGAAGAAGCGGTCGGGAGGCAGGAACAAGGCGCTGGTAGCACGGCCCTTGCCAAGATTCTGGGAGTAACCCCAGAAGAAGCCGACGATATACTAAACAAGGCACTCGCTACCGAGGCCCCCGTCGAAGAGACCCCAACGGAGGAGGACACACTGGCCGCTCTAGCAGGCGAGGGCGGCGGTGCCGCTGGCGCCGCCGGCATGACGGGCGAAGAGAAGCAATTATCACTTATGACCCTGGCCTTGCAAGCGTTAGCCGAAAAGGGTACGCGTGAGCGGGCATCGATTCAGGAACTGGGGGACATTGCAGATCAATGGATTGAGATGCTAGGGCGCGCGGTCACGCCCGAACTCAAGGAGATGATCGCCAGCCGGACATTCACTAAGCCGGAGGAGATGAGAACGCAGCGGGTGTCGTTGGCGGACATCAAGCAACGGGCGGAGGAATTGCCCAATATCGAGGGCGAGCTTCCGCAACTCCAGTCGGTGCTGAGACAGTTGCTGCCTGGGTTCCAGTGGGGTGGCATTACTCTGAACGAGGCGCAGGCGCGTCAATTACTGGCGGGAGGCGCCCAGGGCACCTACGGTTCGCCAGCGGCGACAGACCCCTACGGGCTAGGCCCGTACGAGGTCGACGTGCCAGTTGGCGGGCAGTGGTACGTCGACGAGCTGGGCAATGCTCAAATATATAGGCCGCAATGGCAACGTAGCACCGAGGAGATGTATGGATGGGGCATCCCTGGCCAAGTAGGGCGGCCTTCTGAGGAGTGGGGGCCTGCTTTCCAAAAGGCTATCGCAGAGGGAACGGCTGTCCCGACTATGGAAAGGGAGCAGCAAGAGTTCGATCAGGAAATGGCCCGAATTAAGCAGGCTGCGGATCAGGACATCGCCGAGATGGAGGCCGCCAGCCGCGAGGAAGTGGCACGCATCTACGCTGCCGCGGAAGCGGAGGCCGCGGCGCTTCACGCGGCGGGCATGGAGGCGCAGGCGGAGGCGACGATTGCGGCGGCTGAAGCTAGCGCACAAGCAACCATCGAGGCTGCCCAGATTGCGGCCCAGAACCGGCTACAGGTAGCCGCGATGCAGGAGCAGGGCGCGAAGGAGCGCCTGGGAGCGCAACTGGGAATGCAGTGGGCAGAGACGAGTCAGGAAATGGCGGCTAACCCGCGCGATTTCCTACAACTAGCCTTCCGGCAGGCAGGATACGGTGTGCCCGAGGCCTTACAGAGTTTCTTGCAGCCTGGCGGCGGTACGCAGCCAACCACAGCGGGCGCGCCGCCGAGCATCCAGGATATTCTCGCTGAGTACTTGGGGCAATAGCGGTGCCTGCTGTAAGTAATGCACAATTCAGGCTTTTCAAGGGAATCTGTGAGGGAACGATTCCGAAAGAGCGCTGGCCGGAGGGCATGACACGAGAGAAAGCGTGCGAGTTTGTTGAGGGACAGTCGCCCAAAGGCTTGCCCGAGAAGGTGGAAGGGGCTGCGAGAGGAGCGGTTGTTTCCCCTGGAGAAAAGACAATGGGTGAATTGACTTATAAGAGAAGGGAGGCGCTTCCCGGTGGCGCGTTTGTTTTCCCTGGGGAACGCAGATACCCCATCCACGATGTAGCGCACGCTCGTAATGCCTTGGCTCGGGTTTCACAGCACGGAACCGCTGACGAAAAGGCGAAGGTGCGAGCCGCTGTGAGGCGTAAGTTCCCTAGTATTGACGTTTCGCCAAGTAAGGCAGCGCAGGGCAAGGTTCTATCTGGGCCATCGCTTGTCCGAGTGGGCAAACACGACGACGAGTATGGCTTTCTGATGCCTGGCTCCGTCATCGCGCCGATGCGTAAGGGGGAGAAACCGACTATGGCTGGTGGATTGAGAGCGGTACTAGAGCAATTATTCGAGAGCCTTCCTGAGGGCCAAACTCAGGGGATGCAGCGTGGCGGGGTGGTCAATAGATACGCTCGTTCCACAGGGAGGGTGCCACAAAACCGCACGGCTGTAGGCCCGATATGGCAACTGAGACGGGCCGCAAGTCAGACGCCGTTTGCAAGGCACCTCGCCCGGTCCCCTTCGCACAAGCAAGCACCCTATCACTACCCAGGTCGGAACCCTAGCGCCGTATTGGATTGGTGGAATCCCAGGCAAGTACAAAAGAATCCTGGCGCTCCTACTGGGGCGCAGGCTGGGGCCGTGGCCTGGCCTGAAGGCCCCTTGGCCAGTGAACTCTCGTCCTATATGCGAGGCTTTGAGGCCGAACATGGCCGTCGCCCCTTGGTGGGATCCGAGGTACTACCTTGGTGGCGCGAGTTGCAGGCCGGACGAGCAGCGGGCAGCACCGAACCCTACGTTTACCCAACTCCCACGCCGAGGCCCATGCCCACGCCCGAGCCCGGCCCTGCCTTCACCCCTAGACCTAGCGGATGGGGGGGAGGCAGACCAGGGGTTGAGCGCTTGAGAAGGCAGTATCCTCGGGCGAACGTTCAGCCCTCCACGGCCCCAACACGGCAGTTGAGACAGCAGCCAGGAACGAACCTATCCCAGAGTCGGTGGAGTGCTGGGCAAAGACGATGGATCCCCAAACAAGGGTCTCCCGTTTTTGCTGCCCAGGAAGGGGCTACAGTAGAACCCACGCTACCCGCCGAGTTCTTGGACATTCCCTTTATCCGTGACCTCATGCGAGGCCAGGGCACCAGCATCCTCCAAAGGATGGTCGGCACAGCAGAGCCATTCGGCCCTGGCGTGGGGATGCCCAACTGGCAGGCGATGAACTACTACGATTACCTAAAGCGACCCGAGTGGCAGCAAGGAATGACGCAGGGTATTGCCTCGGCGTTTGGGATGCCGCCCGAGCAGGCGATTGAGCAATCGCGACGGGCGACGGGCAAGACCCTTGGGGCGCCGATGCAGCGCGGCTTCGTGCCAACGATGAGGTAGACATGGCCTATGAATGGTGGGAAGTCGGCTCGGCGAGTGCGCCGGCGCCTTCCGCCGAACCCGATCTTGACTGGAGCGAAGTCGACAACCTAGCGCAGATACAGGCGCTTGAGCCGCGCTTTGTTCCCTACGCGGAGCGATTGTATGCAGCTACCCGGCAGGCCTTCGAGGAAGAAGAGAAGGGCAACGGAGACGGTTGGGGTTTCGTCAAGGACGTCGGCGCCGGGCTGAAGAAAGGCCTGGGCTGGACAGCCGATAAACTCGCGGACTACAATGAGCGGTTCGTAGCGCCAACGGCGGCCTGGATGTACGGGGGTGTCAAGGGCGGCGTCGAGGCACCGAACCCACTAAAGGCGTTCGCTGGCAACCGCGAGGAGATGGAGAAAGCCGAACAGACACTGGGTAATCTCCACTGGACGGCTCGTCTAGCCTTGGAGTTCGCAGCCGACCCGTTAGTGTGGGGGACGCTGCCCCTGACGATGGGCGGCGGTACGTTGGCGAAGGTCGCAGGGAAATCGGCCCAGCTAGCGGCAAATGCCCACAGGGCGGGCAAGGTCGCCACAGCCGGACAAGAGGCGGCACTGCTTCTCTACAACGTGGGAAAGACTGCCGACATGGTTGGACACATCCCCGACCGCTTGATGATGGCGGCACTCAAACCAGTTGGGGCAGCGGTTGGCAAGGTGCCATTGTTGCCAGTGTCCACCGCCGAGGGCGGGGTGATGGGTATGAAGCTGGCACCACTGGGCAAGATGGCGAAGACGACCCAGTTGCGCCGCACCTATGACGACACGATTACTGGTCTTCGAGCGCTCAGCTACCACTTTATGGGCGAGGCTGATGAGACCGTACGCTTCCAGCGTGCCCTGGGCGAGATCGCTGAAGGGCGGTTAACAGAAGATGCCAGGAAACTGCTCACGGCGGCGGAACGAGACATGGCCGACGACCTTGTGCGGTTTAAGAAGGACATAAACCTGGGCGACTACATCGAGAAGCTGGGACGGCCCGACGAAGACATTATCGGCGTCACGCAGGAACTAGCGCGCAACCTACGAGACGTACGATCTGTGGCATGGAAAGTGCCAAAGGCGGCGACTGAGAAAGAACTAGACAGCGTGATGGCGAATGCCAATCGCCTCTATCGCGGCAGCATGATGACATGGGTATGGGGCGTGTTGTGGTCGACGAACTATATGTTCCAGAACATGATCACCGACCTGATGGTGGCGGGGCCGTCCGCTCTATATTACGGCGTGAAAGCGCGGATCGGCAAGACGATCATGCCTAATATCCCGTATGCACGGCTCCAGGCAGACCTCGCCAAGCGCAACGCTACGGTGCTTCAGAGTACGGCGCTTCGGAGGATGAGGTCGCCCGAGGAAATGCTTGCCTTCGTGCGTGAGATCGCGGTCGACCAGGGTTTGAACCCAGACGAGCTTTTGCTTCGGATCGGAGACCAGATTGGCACAACATCCTTCATGGCACCAGCGGGGATGAGGACAGACTCGGGCTTTGTGGTCAATCAGTTGGCAAAGATGGTGAACGCCAACGCGCCAGAGATGGGCAGCTACGAGAGCCTTGTGAAAGCGATAATGCACAAGTTGGCTACGGGAGGCGAGGTTGCGGCGCTAGCACCGTTGCGTTGGGCGCAGTGGTGGGACTCGACGATGTGGATTGGCTGCATGGAGCGCCACATGGCTAAGAACATGCGCCAGGCCGCGATAGACAGCCCCGAAATGGGGGGAATCGCGGCGACCCTCGCCAACATCGGGAAGACAGAGGAGTTTAAGGCACTGCCCGGCGACGTGCAGCAGGCATTGATGATGACCTGGGAACGCTCGGTAACGCCAGACGACATCATACGACGTACGTTCGACCTGGCGAAGGCGACAGGTGAGTTTACGCAGGTATCCTCGCTTTCTTCGGCAGTTCCCTTGACGGAAGCGACAACGGAAAGCCTCGACAAGGCGATCATGCGAGTCTTGCGAGCCACGGGTAAACAGAGGCACTACGAGGGCTTTGACCGCTTTTGGAGCAACGACCTCCTGGCCGACGTTTACATCCCGGCAAGCCGTCAACAGATAGACATGCGCCAAGAGTACGCCGTTGGGCTAGCGCGAGAACGCAATTTCACCACAGACCAGATCAAGGAAGTCAGCGATCACATGATGGCGGCCTCTAGTTCCTTCCAAGATGAGATGGGAGCCGTGGAGAAACTGCTGGCCAAGAAGGGCGGACTGACCGGCGACCAGGCCGAGGCCCGGCTGGTGGCACATGTACGACGGGCCAACAGTTATTCCGTCAGGGCCAACTACATCCAGGAGACGGTCGCTAACACGGACCTTGGTGCCGCTGAGGTAATCGAGAGGCTGAACAAGCTGCGAGGCGGCATCGGCGAAACGGGCAAGGAAACCCGCTTCGCTGTCGCCGAGATGCACAACGAAGTTGACACTGTTGCCAACAAGATTAGACATGGCGCCGCGGATGCGGAAGGGGCGTGGACGGCCCTAGCAGAGAACCCGAGGTATGGTATTGGTGCCGACATGGGCGTGTTTGCTACGCGAGAGGACGATCCAGGCGTTATCAGACGGCTTTGGAACGCTGACAAACTCGGGGCAGACCGAATGTGGGGGCAGATGGAGCGAAACCGCTGGGCGGGAATCAGCCCTGAACATGCCAAGTTGGTCGCCGCTGAGGGTGAATTGCCAAGGTGGGTTAGCTACATCCGGCAAACGCTCAAGGGCGAGTGGAAGAAACAGATGAACACCCTGACCCAATTCGAGTCGGGCCAGGTAGTCGATACGGCAATGCGATACGCACGAGAGGTCGCCGAGCAGGTAAGGGCCATGCCAGCGGAGGCAAGCAGCAAACGAGCGGGTCTTCTGCTGAAAGCGCAGAACGACTCTGTAGAAGCGGCTAACGCCATCTTGGGCAACTTCTATGAGGGCGTGACCAACTTCGATGAACTCGTGCGACACATCTTCCCGTTTGTTCGGTGGTCCACCAGGGCACCGGCGATTGTGGCCCGATATACGGGTCGCAACCCGTGGTTTGTACCACAGGTGTCGCGGTGGGTTACTGAAACCGAGAAGGAGAATCTTTCCTACTTTGGGGCATGGATGCCGACGGCGAGCATCCCGCTCGTGGGGACGCTGCTTGCGGAACCCGCACGGCAGTTTGCACCCTACCAGATGATTCGTCCCATCGTAGGCGGGCCGGAGATATTCGGGCGCGGAACAGCACAACAGGCGCTCTCCACGCTAGGCGTGGCGGGTTTCTTCCCTGGCCCTCTCCCACAGGCTGTTATCGGCCGTCTAGCAGGCGAATCTACATCGCCGACGGGCGAGTTCTTGCCCGGACAGAGGGGCGTCACGCAGCCGATGATGGTGGCGGGCCAGGAACTGAAGGCCCTGGCGGAGAGCGCAGGACTGCCAGGCGAACTAGCAAACGCGGCGAATGCGCTGGGGCTACCCGAGGAAATCCTGGGCACCTTGGCGGACCTAGCCTATGGCGAGGTTAGCCAGGACATCTTCCACCGAGACGTAGAGCGTGAACTGGTCAACATGGGATTGGACATTGCGGAGGTAGAGGAGAACAGCGATCAATGGCGGCAAGCATCCCGCGCGGTAATGACACGACGAGCTATCCGCTTCGTATTGCCGTTCTTCCAACCCATCTCCGATGAGCAACTGGCCTACACGCGCAAGCAAGCCGATGCATTCATACGGGTCGGTATTTCCCAGGCGGAGCAAATAGCCTTGCGACGCGAAGGCAAAAGCCCCTGGGACATGCTGAACCGAGAGCAGTCAGCAAAGGTATCCAAGTTCATAGGCGAAGAAGAGATGCGCCGGCGGGCAAAGGTGGTGCCGCTCGGTCTCACTGAGGGCGAGGCGAAGACATGGTACACGGTGCAGAGCGCACGCGCCTTAGTGCAACTGAAGTATGACGACCTGCATAGCAAACTAGGCGAACTGGGCTTGATGTTCCAGAAGGGCGAGATCACGGGGCGCGAGTACCGAGAGCAACGCGGCGAACTGAAAGGAAACAACTACTACGAGGTACTCGCCGTCAGACAGCAGGCTATCGCTGAGAGAAAGGGCACGAACTTCGCTGCCGGCTTGGACGAAAACGGTGTTCGGCGCGAGTGGCAGGGACTCACAGAGTCCATGCGGTCTAGCGTAGGCGCCACCGCTCCGAGAGCCCTTCAACCAGAGGACGAGGCACTGGAAGGCTATCAGGAGATTCGGGCGGAGAACTACCTGCAACCCGACGGCGAGATCGACTGGGCCTCGTACAAGGATGAGCAAATCCGCTATCTAACTGCTGTTGCGCCACAACACGCGGAGTACATCATCCGCTATGAGCAACGATTCGAGGAAGAACTGCCGGTAGAGCAGATGTACCGTCAGGCACTGAAGGACATCGACGAGTGGGCGCGTATCCCACGCTACGTCGGCGTCAGCCCGCAAGACCAGTGGCGGATCAGCGGGGTGCAAACAATGGTTGGTGCCCTGCAATCAGTCTTCCGACGCATGACGATGGGCGAGAGGAGCCTGGCTGGCCGAGACGCGGTAACGATTCTGGTTCAGCAGGGCAAGATCAGTTCCCAGGACGCCATACTTTATCTTACGGCTACACCCAAGAACTACAACCCCGAAAGTGAGTATTACAGATACACACACGACCTCCTTGGGCTATTTGGACTCGATGGTAGCCAAGGGCAATACCTGAATGAACCCGCCCCGCTAGAACAGGCCACCGAAGCGCGGGCAGAGATAGCCACGCAGTAGCCCCAGAATGCCCTCAGACAGCCTGAGGGCCACGCCACGGCCCCCCTAGGGTCTGACTGGTGTTTGACATCATCATTAAATAACGCGATCAACAGCGCCACGAAATGTGGCTAGCCACGGGGGAGGTAATCTTCGTGCTCGATGACGAGAAGGTTGACGACAAGACGGAGGGCTCCGAGGGACAGGAGCCACCCGAGGACAAGCCCGAAGGGGAAGAGGAACGCCAGACGGGAACGGGCGAGGAAGCGCCCCACGTTGACCCACTGGCTGCGCTTCTAACCCCCGAGGGCCAGCGAATGCTCGGTCAGGCGACTGAGCAGATCATCTCGGCGCGTGAGGCCGAGCGGCAGGCGCAAGCCGATGAGAGTGCCTTGCTAGAGAAGCCTGACGAGGAACTGGGCAGGCAATACAAGGAAAGCATAGCGAGGCAGCAGCAAGCACGCGATCTCATGCCAGATGTCCAGAAGGGCTTCTATCAAGGCGTGGTCGCGGACTTGATCAAGACGGTGCCTGAACTGACACAACTCACGCCCGAGGAGAAGCAGGCGGTTCTTAGCCCCAACCTGCGGAGCGACGCCGAGGTGCTACAGGCACTGATGAACGTCGTCGGCGAGAAGCGGGCGGCCAGTCTCACGGAGGCAGCCGTGACGAAAGCGCTCGCCGACCGCGACCAGGCCAAGACACAAGGGGACATCGCCGAGAAAGACAAGCAGACGGTGCCCGGATTGGGGAGCGGCTCGCCGGTCGGACCGACGGGCGACAAGACCCATCACGACGATCTGCTCTCTGAGTATTTCAGAGAGAACCCTATCGAGTAGGGCACCCATTCGCAAGAGGTGAAACATGGCACTAACACTAGCTGACTACGCCGCCTTGCAGGAGACCAAACTCCGCAAGGGGGTAATAGATGCCCTGGCGGACTTCACCCGCATGGGCACGCTGTTGCCGTTTCAGTCAACCGACGCGCTGGACGCCACGGTGGTCTACCGTTCTGGCTACCCAGCCATCAGTTGGCGGAACGTCGGCGGCACACCTGGCGAGGACAAGGCGACCTTCGCCCAGCGCACCGAGGCGCTGAAGGCCCTGTCCGCGAAGATCACCGTTGACCGCCTGGTACTCAAGGCCAAGAACACTGTCCAGGACCTCCGTAAGGCGCAACTCGACTCGCATGTCGAGTCCATCGCTATGGAGTTCAACGACATGTTCATCAACGGCGACCCGACCGCAGACGAGGCCCAGCCTGCTGGCATCAGGTATCGTATGGATAACGAGGCGCGCTTCGCCGACCAGACCATTTCGCCCCCGAGCGCTGCCTACGACGTGGACCTTGACAGCGCTCACATCCACGTCTGGCTTGACCTCATCCACGAGGCCATCGACCGCGTTGGCGGCAAGCCGTCGGCGATCATCCTGAACCGCCAGACGAAGCTACGGCTCACGGGCGTTGCCCGACGCGAGAGACAATATCGGGTCGACAAAGATCAGTGGGATCGTCGGGTTGAGAACTTTGACGGCATCCCCTTGATCGACCTTGGCCCGAAGCTCACTGGGGCACAAAAGGGCGCTGCTTACGCTGCGACCGACCAGATTCTTCTCAACAACGCCTACGGCGCAAGCTCCAACGCCAGCGAGATGTACGTCGTGCGGTTCGGGGACGACTACCTGACTGGCATTCAGAATGGCGACGTGACGGTCGAAGGTTTCGCCAAGGACCCTGGTAACCCCCAGAACTTGGTGGCCTACGTCGAGTGGGTCTGCACCATCGGCATCTTTCGACCCGATGCTATCTGTCGCATCGACGAACTCTTGATCTAGGAGGTGGAGAGATGTTTGACGAAAGCCTAGAACTGTTCCACAGCGATGACCTGACGGCGGCCACTAACGTTGCCATAGACGAGACGGGAACGGCAGTTGCCCTCCCCCAGGGCTTCCCCAGGTCGGGCCTGGCCCTGGTAGCGCTCGTGCAGAAGGCAGCCACCGTCAACCGCCCGCTAACCATTGCCCTTGAGTACACCGTCGACGACTCCAACTACGAAAACGCCTGCGAGATCGTCTACACCGCTACAAAGGGCGCTCGGGTTGAGCGCTGGGCGGCTAACCTGCTCGACCTGGTGGCCGGCGGCTTCGACACAAGCCTGATCAAGGTGCGGGGAAAGATCGACTGTCCCTCCCACGCTGACGTTCCCGACTTTGATCGCGTCTACGTTTACCTGACGCCGGTCGGCTACTAGAAGACGACGATACTCGCCGTCTGAGCAAGCGCCCTCTTTCCGAGCGATTGGAAAGGGGGAGGGTGGGAGGTGGGCAGAGAAAGATATGAACCATTCGCAGATACAAGGCGAATTGGGCTAGGGGGTCTTTGCGCCATGCAGCGGAAGATACTTAGAGAGACGATCATGGCGGGTCTGGGCCTTCGGCTACCCACATGGCCGGAGCGCTACTACACGATCACCGCTATTGATGACGCTGACTTAACCATCCCCGACCTGAAGATGGACTTGGCGGAGGCACATGGCGCCGAAGACCTGTACTTCAACCATGAGGAGGCGTTCAGTGAGGCCAACCAGATTCGGGTCGATACCTGGGGCTACCCCACGAATGATGTCGTGACGTTGGCGAAGGCACCGACAGGCGTGGCCCAGGACGACAAGTGTGAGTTCTATGTCGGAATGCCGGCGGGCGAGGTCAACGCAGCCATCGACGAAGCGCTGGCATCGCTTTGGTTCCTGGACACGGCTGAGGTTGCGCTGACAGCGAACCAGAACGAACTCGACCTCACGGCGAGCGTGTCGTGGCTGAAGAACAGCGGACAACTGCTTGAGATGCTCTACCGACAGACAATAGCGACAAAGAAACTAACGCAACGAACGGCGGTGGAGTTCGATTGGGACGACATCGTGGAGAGCGGCGCGCAGAAGCTAATGATCTACCTGTGGGACGTGCCGAGCGATGTCACAAGCATCGTTTTGCAGGTGCGGGGTAAGCACTACTATGACGCCCTTGCAACTGACACGACGGACACGACCTGCCCGCAGCCCCTGATTGTAGCGGCGGCGAAGATGCGCGTTATCAAGAGGCTGCCCGAGCGGATCAAGGAGGCGTTTGTGGGGAAGCTGATCAGCGCACAGCAGGATCTCGCCGAGGCGCGGCTACAATTCCTGCCGCTTTCGTTGGACAAGCCATTAAGCCGTCGCAATTACTGGCGAGGGCCAGAGGTTCCCTGCGATGGCAAATGGAGCTGGTAGATGGGCTTTAAGAGCTACGACGTTGAGCTAGGCGGCATCCCCCTGATGCTCGCCACGGACAAACAGGGCAAGCAGAGCATCGACTTCGGCAAAACAGCACGGGAGCCTGGCCCAAGAGCCGAAATCGGCAGCATCGTTATGCCGTCATTCCATCACGGTCCGGGGCAGTTGTTGGCCAACGATCCAAGGGCGGTGAGATTGGCCACGAACGTCGACATCTCGGTGCCAAGCAGGGTCTACCCTGCGGGGGCGACCACCGTACTGTTCACGGCTGGCGCTGACGACGATCACTACTGGAACCAAGGCGGCGGTTCAATCATTGTGCCCAAGCAGGGCAACCCTACAAACGCCCCGAAAATCTATTTCGTCACGGCGAAGCGAATCTACAGCGTGGACACGTCAGACGACAGCGTGGCGACGGTATACACCAACCCCTCGACCCTGGCCTTTACTGGCCAAGTGGCGCGCTATAGAGACAAGCTCTTCTTTGGCCGCGAGGACGAGGACCGCGAGGCCGCGACGCCGATTGTACTCTACCTACCCAGCGAGACGGCCTATGAGGGCACAGGAACCGATATGTCCTACGTCTTCACGGCGGCGAACTCCGTCTGGTGGGTGGCAAATCATGGTTACCTGACACCGCCCGACATCTACTGGACAGACGATGAACGTTTCCCCGGCGATCCCGTCTGCGTCACGGTCAAATACACAGGTAACGGCACCGCGCAGGACATTACGGCCATACCCTTTCAGCCCGACATTGCAATCGTCAAGGGCGACCTTGCGGAAGCGCCCGTTCTGAAGACCGACACAATGGCGGCCAACGAGAGCCGAACGTGGGATACGGCCACGATGCTCACTACGGCGATCACGGGCTTTCTCGCCGGCGGCTTCAGCGTTGGTGCCCACGACGCGGTGAACAAGGATGGGGTGGAATACGTTGCTGTTTGCTTCAAGAAGAAAGACGGGCTTATAGACACACTAACCTACGAGGGCGACGACGCTGACAATAGGGATGTCGCGTGCAGTTTCTCGCCTGACCTGACGATCGTCGCCAAGGGATCTGCTGGAACGGGGGATGGGGATGTGGTTGTGCGTCCCAGCACACTCACGGGAGACAACACATTCCTGTTCGACGCTACTACACCAATCGCCAACGCTATCCAGAGCCTGGGGGCGAGCCTGTTTCAAGTAGGTACGGATAAGAGAACGAATGAAAACGCCATCCCCTACCATGCTGTCATCTTCAAGGAGGCGCCCGACGTGCTGAACCTTAGCACTTATGATGGGGACGGCACCGATGATAGGGCGGTGGAGCTGGGCCTGACCCCAGCCTACAGCATCGTGAAGGGCATAGGCGCTGCACGCGGCATGCAGCGTATGTCATGTAAGGGCAGCGATTGGTCACACAGCTTCACGCCGCAAGGGATCTTTATCAACTGTATTCAGAAGCACACGCCAACTGGCATTGAAGTAGGCTCCGGTGCCTATGTGAACTTCGACGCCAGGGCCTACCACTGTATGGCTTTCGGCTCCACGACGAGTTTCAACAAGGCGGGGCCGTTCGGCTTGGATGCTGGCGGGTACTGCACGTGGCTACACGCCATAGGGCCGTACACCCTGCCGTTCAAGGCAGACGGGATGGTCTACGGCGTCGACGAATACGGTGCGCCGGCACCGTTCCTCGTTCACGACGAGGGAGGGGGCACGGACTTCCGTTTCGGTCATGGGGCGCGCATGGACTGGCGGGGGCGACTACTGATTCCTGCAAAGAGTTCGCTGAAGGCCCTAAACTTCCCCAGCCTCGCAGGCGAGGACGTGAACCCCTTGGCCCAACTGCCGGGTTCGGAAAACGACTACTACGAGATAGCATCCATCTGTTCAATGGGTTCCCGCCAAGCAATAGTTCTCCAGACCAGTCTTGATTTCGCCTGCTTCCTGTCGCGGGAGTACCCCGACGGCGAGTTTCTAACGCCAGCGTTCTCAATGGGCTTCTCACCGTGCTACGCGATAGAGGCGATCCAGCTAGATGACGGCAGCTACGCGGCCTACTTCCTCCACAACGCGATCGCGACGGCTGGCGTGGCGCGTATCAGCAAAACCTATGTGGCGGCAATCGACCACGTAGCAGGGCCGAGCACGGAGACCACATCGGGGGCGCTGGACACGAGCCTCTACGCCGGAGAGGGTCTAGCGGCGGGCGTGACAAAGGCCTTCCTGCAATTACGAGGCTACGCACCAGAGGCTACCGAAGCACACCCCATCACGCTCAAGTTCAGTGTGGACGGAGGCGCTAAGCAATCCCTGGGTACGATAACAAGCCCGGGGCCGTTCAGTCTAGCATTCCCCTCGACAACGGCGGCTCTTGGCAGATTCCTTGCGGCCCACCTAGATCCGCTGGGCGACGGCAACTTGGCGCTGCCACTGACAGCGGACTTCGAGCACTGCCCCGCGGTGGATGACATTATGACGTTCGGCTTCGATGTGCGAGATGTCATGATCACCGCTCTTGGAGGCATCTCGAAACGCAGAGCGGCCCACGAAACGCAGCAGGCCCTAGCCGATATGCAGGGACAGATAAAGACGGTGAAGTTCGCTCAAGGGCGTCCCGACTGGACAGTGCGAGTGGAGGACGTGACCTCGCAGAACATCACGCGCAGGGCCTTCGGGCAAGGCGAGGAGAACCTAGTGTTTGTCGTTGTACGGAGGTTAACGTAATGGACGCTGAAACCCTGCGGGTGCTTGTCCAGGGCGGTGCTATAAGCTTGGCGCTTGTGGCTCTTGGCATCGTCTTTTACACGATCAGGGCGCTCTTGAACCACCTGCCCCACATAGCGGAGGTACTGACAGGGCTCGTGGCCGAGGTTCGCGCCATGCGGGAAGAGATAAACGAGTGGCGGAAAAAGTAAGGTCCCCTGACGGACTGTCGCTAGTAGACCCTAGTCTACGGCGTCGGTTCACAGGAACTGGCGTTGCCGTTCTCGTGCCCACCTATAAGTCACTGCCGGCGCGGGGCGCGCGTCCGGGCGAACTCGCCTTCCTTCGGACGGGTACGGGCCTCTATCTCTATTACTGGTCGGAAACGGCTTGGGTGTTGCTCGCGACGCCAGGAGGCATGGAGCAACACAACCTCTTCTCTATCGTACACCCCGACGTGGACGAAACGGACACGCCGCAGGCAGACGATGTACTAACCTATGAGGACGGAAAGTGGAAAGCGAAGCCTAGCGGTGGCGGTATGGTCCAGCACGGGGACGAATACCACACGGGCAGAATCGAGGATGCTGGGGCATCATTGCCTGGCTCTGGGGAGAACGGCGAACTCCTCTATCTGACGGCTGACAAGCATATATATTTGTATCAGACATAGCAAAGGGGGATCGATATGGCGGGTTGGAAGAAGGTACTCCTAGAGGGAGATGCATCAGAACTGTCCGACGCAACCCCCGAAGCCGTAGGAACGGCCGGTGGCGCTGGGACGGGTTCGGCGGCCTCCCGCGAGGACCACGTTCACGCCCTTGGTGCCGGTGTGGTGGACGACGCCACCATTGAGCTGTCTTTAGGCGTCCTGGGTGTAAAGGAGGACGGCATCGGGGCAACCGAGATAGACGACGCGGCCACCGACATCGCTTTTGCCCAGATCATCTTGACACCTGCTGCCGATGGCGTGGGAACGGTGGAGGGCACCCTGTTTTTCGATAGCGATGACAAGCACCCATATGTCTATCAGGCATAGGAGGTAGAAATGGGTATTGCGGAGGAGAGCCTAGGCAAACTGCTTGAGGCTGAATACCGCCAACAGAGGGCTAAAGCTGCCGATGACCTTTACAACGCCCTAGCCGGCACCCTCAATGAGCAAAGACCCAGCATTGAGACAGCCCTCTATGTGCTTGAGTCCATCAAGGCGAACCTGGTGAACAGAGAGAGAGCTGCTAAGGCACCACCACCTGCTGAATCCGCAAGGGTGCCCGAGAAGATAGGCTGGAGGGAGACTCGTGAGCGGATGGAAGCAACTCCTCCTGGAGACTGACCTAGACGCGCACGAGGCTGCCGAAGACCCTCATTCGGTGTACCAGAAGGAGTCGGAGAAGGATGAGGCCAACGGCTACGTGGGCCTGGATGGGGACGGCGCGGCTACACTTGATGAGATTAAGGAGAAGACCCTCGACGCTGGCGTCATCGTAGACACCTCGAAGATCAAGGACTGGCTGTTCTACCCCGACCCCGTGAACAATCCCAACATGAGGGTGGGCAAGGTCGGCACCCTCTTCTATTTTTCCTTCGACGCTGAAAACTTCATCCTGTATGCCAGCACCATAGGCAAGTGGCATTTCTTCACTGGTGCTACCTCTCAAATGGAGGTGTCTGATGGACTCATTGACGCCAAGGGTAACCCCATCCAGAACGTCGAAGACCCTACGAATGTCCAGGACGCCGCGACCAAGAACTACGTGGACAAGGGCGGTACACTCAATCCATCGTCACTCACATCCGACCACACGGCGATAGGGGCAAAGGCAACCCTTACCGCTGGCACTGCCCTGGTGTTTGGGGAGGCTTGCTACATCGGCGGCGACTCCAAGATGGAGAAGACTGACGCCGATGCTGAGGCTACGTCGCGCTGCTTCGCTATGGCCCTCGCCACTATTGCTGAGAATGCGTCTGGAACGTTTCTCCTGTGCGGCTTCGTGCGCGATGATAGTTGGGACTGGGCGCCTGGGGGATACGTTTACTTGGACACTGAGACTGCTGGCGGGCTGACACAAACGGCCCCTAACGGGACAGATGATTGCATCGTCATCGTTGGCAAAGCCTATACAGCCCACGTCATGTACTTCGACCCGACGATGATAATCGTGGGGCACCTCTAATGCCTGCCATACAGCGCGTGAGTCAAACGAAGGACGCGATAGAGATAGACCTGGCCCTGCCCGACATGGCGCGAGCGGCAGGCCTGGGGATGAAGCCTGTGGCCGTGTCGCCCCACAAAAGCGGGTATGCTCGGCTCCGCATTCCCGCGAAGGGAAAGAAACCTGCCCAGCTTGTCGAAACGCTCAACTCCCACCTGCCGCCGGACCTCATTGACTTCGAGGCGGTTCTTGATGAACAGGGCCGTCTGACCTTTACCAACCGCTGGCAGGAGGAACCGAAGCCTGCGCCCAAGAGTCCTGGCACGTGTCTGTTCTTCGATGGGGTTGAGAGCACTGATACGACATTCTGGACTAGCAGCAGCGGCTCATGGGCTGTCATCTCCAAGCTGGGGCGCTACTGGTGGCGCAACGACAACACAGGGCGTCTGGCGACCCATTACTACGGCGCAGACGGTAGTACGACATACCTTACCGACCTGTATGTCCGCTCGAACTTCCTCTTTGACGCCGAGCCTGACGGGGATAAGCCGCTCTTCAGCATCCTGGCCAGTGGAGACGATTACATACGGGCCTACTACAACTCCGACAGGCACCTGTGCCTGCTGTTCAACACCAGCACGGATGAGGGCAGCGTGACCCTGGCACTGGACACGGTATACCGCATTGAGATGCACGTCTGGGAAATGTCTGGCGAGGGAGACCCCTGGGGTGCCACCTTACGTCTGTACTCAGCGGACAACGTCCTGCTGGAGACGCTGGAAATCCTGAACGAGCAAAACCCAGCGTGGACGGCCCAGTTCGTCGCCTGGGGAAGCACTGTCCTCCACGGCGACGGCCACCAATATCTGGATGACATGTATGTGTCCGACGACTGGCCTGGCCCAGGTCAGTGCGGAGCGAGGAACTACGCCACGGGCGTGGGCGACCCTGACGACTGGTCGGCAAGTGCGGGCACCAAACCCGCCTGCGTGGATGAATACCCGGCTGATGATGAGGGAAGTTACGTTTACGGGGCGGGCGCTCTTGTTGACCAACTGTTTACCCACGGCGCTCAGGGTGGCTATGCAGGAGCCGAAAGCATCAACGCGGTCATCTACTGGGGCCGCGCAAGGGCTGTGACCGCTAGTGCCTTCTTCCGCATAATGAAGTCAGGGGCCACAACCGTTCAGTCGTATGGCGGCATTGGCCTCACTTACCTTTGGGTCTATCCGCTAATCCGCGACCTCAACCCTGATACAAGCGCAGCCTGGACGGAAGATGCTGTTGATGCCCTGCAATTTGGTGCCAGAGCGCTGGGATCGCCTGATAACGAGAGGCGCTACACGTCTGGCTTCATCATGGTGGACTATGTGCCTGGGGAAGCTGCGGGGCAGATCAAGACGATAGCGGGCGTGGCCTGGCCCGACGTGAAGAGCGTGGCAGGCGTGGCGGTGGCGGATATTAGTGAGATCGCCGGAGTTGCGGCGAACTAAAAGAGATCACAATGGTCTCTTTTTTGACATGGGATACGCTCACACTGAAGCCGAAGGTTGCCGCCTAGACTCCCTACGCTGCGCCACGAACTGAAAGAGCCAAGGGGCCGGCATGGTCGTAATACACCGTTCCCCACCACCCCAAAAGCAGATCGTGACCTCATTTCTGTCTAAGTACCATACCTGGTTGCCGGTGGAGACGGGGTACACCGTGCCGTTGACCTCTATTCTGTCCTTGCGGCTGGCCCAATTCCGAACGATTGGAAAGTAATCACGTACACGCATCGGCGCAACATGCCGATGCAACTCCATGCGACGCGGGCCATCATCCTCGCATTGCCAACGCGGGTTGTTGGCTAGAACGAGGAGGAGCCGACGACCGTGAAGGTTCACCTCGCAACCTCGCTAAGTAGGCCCTCTAACGAGTAGTAAACCGCCAGGCCCAACTCCCGCGCCCGGTGCAGCTCGCGCTTGGCGCCCGCGCTTTCCTTCCAACCCGGCAGCATAAGGATGTCCGTACAGGCGTCCAGCATCCGCAGGTCGGCTTGTAGATATAGCTCTGGTGGCGTGGTGCTTTTAACCTCAAAGTGCGCCGTGTTCAGGTGCGGACAGAACACCCCGAACCCCGCATCCCACAATGCTATGGCTGCTTTCTCTGCCTGCCGGATGTTGGCCTCGATCTCGTTGTAGGATGCGCCGTCTCTTGTCTTGCCCCGATAAGGCCCCGCCAGGTAAACTATTCTCATCCCAATCACCCTACATATTTTGCGAGAATATACGCGTCTTCTCAACGCAGCCCCACGGAATCTTTAGAAGCCCGCCCATAGACCCGTCATTATCGTACGTGAGCGCTAGATAGAGGTACTTAGCGTCAAACTTCACCAGAAAGCCCACGCTCGTCCGTGGCGGCTCCGGCCCAATCTCCCCAACTTCGATAAGCGACCTACTATCGTGCCACGCATCGAGCCATGTAACTTGGCAGGGTCTAGGGGGGCTTACTATTGCCACCCGATTGCCTCCTTGAGTTCGGCGTAGATGTCGTCCAACGAACGCGAACGTGGCGCGTAGATAGAAACGTCGAAGTCCCTGTAGGAGTCGAGGTCTGTTTCGGACGGGTGTGAGGCAGCGACACGAGCAACATCGCCCAACATGCCACCCTCCAAGAGATAGTCCATGCCTTCGTCCAGCGCCACTGTTAGCCGCACTAACACGAACCCTTCGCGTTTCAATACCCGCGCCTCGTTCTGGTAACGAAGGTCGTCAACCACTATTCGCTTTGAGCGATCCTCTGGCACACGCACCAAGAGCTTGCGTATCCAGTAGCCCTCGCTCTGATAGCGCCGGGCCGAACCCCACTCCTGCATCAGCGCACGCCAACGAGTTTTATCGTCCTCAAAGTCGAACATAGAAACGTCCAAGAGTTCCGCCAGCTCTTCCTTGAGACGCCGCGCGAAACTCATGTGCTGGAACCCGAAGTCGGCAGCGAGCCGCTTGGCCAACGCCGTCTTGCCCGAGCCCGCCTTGCCAGACAGAGCGATGCGCGTCGGCGGGCCCTCTCGTACTGCCGCTGGCATAATGAAGGACTGCTTCTCAGCAACTGCAACCATTACCCCGATCCCCCTTTAGTCCAACCCCGGTATCCTTTGCCCAAGAATCCGACTTCGCCAACTAATGCGTTCCAATGAGGATGCCTCTCCCAGCCCACCCATAGTTCGTGCCCATTAGCGCGTAAGAGAACCGCGAAGGGAAACTTGGCCGCGAATGGCAAGGCCGAGGTAGGCAGTTCCCCTATTGCTATCCTCACAACCTCGACGATCCCGCGTACCCTGCTCATGTCCCCCTCAGTCCCTCCTAATCGAAAGACAGGTTTGCTATTACGAAGATGCCAGCGATGCCACCAACCAATATGCCGATAATCGCAAATACACCACCGCCGGCGCCTGAGTCACCAATCCTATTTATTGCACCAGTTGCGAAGCCAGTTGCCACACTGGCCGTCCAGCCGACAGTCATAAAGCCAAGCAAAATAAATAGCCCCTTAAAGTCTCTCATGCGAACCTCAATCCCGCCCCTCGTTTCGCAACGGCTCTGGATGTTCCGCGCGTTCGTCCTCGCGCCCCCGCTCATAGCCGTTGGCAAAGCAGGAGCAGTCATCGTTCGTGCAGCCGCCAGATACGTGCTGGTAGACGCCAAGGTTCTCGACGAGGAGGTAAAATAACTCCCATGCTTCCTTACGTGGCATCCGAAACGGCACTGTAAACTCTGGATAACGCCTCCTGCTACCTAGCATAGAACTCCCCCTCAGCCCGAAAGCCCGTCGGATAAACCTGTACGGGGACTAGGTGCAGCTTGTTTTTGTGCACTACTCCGTAGGTGAAGGCCTGCTGCCAGTTCGGGAAGGGCGCATACTCAAGCCCTAGCAGGCACAGGCAACCATTCTCGATGTACGTGTGGGAGCCGCGTGCGTCGGTCCAAGAGTAAGACGAGCAGCGGTGCGTGTGACCGCAGAGGCCAGACGAGCCAGTGGCTATCGCCATCCAGCGGCTAACGTTGATGGGGTAAGCCTTAGATGTGCCTGCCTTCTGACCGTGCTCGATCCGATAGCCTAGCAGATCGAGGACGCTGCCGTACTCCAAGGTCTCAAAGCCGAATTCGTCCAGCCGCAGCAGTTGCTCTAACTTGAGCCCACGCAGGCCGGCAAACTCTGGCCCGAATCTCCAGAGCCAGCGGCGTAATCGATCCTCGTGATTGCCCAAGATTTTCACACGCCGCGCGTCCGGGTTAGCGTTGGCCCGCGCCTCGTACCAGCGACCCGTATCATCTAGTTCATGCTGCAAGTGGAACCTGCGCGACGGATTCTTGTCGAACGTGCTGATCGTATAGAGATCGGCAGTGTCGCCGTTGTAGACCTCAAGATCAGGGGCAAACTCGTCCCAGAAGCGCTCCACGGCGCTAAGCGTTCTGGGATCATGGAAAGGACGGTGCAAGTCGTTGACGATGATAACCTTGTAGCCATCTGGGGCACGAGAGATGTGGAGTTCCCTGAACTCGCGCTCTAACTCGAATAGCGCAGGCTCGCGCACGCGCTGCCGTTGCCGCCTAGCCTCATCGCGGCAATGACGACAATACTTATCGACACGCCTATAGGCGTCGAAGGTGCCGCCGCAACTCTCACACGTCTTCTGGAACGCCACTAGAGGTCTCTCAGTCCCTCTTGCAACACCCGCAGAAGAATCTTCACGTCGTCAAGCCGAGCAGCATTCGCCACCTCAGCGTCCTCGAAGGCCTTGAGGCGACGGGCGTTTTCGATCTCACCCTCGATGTAGCCGTCCAGACGACGCTCAATGTGCCCGAGAAAAGCAAGCACTCCTTCCGCTAGATGTGGTTGCCGCTGTTTCTTCGTGAACGGAATGCGCATTACGTCCCCTTGTTCGCCTTCCGATACGCCAACACACCCACCAGCGTCGGTGCCATGAGCCACGACACCAGCTGGGCCTCTTCGGGCACGAAGGTGCCCCAGCCCTGCGAGTAAGCGACGAGAAGCGCCGCGTAGCCCACGACCATAGCGGCGAACGGTGCCGCGACCTCTTTTATCAACACCTTCAGTTCGTCCACACTGTACCCCCTACCACTTATCGAACCCCACAGTAATGGTGAAGAAGCCCACGTAAACGTAGAGCTCTATGTCGCGTTCCCTCAATGGCGAGAAAAACAACTGGGCGCCAAGCTGAAAGCAATCGGTGCCGAGCGAAAAGTGGAACTTCCAACCCCTTGGCAACGGGACCTCAAACCGTCCATTCATGTCAGCCTCCTAAAGTAGAATCTCCCCAGCCATTAGCTTGTAAATACCAGCCCCTATGTTCACGATCTTGTCGTGCTGTGGCTCTAGGAACCAAAAGCCCTCTGGTAGGATGATGGCGTTGTAGGCGTGTCCAGCCGAGTCGTCGATAACGTAGGCGCAGGAGTTGATGCCCATCGAGCGGAAGTCCTGGCGCAATGCCTCGGCGAAGTCGTCGCAGTCGAACTTGTCCTTGACATAGGGGAAGGTATTGACGATGCTGTGTTCCACGATTCTCAGGGCATCGCGTGGGCTAGGAAGCCAGTATTTGCCATCGAGCGTCCGCCTTCTGACGGTGCTTCCGTAGGCGGGGATGGCCTTTGCCAGTGCGTTGTTAATGAAGGCGTTGTCAACAACCGTGAGAGAGTCAAGGAGCGTTAATGGCGAACCCTGCTCCGCGATCCAGAACTTCCCCCCATTGGGAGCCAAGCGTTCGTTGTTGAAGGCCCGCATGGCTTGTGAGAGTTCTGCACACCTAGCCCGCTCATTAGCTATGTCCTCTGTCTGACTGTGACGGCAGTCGCGCAGCCAGGCAAGCTCTACAGCCATGAGATTGGTGAGGAGCGCAACGTCCTTCAGCCCCCAATGTCTGAAATCATCAGCCATGACCTCTTGTCCTTCCGGCCAGTACCGTTTGACTGTATCCCGCACCCGATTCAGCGCCCCTTGTGCATCATTCAAGTGCGCGATTGTGTCATTCAGGTGATTCATCATTCACCCCACTTTACCTGAGTTCCGCCCCGCCGCCCATTGCACGAAACAACCAATGGCGCCATAGCGCGCCAAGAGCCTGGGCGTGTGCCACTCGCTCTGTATCCATTGCTCTTCTAGCCGCTCAAGTATGTCGTGGTCTCCAGCGTAGGCGGCGCGACGCAGCCTTGACCACCGGGACTCATCCCTAGAGAGTAACCCGCGTTCCTGCAAGGCCGCTGCCGTCTGCCGCACGGACCTTCCGGGCTCTTCAAGCACCGTATTCGCCGCCTGCCGTCTAGCTTCCTCGCGACTAAGGATGCCGTTCTTGTCCTCAGCTCGCCAGATAAGACCGACGACGGTCGGATTGAGCATCCGCAGACCTTCCGATTGATCGGAAAGCTCGGTCTTAACGAGTTCCCAATCATTGGCATACTGATAGATTTGGCTCTTCTGGGGCCGTATGCCCCACAACGTGTCAATCCTCTCGGCGGCGACCTTCGCCCACCCCTCGCGCCAACCGTAGCGCACCTTAATGGCGTAACAGAGAACGCGCTTGACCCAACCGCCACGGTCGACGGCCTCCCAAACGACAGCAAGCGTACCGAAGAGTGAGTCGTCATCGGCTCGCAGGGCGGCTTGCTCCAACCGTTCCAACGCTGCGGGCGAATCGAGCTTTTGCACAGGCAGAACGAGGGGCCGCGGATTTGCCGGCACCGCGCCGAGCCAGTTGCCTTTCAGGTCGTAGCCAACGAGGAAGTCGCCCTCGCGGACGAGCCTAGCGTGATATTCGTCGAACCGGAGATCGCAGGAAGAACAGAGGCGGATGGTTTCCTTTCCCCCCTGCGAGCGCTTCTTGAGCGCGTGGGAGTCAACAAGCCCTTCGTTCGTACCACACCATAAGCAGGTATCAGTCATTCGCCGGGTTCCCTTGGCGGGATGGGATTGCCGTCCGCGTCCGCCTCCCTCCCACAATAGCGCCGCTGACCCGATGCGGGGTCCGTCCACGAGTAGGTGCAGTAATAGCCTTCGTGCTTCTTGCTCGGCCTCATCTGGCGGTCGGGGTGTACGGGGCAGTAAGGAGCGCCAGCCGTCGCTGGTGTCGTCTTGTCGGGCGGCGACCCACCGCCACGCGGTTTGCCGTTTACGCCCTTGACCGCGACCTCAAGCTGGTGCAGGAGCTCGGTCGAGAGTTTGTCTGCTCGCACCTCTACGAAGCCATCGTAGCCCAACTCGCTGACGTACATTAGGGTCGCACGGACGGGCCGGATATGCTCCACAGCCTCCGCAAGCGCACGCGCGACAGCCACAAGTTCCGATTCTTTCTTCTTAGGCTTCTCTTCGTTGGACACTGCTTCCTCCAAAGTCTTTCGTCTTAAAACGCAGTGGGCAGCTATCCTCTAGCACGTTTCATCTCCTCGCGTCCCACGTCGCAGAACTGCGCCACGTCGCAGTAGTCACGACAACGACGGCCTTCCCAACGCTCTTCATCACGGCAGGGCGGAGGTAAGGTCTTTGTAGCAAGGGCTCCGGTTAGCAAGGCGGTCTGCTCCTCAAAGTAATCCCGAATCAGGTTATCGCTAACCCTCGGCACCGGGATGACATAGATCGGCTCCGCCACTCCCCTGCTGCGGGCCATCCAGGTGCCGCCGTCACGCACGATGACCTCTAGCTGCATATGGGCGACGGGGAAGCCCCTGTCCTCGAAGAAGAGGCGGTAGCGGTTAAGCTGCCAGAGGGCGTCGCCTGGCTGCGCCTGGGTGGGGTCTGCTTCAAACACAGCGACCATCTTCGGCTCGCCCTTGCGGTAGCCCTTGCCAGACCTCTTATAGACGGCGCCGCTGGGGTCGGGAACCTTCTTTTCGACGATGCCCAGAGCGCGAGCGACACGCCATGAACCCCACGTCTTGTAATCGGTAAGGACACCCTCGCCATTCTCTACCTCGTAGCAATCGGCGATACCGGTGATGTCCTCCTCCACGAACCGTTCTTCGAGCAGAGACACATCGGTGTCGGCGTCAGCTAGCCCGAGGTGCACACGACTGCCGAGCAAAGCGAACGCCATGCGCGGCGGGGCAACGTAGTAGTCGTGAACAATCTTGAGGTACTCCATACGGGTGCCGTTGAGAAGTTGGGTTGTGGAAGGAGTCCCTCCCCAAGGGCGGGTCTTAGACAGGGCGGCGAGGGTCGATTTCGTGAGGCATCGTCGGGGGAGACGGCAGGAAGCAAGGCAGTCGGCAAAGGTCACGCGCGCGCCGTCCGGACACACGAAGCCCACGCGAGGCATTAGTCGTGTGCCTCCTTATTCATGGCTGGCTCCCCGCCAACGGCACCCTATCGCCATGCCATCGCCGCAAGGCCAGCCTCGACATATGACGACGACGTACGAGGGGGTCGGGATGGTGGCCCGGAGAGAGTTCGCGGATGCGGGCGAGGTGCTCAGCACCGCCTTGGCGATAGCGCTCCTGGCCGGCGATCTTGGCTGCAACAGAACGATTAAGGCGTGGCGCTGTCATCATTGCCTCTTCAACAATGATAGAGGAACATCCCACGTTTGTCAAGCCCTTTTCGACAATCTCTTGACTTTTTTGCGACGATGGCTTAATATAGTATACGGAGAGCGATATGACTGACCATTTCCAGGACTGGATCACAACGCGTCTCGAAGAGTGGCTAGCAAGGGAAGGCGGCGACCAGCGGGGCAAGGTTCACCGTTTCGCTATGGCGGTCGGCGTCCAACCTTCCACCGTAAGCCAGTGGCTACGTGCCGCTGCTCAGCCCGACGAGTTCAACTGCCTACGACTGTCAAAGGCGTTGGCTTTGCCAGTTGAAGAGGTCCGGGCAGCAGCCGGCAGGCTTAGGGTAGTGGCCGAAACGCCAGCCACCTACCAAACCGATGATGATCTGCTAAACGACTTCCGCCACGCTCTCGGCCCAGACTACGACTTCATTGCATCGTTAGAACCGAAGGAAAGACAACGGCTCCTTCTTGCCTGGGCCGCCCAGATGAGCCACCACCTACAACTGTACCGCCGAATCAGGGAACTAGAGACGCCCGAGACCACCTAACTTTCGGGGGTTTCTGCCGCTTATCATGTCTGCCGTTTACCGCATCCCGCCGCCCAAATGGGGTTCAGGAGGTCTGGGGTTCAAATCCCCACGCCCCGACTTTGCTACTTGGCCGCACCGCCTATCACGACCGCTCTACGCATCCGCACAGCACATCGCCCCAACTGAAAGGCTGTCTGGGCTTGACACAAGACCGCCATCGTGCTATGATGATGGCGAAAGGAATAGACTATGACAACGAAGGAGATACTGAAAGTCCTAGAAGACGCATACGAGAACTGTTGTGACATCTATTGGAAAGAACTGGAACCTATTATCGTCGAACTACGGCGCAGGGAGCAAAGCCCGGTCGCCCAACGCCTAGATGCTATGATAGGGGAGGCCTTAAAGCACTTCACCAGCGAAGACGATTTGGGACGAACCCTCAACGTGCTACTGGACAACCTCCACCAACTTCGAGACGAACTGCCATGAAACCAATTCCTTGCCGCCTTGACACCTACCTACCCGCCTTCGCCCTCATGCTTGAGACGGAGGTCGCCCCGCGCACGGTCGAAGGCTACACGCAAAGCCTTGAGGGGTTTCTTCGCTACGCACAACGGGACGGCCTACCTACCGACCCGCAAGCGCTGACCGCCGACCACATCCGCCACTTCCTGCACGACCTCGCCGCCGCCGGCCGCAGTGCCAATACGCTTCGGCAATACCACGCCAGCCTCCGACGGTTCTTCAAGTGGCTCGCGGCTGAGGGCGACATCGTTGATAACCCGATGGATCGTATTCATATGCCGCGTCCGCCAGAGAAGGTCATTGACCCGTTTACGTCTGACGAACTCCAACGCCTCAACACCGCTGCCAAGATGCAGGGTCGCCGCATACTGGCCCTACGTGATTACGCCTTGCTCCTGATCCTCGAAGACACTGGCGCCCGTGCCAGCGAGATCACAACGCTCACACTTGACCACATCGACTGGCGACAGCGGACTTTCCGATTGATTGGAAAGGGTAACAGGGAAGGGCTAGTGGCAGCGTCGGGCAAGACGATGCGAGCGGTCGCCGCTTACCTCAAAGCGCGTCGCGTCGTCAATGACAGAGCATTCGTCACCGACCGAGGCCAAGCCATGAACCGTAACTCGCTCCTCCAAGTACTCCGGCGTATCGGCTTGCGGGCTGGCGTTGAGAACGTTCACACACACAGGTTTCGACATACCTACGGAGATATGTTCCTTGAGGCCGGCGGTCAGGAGGGAGATTTGCAAGCCGCTTTCCGCCACTCGACAAGCGCCATGACCAGGCGCTATACTCGTGCAAGGCAGACGGGCCGAGCACTGGAAGCGATGCGGCGCCTGAGCCCAGTGGAGAGGTTAAGATGAACACCCACCCCATGCAAGGCGTATCCACTGCGGCAGGGACTGTCTTCCTGGCTTGGACATGGACCCAGCCTGTTCCCGTCATGCTGGGCCACCGGCTCCACGAACTTGCCATACCTTCCGGCAGATACATTACGGATGGCATCCGCCTCTGGTTTGAGCCAAGGATTTCGCCCAGATGAGCGAAAAACGATTCGGTTGGCCAGAGGTAATCGGCGGCAGCATCGGATGTATCGTAGGGATAATAACGGGGCTAATAATGCTGCTGATAACGATTGCTGTCGTCTGGTGGTTGCTCAGCCCATTGTGGGCCTAATTGCTAAGGCTCTTCCCCCACCGCCTGTCTTCATTGTGAAAGATTTCACAAACCCAGAACGCTTCTCTAATGAGACGGCCACGTCGCTTTCAGTGACACAGGGCACAGCTCTCGCGTTCGTATGTGTGAGGTCGAGTCCGTTTAAATCTCATTTACCGTACGTACGGTTCTATTAGTATACGGTACGACGAAGCGTATACGGTGCGGCCGGCCGCACTTCTCATTATAACATGAAACGGTGATTTGTCAATGGCTTAATGTCAAACCGCCCGACAAAATCACAAAACTTCTTCCACGCTCCACACCTTTACCCCGCGCCGCTTTCGTCTGCCTCGGTGCCGATTTCTCTGGCCGACCTCTTTGATGGTGCCGCGGGGTGCCTTGATTAGCGTCAACTCCTTTTTGGCCGTTTCCATTTCCTCGCGTGAGAGCAAATAGGACTTGACCTGTTGCAGCCGCCATTTCTTACGGTCGAAGCTCACAACATCGTACGGCTGGTTGCGGACCCGCAGCGCCGTGCGTCCCAGGCGTTGTTGGTAGGCGGTCCACTCGCGTTCGGCGTCGGCGCCATGTCGACGGGCCATGCGGCCTGCACGTTGGCGGTCAGCCATTGAATAGCGCCCCTTGCTCAAAGCCTTGCCGTCGGGCCTCGGCCATGCGCCGGATACCCTGATCGCCCACCTGGAGCCGCGTCATCATTGCCATAACCCCAGGGGCAATGGCCGTTGCCGTAATCTGTCGGTTGCCAATTTGCACCACTGTTCAACGATTTCAACCCCAATCGCTCGGCGTCCTAGCAGTTGGGCAGCAATAAGCGTTGTCCCGCTTCCGGCAAACGGGTCGCATACCAAATCGCCAGGCTCCGTAAAGAGCAGGATTAAGCGCTCTGGTATCTTCAGAGGAAATGGGCAAGGATGGGCGGGCCTCCCCCCATCATTCGCAGAAATCCACCACACATCCTTTAGCCAGTCTATTCGCTCTTTCAGGTGTATCCGCCCATCCGTTCCAGCCCGGGTGTATTGCCCCTTGGACATTAAAAGGATGCGTTCGCTGGCAGGTCGAAAGAATGGATTGGCAACATTACTCATTGCCAATGAAGTCGCGTAGGCTTCGCCTTCCTGCGGCCCCTTAGCCCAAGTAATACTCCGACGGGGCAAAAACCCTAAACGCAGCGCCTCCATTTGAACCCAAGCCGATATCGGGAAACAGGCCATTGTCTCATCAAGAGATGCAATATTGCCCTGTTCACCATGTCCCTTGAGATAAATCCATTTGTCGCTTGGCTGCACCCTCATAGAAATGTCAAACGGCAGATTCAACGCTAAAACGCCACCCGCCCGAAGAATTCGATACATAGCCTTCAGCCAGACTCGCAACTTGGCTTGATATTCCTTCAAAGGCAACCGGTCGCCACCTTCTAATCCATAATCCCGCTCTACGTTGTAGGGTGGGCTGGTAACAATAAGTTGGATTTCAGCGGGCAACGACGCGAGAACATCGCGCATGTCGCCGTGATACAGCGTCACGCCCTCAGCCTCGTGGTAGGGGTTCATCGCGGCGGCGATCGCCAGGCTATCTGCTTGTCGTAGAACTCGCGGTAGGCGTTGTTCTCCTTCTCTTGGCGAATCGCGTCTCTCTTCTCGGCTTCGCTCTCTGGGAACAGGTCAAACCAGTCCAAGAAGTGGTTGAATAGCTCCAGCTTCGCCTTTGGCCAGTCCATTGCTTCCTCCTTCAGAAACGATGCGCCAAATACATTCAAGTCCACGCAGGTGCCATCGAGCATGACGCTCCCCGCGTACTGCTTGCCGATGATGGGCCCCAGGCCAGTAAGGGCGGGAAGCGCCGTGTCAACTGAACATCTGAGTTTTGGGTATCCGTCATAGTAGGCAACCCAAGCGGGGAGATTGGACCAGGCGTGGGGCACTACGTAAGCGTTATGTTGTGCCTTTATCCAGGGCTCCCACCACCAATAGCCCGTGTAGCAGACAGGCATCAGGCCAAGCCCTATTTCAACCAAGGCATCCGTTAGATGCTGCGGCCTCAGCCCGGGCAACTCCATGTCCAGCGCCACGAACTCCAGTGTGTTCCAATGCCAGAAGTCCCCGCAGGCATAGCGTGCCTCTGCCACCTGCTCGTCGCCGCTGTGGAGCGAACTCAGGGCGATGTAGGTCGCCAGCATCATCCCCGCATCCTGGGCGAAGCCCATCTGGTCGCGGACGTAGGGATTAGTGCTGTTCCCGTGCCAACTGCCGGGAGTCGCCAGTCGCCAACCCTCAGCATATCGGTCGCGCCACCACTGGGCCGACGTGGGGCCAGAGTAGGCGCTGACATCGAGAGCGCGGATGAGTTCGCTCATGGCTCCTCCTCCAGGCTTATCCAAGCCCAGGCGTTCAGGCGCTTTCTTTCCCAAACAGGTAGGCGGGAAACAACGGCCAGTTTCCAATCTGCCTGCACGGAGTCCAATGACGCACCTGTTGTTACTACGTCGTCAACCGCAACGATTAGCCTGTGCTGGCGTATTTGGTACTTACCCGGCAGTGCTGCCTCCCCTCCGCAACGTTCAGCGATAGCCTCTGCCCATCTTATGCCGCCCCGTGGGACCCCGATGAAAAGGAAGTCTTCATGTGACTGGACTAAACTGTGGATTGCTTCCCCCCAACATTTCAGCACGCTTTCCCGCAGGTTCGGGTCATCAAAGATGGCCTGACCGTCCACGAACCAGTGGCTCTTGCCTCCGCTGTGGAGAGTGATAGGCTTCTTGTGGTAGATAAGCCAGTCACTCATGGCGCCTCCTCTTGTGGCTCGTCAGCAGGCAGGATGAGGACATCGACTGGACGGTGATTCGCCCTACCGCGGCAGGCAATCGTAACCTCATCGAATGGATTCGAGGGGCCGCGCTGTGCATGGTATAGATCCTCATCCGTGATACCGCCCACAATGGTCACCAGCGGCTTCCTCCCCCCACAGATGTCGCAGGGGGCAGAGAGGGCGGCAATGGCGGCCTGCATTTTGTCTATCTGCGCTGGCAAGAATTTGTGATAGGTATCTTCCATTGCAGCTAGGATTGCCCTAAGCGCCTCCAGCGCCTCAGTCCTGTTCATGGCGTCCCTCCTCTGGGGGCTCTTCAAAGACGTAGGCGGTTACAAGTTGGCCATCCTTGAAGCCATCAATGGCATAGAGTTTTATATGTGGAGCGACATAACCGCTCTGTCCGTGCATGTGAACTATCCCAGCGCCTTCAGCACGTGGCTCCTTCCCCCCACAGATGTCGCAGGGGGAAGAGAGGGCGGCGAGAACGCTGGCGAGCAGCCCTTGTGCTTTGCCAATATTCCGCCAAGGCTCGGCGTTGTCGGCATCAAGGGCACCGTCTAAGAGGCTGACGACTCTTTGAACTACCTCGCAGGCTTCCTCGCGTGTCATCGGCTCACTCATGACTCCTCCTCTCGGCCAGCAGGAAAACTCATATCGTGACAATGCGACCCGGCACAAAGGCAACCATTATGGGGCAATCTGGGTCCGTGCCAGCTTCGCAACCAAACTTGAGAGGCTTCTTGCGCCTGCTCATCTCACCTCCACTATCTGTGTAGTGCCTATCGTTTGCGTGATGTTACCTCTGCCCAGGCGTAGCATCGCCCGATGCCATCTGGCCCGATGATGACTTGCTCACAAGGCGCGGGGCACGGCTCTTCGTATTCTGGCGTTCCTGGTGCCCCCCAGTGCCAGGCGTCCCAGCACCAGAACTCAACAATGTCTCCAACGATTGCACCTCCTGTATCAAGGCATTGACATTCGTAAGGGCCAATTCTAAGAAAATCTTTGAATCTTGAAATGTCACACGCCAGTACCCCAGCAGCGACCGGAGCGCCCGACGCTGTTCGTCGTCCATTCGGGCAATAGGCTCCGGTAGCATCACCCTTGCAGAAGTAGTGCGAGATTCGGGCGAGGAAGCGTTCACCTACGACCCCCTTTGGCGGAAGGGCGGTGTCTCCCAATCTGCCTTCGTAGTCGCTGTTTCCCTCCGGCGGCGCTTCGAGCGCTGGAATATAGCATCGTGGATAGAGTAGGTGGTGTTCCGCAATGGCAGTTTGTTCTGTGGGATAAGGAACTGTAGGTGGCGCGACCAAGCTAGCCTCTCCCACCTCCTCCACCACCAACCCCGCGCCAGCCACCCTAATCCGAAGGCTATCGGCACGAGCAAGAAGGCGATCCACAGTAGCGTCCAAAGGCTCAGGTCGGGCATCAGTCACCCCCAAATCAGAAAACAGGCTACCCACACCACATTGGTAATCGCTGCCCCTGTGAAGGCAGCCAAAATCCATCGAGCCACTGGATCGTCTGTATCTATCACCAAAAAGTATTTGGCCATCGCTTCCTCCTTGTTGGGCATCTAACCGCCCCTCGGTGTCCCACACTTCTTGCAAGTCTTCCGCCTGATACTGTTCTCGGTTACACAACGACGGCAGACCCAAATCTCCTCCATCGTTCCCTCCTTGTTCTCCCTGCCCACTTACCGCCAGCGCTGCTGCCAAGAGTAGGCCAAGAATCACGAGCGCCCGCGGTAGGATACTCAGCTAGGGCCTCCATGTTTAGTCGCCTCTTCGCGGTCGGCCTTGATCCAGCAGGCTTTACATAGAGGCGGACGCCGCTCTAGTCCATGCTCATAGGAGCCTTCCCAGTCTGGCTCAAGATAAGCAATTCGCTTCAGGGGCTTGCCGCATCTGTTGCAGTTAACCATCTCCTTCTCTCCTTTCTCTCGCCCGCCATCGCTCTAGCGCCTCGGCCCTTGTTGGCCCGCGCACCTCCGTCGCCTCGCGGAAGGCTTGCGCTGCGGGCTTGGCTATCTGTTCCTGATAGGCAGTCTTGACAGCACGGTATGCGGGCTGACGCAGCAGCATTTCCTCTTCGGGCGTGAATGCTTCGCCCCTGCTGATCTTCGCCATGAGACTTTCAGGCGTGAGCTTGGGGGAGGGTTCAGCAGCAGTGGCCCAGAATACGCTATCAGCGGGTCCTTTGCCGCCGTATAAACCAGACGGAGCAGCTTCAGCCTTCAATTGCAGTTCTGCATCCCTCTTTAGAATGGCGCTGATTTGGCCACTAGGCTCACGAATCCTCCAAGCTGTCATTTTCCCAGTGCCAGTTTCGCCAATGACCTCACCATAATTAGGTAAGCCGCGAGCCTGAATAGTGTCCCCTATCTCGATTTTGCCCTCAATCGCCCCCGCTGTGCGGGTAGGGGCTTTGGCAGCCTCTAGTGCCCTAATTCCTGATTCGTTGTCCGGCAAAGTTATTACCTCTGCCATCTCTCTCTCCTTTCTCTCACCGAATGGCAGGGGCTGAACTCCAGGCCACCACCCCTTCTTCGCCTCCTGGCAGGCTCGCAACAGCTTATGCGCCCTCCACTGTTGT
>Ga0315549_1000427_pt1 | contig 50331 bp, 38 predicted proteins | sample SalMarSW160200MG_FD_203101 | JGI IMG/M metagenome (GOLD analysis project Ga0315549, IMG submission 203101) | Salt marsh sediment microbial communities from the Plum Island Ecosystem LTER, Massachusetts, United States - Salt Marsh Sediment SW1601-200 ...
ATCCCACTCCTGTAGAAGAGGAAGACGGCCAAGGCGGCCAGCAAGAGGAAGAAGAAGATCCAAATACACCCAATGCATATCCAGGCGACGGCGGCACCGGAGGCGAAGGGGGCGAAGGAGGAACGAACGGCGCACAAGGCCCAGATGGTATGGGTGGTATGAATTTAACCAGTCTCATTTTTACCACAAGCTATGGAGGAGCCAACTACTATGATTACGGCTGTAAAGTAGAGCTAACCAACTGCAAGATAAGTAACAATACAACGAGACAGTCACTGGACGGCAGCGGCCAGGATGGTGGCGGCGAATTTTATCAAAGCGGATGCGAAGCAACTATGAAGGGCTGTGAATTTATAGGCAACGCCGCTGGAATCAATACTTCCGGGATAATATTACTCGAGTTAGATGTAGATATTTTATCACTAATAGATGATATCAAAGGGCATGGATCAACGTATTCAATAGACGGATACGGAGGCGGTCAGAACTTCAATGAAAACTGCTCTGCGACAATCATTGACTGCAACTATATAAACAACTCCTCTGGTGGTGACGGTGGAGGATTATTCACATGGTATGACTGTACGCTGGATATAAATAACAGCAGCTTTGTCGGTAATTCAACTCTCGGGATTTATGGCTCCGGAGGAGGTGTCTATGCTGGTGGAGACCGGGATCCCTTTAATCCTGATAACCCGGGATGGTACAATGGGGGAACGATAACAATCAATGACAGTATCTTTGGCAGTAATATCGCATCATTCGGTGGTGCTTTGTTCTGGCATGGTGAGGAGGCAGAAGTCTCTGTTTCCAAATCAATCATTAACAACAATACCGCCGAGCACGGAGGTGGTATGTACTGGACCGGCGGGACACCGTTGATTTCAGGATGTACCATTGTAGGTAATAAAGCAAAAATACGAACTTTATCTGATGATATCATACTCTCTTACGGCGATTACGAATGGCCGTATGGCGGTGGCGCCGGAATCTTTTCCTGGAATTCCGATGCAATAATCGAAAATAGTCTGATTATCAATAACCAATCTGCCGGCTCGGGTGGTGGTGTATATTTTGGCGGATACTCCAATATGCCGTCGGTTAAAAACTGCCTGATTAAAGGAAATTCCGCTGTCCTCGATGGTGGCGGCGTTATATCTTATTGGTTTTCCAATCTGACAATCTCCAACTGTACTCTTGTGGAAAACAGAGCTTTTGATCCAAATAACAGTACTTCTCACGGCAGAGGCGGCGGCTTATCCTGCGCCTTCGGAAGTCAGACAACACTCATCAATAGTATCCTCTGGAATAATACAGGCTCGAAAGGCAACCAGATATCAATAGGTAACATTCGCGAGCCGGATTATATAGATCCGACAACCGCCCTAACGGTCAAGTACAGCGACATCAAGGGCGGTCGGTATGCAGAGGCTATCTATATCGAGCCGGGACGCAGCTTAAAATGGATAAGCGGTACCAATATCAGCAGTGATCCGCTTTTCGTCGAAAACACATACTACCTCAGTCAGACTGCGGCAGGCCAGAATGAAGATAGCCCGTGCGTGGATGCCGGAAGTAACCAGGCTGTGAATTTCAACCTTCATAATTTCACTACACGTATGGATGGTATCGGCGACGGCGGCATAGTCGATATGGGCTACCACTATCCCTTAGGGGAAGACGAACATCAACTGATAGTCAAGGTCATTGGAAATGAACACGGCTCCGTCAGGCCGTTAGGCGGGACTTTCCCCAAGAATACCCAAGTTACACTTACTGCAACCGTGGATCTGGGCTATCAGGTTAGCTGGATAGGGACCGATGACGACAGTACAAATGCGCTAACCAATGCCGTGATGATGGATTCGGATAAAACTGTTGTCGTAGAATTCTCAAAGTACGTTCAGAAAACCATCACTGTAACCGGGGACTACTTGTCACTCCAGAAAGCGATATTTAACGCGAAAAACGGCGATACAATCGTACTTGATCCCGGCACTTACTATGGTGGATATGAAAGCATCTCGGTGATAGTGAACAAGTCTATCACTATCACATCTAAAAATCCCGATGACCCCTGCTGTGTCACGGCAACGATTATCGACGGATACAGAGGATTCCCTAATGGCGATTACGTTAATCATGGTATCTATTTTACCGCTGTAACAAATACCAAGACGGTTCTCAACGGTATTACAATACAGAACTGCGGTGGTACACTTACCGCGGCTGATCCCGGCACCAGAACTCCTGTCAACCATCCTGAAGGTTATGATGGTCCCTGCGGCGAAGGAGCTGCTATATACATCGAAAGAGGAGGTTCTCCCACCATCAAGAACTGTATTATCAGAAATAATTTCTTACGGGGAGGCAACGGCGGAGACGGAGTGAATGCCGAGAATAACCCGGCGCTGAATGCAGGTCGAGGTGGCTGGGGCGGCTGGGCACATGGTGGCGCGATCTACTGCGGCCCCGAAAGCAATCCCAAATTTATTAACTGCATAATCGAGAACAATGAGGCTCGCGGCGGTAACGGCGGAAACGGCGGCGATTATGATCCCCAGGGCGGTACTGCCAACTACGGTGGTAACTGGAGCCGGGCACAGGCAACACACTATGATCCTAATAGTTCTCTTTCTGTAGCGGTATTTGGTGATCTATGGGATTATGTAGAATGGGTATGGACCTATGCTACAAGCTATAGGGATGTTTATAACAATCAGCTCTTAAGCTCTTATTTCGGCGACTATCGATGGTACTCCGGATACGGAGGGGGCGTCTATTGTGACCTTGGAAGTAATGTCACGTTTATCAACTGTCAAATACGGGGCAACCGAACTTCCGGTGGGATGAGTGGAACCGGTGGCGACTTAGGAGGTTTTAGAAGAGAGCCTCTGTATGCCTATGAGATACCCAGTTTCGGAGCCGGTGTCTATTGTGCCGCCGATACTATCATGACTTTCAGCGAATGCGAATTCGAGGACAATTATGCTTCCGGAGTAACGGCGGGCGTCGATCCGAATCACAGCCTTGATCCTTATGTCGGTTACGGAGGTGGTGTATGTGCAGAAAAGAGCGCTTCGATTGTCTTTACGGATTGCAACTTTGTTGATAATCAATCGGATTCCGGCGGTGGTATATATATTCATGATACGGAATTATTAATTACCGACTGCAATTTGATATCCAATACGGCGCTTCGCGGCGGCGGATTATGCAGCATCAGCAGTCTGGTCACCCTAAAGAACAACAATATAACCAATAACACAGCAACTATAGATGTCAATGATCCCAATGATTTCGATGTCCCGGCCAGCGGAGCCGGTATATTCTGCGCCTCGGGAGGAGTGCTCGCCGAGGATTGCAATCTCAGTGGTAACATCGCCGATTTCTCGGGCGGCGGGGCTTATCTGCGAGATTTGGGTAACGCCTATTTCATCAATAATCTCATTGTCAACAATGGAGCCGGTAGAGACGGCGGCGGCGTTTCGGTTAACTGGTACACTTCTTCTGTATTCTCCAACTGTACATTTACCGGTAATGCCGCAGTTGGTGACGTTGGCGGAAACGCAGATACCGGCTTAGGCGGTGGTCTATACTGCTCTTATCTGAGTGACTGCACTGTTACCAACAGTATTTTATGGGATAACTTTGCCCTGCACGGCACCGCAGCCGCGATAGGAACCGGATTCAAATTCGACCGAAGACCCGCAACTATGACAGTCTCCTATAGTGACGTAAAGAATGGGCGTGCCGGAATCTGGATCGACGATAATTGCAACCTCATCTGGAGTGACGATAACATCAACACAGATCCGCAGTTTGTCACCGGACCGCTCGGACGTCATTATCTGAGCCAGATAAGCGCCGGTCAGTCAAAAACAAGCCCGTGTGTAGATGCCGGAAGCACTTCGGTCAGCATTTTAGGACTGACAGGATTTACCACCCGCACCGACGAGGTAACCGATACACATGCCGTCGATATGGGCTTCCATTATCCGGCAAGAGAAATGTGCAGCCTGGGTGATCTGGCCTTCGACGGTGTGATAGACTTCCAGGATTACGCTGTTCTTGCAAGGAACTGGCTGAGGAACGATTGTTCCGAAACAAATAACTGGTGCCAGGGCGCGGATATCACGTCGGATTCACTCGTCGATATCTCAGACGTTGCTTTCCTTGTGAATTGCTGGCTCGTAGCAGACATAACAGCCCCGACTCCCGATCCGAGTCAGTGGGAAACAGAACCCTACCTGAGTTCGTCAAATTCAATCACGATGGTCGCAAAAACCGCCACGGACTTCTGGGGATGGCCGGTTGAGTACTACTTCGAAGGCATCGGCATCACGGATTGCAACAGCGGCTGGCAAACAAGCCCGACATATACGGCCAGAAACCTGGTCTCCGATACCGAATACGGCTTTAGATTCAGAACACGCGACGGTGTCAAATGGATTCCGGACGATGGAACAAACGAGTCTGGTAACAAAACTCAATGGTCAACACTGCGTTATGCCGGCAGAGATAATATACCACCGGCACCTGCACCGTACATAGAGACTATTACAGCGGATTCCGAAACTTCAATTTCAATGGTCGCAACAACCGCTTATGACAACAGTGGTGTAGAGTATTACTTCGAGTCCGCAACCACCGGCGGACATGACAGCGGCTGGCAGGACGAACCGAATTATACGGACGTCGTCCTCGACCCGAACACCGAATACGGCTATCGGGTCAAAGCAAGAGATCAATCGCCCAATCAGAATGAAACCGACTGGTCCGTTGTCTTGTATATTACAACTCTCGTGCCGGCGGACCTCGATCCTCCGACACCCGATCCGATGGAATGGGATCTAACCGAAGACGCGAACGGCTTCACAGGAATACCTAATGAGGTTTATAGAGGCGGCAGTACTAACACAGGTTACTGGGTGGAGATGAGAGCCGTAACAGCAACCGACGCCAGTGGTGTCGTGGAATACTACTTCTGGTGTACGAGCGAATCTGGATTCAGCAGCGGCTGGATTGCGGATCCGTCATACGCTATTCAGGTTGGCAGAGCGGGACAGGGTCACACTTTCCGTGTTAAGGCGCGCGATGCATTCGGTAACGAAACCGCATGGTCAACCGAAGAACGGGCAGTTGCACAATAAAGCCCGAAACCGACAAAGCAGAATAAAATCGGGAGTATGCGACAACTGTTCTACAGTAACCTGCAAGACAGAAAATGGCCATATTTTCTTCTATAAGGATATAGTGTCCTTAAGCATTAAAAGCACTTTTTGTTCTGTTTCTTAACTTACACGACCGATTGCGACCGACAAAGCATGGAAAGCTGGTAAACCATAAAGCCTTGTTAAGGAGCAATACAGACAATTTTTTACATCTTCGACGGTTGACAACTCCGCTTCTATAATATATGATATTATTTAGAGAATGATATCGATACAACTTTCTTTGAGAGCTGGATTATGGACTCGAAAAAAGACAGTTTTTTATGGCGATACAAATGGCATATTGTGATCATTTGTATAGCACTGGCAATTGTTGCTGCTTTGACGTTCCTCACCGATCTCTTCCAGCCCTCCGAGACTAATTTGCTTCGTCAGCTTGTTTTTTTGCTTGGAGCTTTGATTTTTCTCGGTGCACTTCTTGTTATGCTTTCGCGGGTAATTAAAATACTCGAGGCTCTTCGAGACAACAGCACTAAATTGGAAGAGCTTACCGGTGCGCTGGAAAAAATTCACGAAGGATTGTCACAGATAAATCACAGCACCCGCATAAGTGAAACGGCAAAAGCCATTGCATTTCGTGATTCGGACCGACAGTCTCTGCGAGAGGCCGTATTTGAAAAGCTGCAGATGCAGGACTTCGGCGCAGCCAATGAAATTATCGATGAGATCGCTACCCGTTCGGAATACCAGGAACTTGCCGAACAGTTAAGAATTCAGGCCGAACAATACCGCAATGCCAACGACCAGGAGCGGCTCAATCAAATTATAGCACATATTGAAAAGCTTCTTGCCGAATGTCAATGGTCTCGGGCAAGCTCTCAAATCGAAGGTTTGATAAGGAATTATCCGGAATCTGAACAGGCAAAAGCAATGCGCCAGGTCCTGCACGATAAAAAGCAGGAACGAAAGAGAATCCTTCTGGCAGCCTGGGACGACGCTATTACGCATCAGGAAACAGATCGAAGCCTGGAAATTTTAAAAGAGCTTGACCAATACCTTACTCCCAACGAGGCTTTGGCACTTCAGGAAGCGGCCAGCGATGTATTCAGGACAAAACTGCACAATCTCGGTGTTCAGTTTTCCATCTCTGTGACTGAAAAGCGGTGGACGGACGCGCTGGATATCGGACAGCAAATCATCAATAATTTTCCGAACAGCAAAATGTCCGAGGAAATACGCTCCAAGCTTCACGTCCTCAAACAAAACGTCCAAATGCAAAACAATTAGACATGCCCGACAGGCCGGCAATTACTGAAAATCGAACAACGATTGTGTTTTAATCATTGTCACCTGATCCGGATAGGCGGCAAATGTATGAATGTGCAATTCAGTTTTTCTCGCCTCGAAATCCACATAACAAAACGGCTGGAGCTTGCCAATCTCTAATTCGGGAAATTTTACAAAAACGCCCCTGTTTCGCGCAAAACGCTCAAGATCGATATGGCTCTGCCGATATAAGCTGGGACTCATCTTTTCGACCTGAAAATCGGTCATATAACTCACGCCGCGACTCAACGTACATTTATGAGTCCGCGGACCGCGGAACTGAAAACGCTCAATCAATCCTCGTGAGGGTAATAGCTGCCCGGGGGTGCTAACCACCTCACTGAGGCAAACATCGCCTGCAAAAACACTGACAACATGGGTGCATCCGGTTACCCAGATGACGGTCTCGTAGTTGTCGGTACTTAATTGCCGGCTGGCATAGATCTGAAAAAGCTCAGGATGCAAAGGTCGTTGAAAAAGGCTGAACATCAATTCTTCAACAGCAACATTGATTTGTGGTAATTCCATAAATCTATCCCAATATAAGAAACTCTCTTCTTACTTTCCATTATTATATCAAAATAAGAGCACTAATTCAAGGCCTTTATCAGTATTGATAAGGCCGTTTGCCTCACTTATGGGACGATTATTCTACAAGGTATTCAAAGTAAAAGAGTAACAAGAGGGAAGTTTTTTCGAAAAAAAGGAGCTGTGTTAAAAATTTCTATTCGGCGAAAAAGAATGCGGTAATGGAGACCGCCATAATATTGTAAAAAGCATGGGTTCCGGCCGTTATTCCGAAACCGCGAATCGCATAAAGAATAGCAAAATAAATCCCCGCAATAGTACGAAAAATAAACCTTGTCCAGTCGAACGGATCCACAACATTAGGCCGACCACTGAGGAAATCCACATGATGATGGGCGCTGAATAATGCCGCCGAAATCATTATAGAAAGGATAATCGCATTTTCATGACTGATCTTAAGCGCATCCTGAAACAGCATTATTAAAACACATATCAAAATTAAACGAAAAACAAGCTCCTCGTAAATCCCGGCTCCTATCCCCGTTACTATATTAGCCAGTAACGAATGCACTCTTTCAGCATCTTCAATACCATTATCAGGTGGTGGAATACTTTCGCTTTGCGCAGTATAGCAAACGACGGGCGAGACGGTATGGTTATTTATCTGCTCGAACCGGCCGGCACTGCCCTGAGTACCGGTCGAGCTGATAAGCAACGTCAGAACAATTAAAGGAACTGCAAGCAGGACACATTCCAATACCATCGGGAGGACGTCACCTGCCCAGAAGTACCATTGTTTGCCGGATGTAAGTTGAAGTGATAACAAAATTACAATAACAGCCAGCGGCGGCGCTGCCCAGGCAAATTTACCTCCGAAGCCCAAAGATTCGAGTAAGTGCTGCAGCCAAACGAACGCCACAACGCGAATCTGCGATTGATTCAGGACATCCGTGTTAATGCTGAATGTTCCCAGCTCGTAGAAAGCAATAAACGGCAGAAGAAAAATTACTGCATATATCGGGCGGGAAGTCCTCTCAAGGTAGGAACCTTCCGTGAAGTTAAGCAGTTGACTCGTGCTTTTGTTAAATCTTTTTTTTAATCCGTTTACTGTTATCGTCCTGCGTCCTGAGTTTATGTCAAACAACCATAATTTTATATTTATCTTGTCGGTTTTGGTTTATTCGCATGAGCGAATTTTTACAGATTCTAATCCCAAAAAGCCGAAAAAACAATAGTTATATAAGATTAATAGCAAGGTTCAAGAGGCGATTTACATGAAACCGTTATTATATTTTCTCGGCGGGTGCGAATTCGAATATATTATCTACGAGCTGAAATCGAATCCTGAAAAATATTTCGACTTCGATTACTTCTACAGCTTCCAGCACCGCGGCCAGACAAATCCGTACACCTTTCTTAACGATCATGCCCGGGAAGTTTTGGAGGGCAATCCCGATGCGGTTATACTTTCACAGCACGACACCATGATGGGCCCGATTACCAATATTCAGTTAAACCGTGTCGTCTCAAAAGAACAACAGGACCAGCAGCTCAAGGATCTGGTCAGCCAGTGCGAGCTGATGATAATAACGCTCTCACAGCTAAATGTGCCGGTTATTCTGCAGTTTTTCCCCTGGTTCAGGACAAATATGCTCAATCGCTTCAAGCACACGGGGCCATTTTACAGCGAAGAACAATTTATGAGAATGTACGTAACGGCGATGGAAGAGCTTGCCGTCAGGTATCCGAACTTTTATTTCCTTAACCTGACCAACGTATGTTCGATGTACGGATTCAAACAAACCCTAAAACAGGCGGACGCTCCCTGGTACAGCCATATCCAGTTCCCTGCGAAGTATCTTGCACAGGAATATACATATACGATAGATTTCGTCCTCCGACGCAGCAAAAAAGTCAAGTGCCTGATAGTGGACCTCGACGATACCATGTGGAAAGGTATTATCAGAAACGTCGGCGTGGAAAACCTCGAGATAAGAATTGACAAAGAAAGATTTCACTGGAATGTCCTGGCTATTCTCCATGCAAGGGGAATTTTAATCGGAGTGATAAGTAAAAACGATCCCTATCTCGAAAGTGATATACGGGCCTTTATAAAAGAGCATCTGGCAGGGACCGAATTCGTATGTTTTATATTGAACTGGAAAGACAAATGGGAAAATCTCAAACAGGTGCAGCAGCATTTGAATATCGGCCTCGATTCCATTGCCTTCGTTGACGATTCGGCCTTCGAGAGAGAGCAGATGAAAGCCATGCTGCCCGAAGTGAGGGCCTATGACCAGAACATATTCGAACAACTTCTGTATATGCCGGAATTCCAGCCCGAATTTGTCACTACAGAAAGCAAAAAAAGAGCGGAATTTTACATCCAGGAAAATCATCGCAGGCAGGCACAGAGCACAACAACAAGGGATGAATTTCTCGAGCAGTGCGAGTTCACAATCGGCATAGAAAAAATGCAGCCGTACCAGGTGGACCGCGTCTGTGAGCTGATTCAGCGAACGAACCAGTTAAACACATCCATTAAACGCTATACGAAAGAACAGATTATAGCATTCAGCCGCGAGCAGGACTGTGACATATTCACGGTCACAGTCTCCGACAAGTTCGGCGATTACGGCCTGGTCGGAGTCTGCATAGGTTTCCACAGGCAAGATGTCTATGAAATCGACACCCTGCTTTTCAGTTGTCGCATTATGAGCAGAGGAGTCGAAGATTACACACTCACCTCGGTGCTCAATCATGCCAAACAAAAGAATTTTGGAAAAGTAATCCTGCGATTCGAAAAGGGCCCGAAGAACGACCAGATGCGGACCATTCTAAGCAATAATAACTTCGTAGAATTCGAAGACAACGGCAGCTCCGTGGTTTACGGCCTGAACCTGCAACAGCAGCAGATAAAATCGTTCCCGAAATGGTTCTCGTCCGCACAAACAAATTCCAAAAAAGAATCCTTAGTTTCATTATAAGCACGTTATGACAACCCAACAGAGACTAATTGAAATCTATCAACTGCTTTACGATGCGTTCGGGCCTCAGCACTGGTGGCCCGGCGACACTCGAATCGAAATTATCACCGGCGCGATACTGACCCAGAATACCAACTGGTCCAACGTTGAAAAGGCCATAAATAATCTAAAAGCCACCGAATGTCTCAGCGAAGAAAAACTCCACAGCGTCGAGCTTTCACAACTGGCCGAGCTTATCCGCCCCGCCGGTTACTACAACATTAAAGCGAAACGCCTGAGGAATTTCCTGGACTGGCTTTTTGAAAATTATGACGGGGAATTATCGAATCTCGAAACTGTGAATACCGGGCAATTCAGAGAAGAGCTTTTATCCGTCAAAGGCATTGGCCGAGAAACTGCGGATTCGATTCTCCTTTACGCCTTTAATAGACCTGTTTTCGTTGTCGATGCATACACCGCCCGAATTACTATGCGGCACAAATTGATTGAGCTGGATGCGGATTACGAGCAACTGCGATATTTATTCGAATCTAATCTGCCCGAAGATATACAGCTTTTCAATGAGTACCACGCCCTGCTTGTCCGAACGGGAAAAGAATTCTGCCGACCAAAAGCAAAATGCCCCTCCTGCCCCCTCGAAAAACTCCCACATACTACCGAGACCGAATATTAAAGCATCCTCTTAAGTTATTTTCCCCAATACCCCCTTGCAAATTATCAGTCAAAGATTAGACTAATGTCATATAGTGAAGAAATTTAGATCCAATTTTAATGAAATACGAATGAACACCAAGACCATCGCCGCCTGACAATCAAAGATATTTTAGATGAACAAATCGCCTATAAGCTGGCGTAAATATTATGAGGGATTACCAATGTTCTGGCCGGATAGGAAATTTGCAACAGTCAATGATCTATTGCAATTTATGAAACCTAAAAATGTAGATGATCTTTTTGCGTACCGTGGCCAACCAGACATTTCTTTTCACCTTCTTTCTTTAATAGATCGGTTACTTAACATAGATATGCATTACGAGCATCGCCTTGCAGAAGAAACTGCTATAATAGTCAAGTTCTGTCAACTCGCAAAAGAATTTTGCGATGTTACTGAAATAAAATATTTACAGGGACAAATGCCTCAAAATCGCATCAAAGCACTCATGATTCTCCAGCATCATAATGCGCCAACAAGACTGCTTGACTGGACTGCCATTCCCATAGTTGCTCTGTACTTTGCAACAATTCATTCCCATGATAAGGATGGGGCTATCTGGTGGTACAAACGGGAGGCTTTTTACAACGCAGTCGATCAAAGATGGAAAGAGTATGGTCTGAACCGGCATCCCGAAAAGAATAACGAGATTGATCTAAATGACACAGCATTCAACCTCGATGGACCGCCATGGATATCAGAACTCAATTGTATAATCCCATTCAATAGGATTAAAGTTCAGAATGGCTTCTTCACTGTTGCTGGTCGTCTTGGCCTTGAACATGATAAGTTAATTGCAGACATGCTTGGCAAAGGACAATATGGACGTATTATTGTACCTGCTTTGTGGAAGCAGGAGATTCTTAACCGACTGCGAACCATGGACATTCATTCAAAAAGTCTCGATTACCCCGGCGCTGATATAGTTGGTAAGGATCTCACAAACAATCTCAAACAAAACTTTCGAAATTTTAATAATTATTAAGTAAAGAAACGTACGAAATGAAAACGGCCGCTCGGCAAAGTCGAGATTCCTTAACTTTTCACTTTGTACTTTGACACATTCGACTGCGCTCAGGACATGCTTTTACACATTTAATGTATTGTTTGTCCGGGTTTTGCACCGGGATCGGCCGAGAGCATAAAGATATCTTTTCCGCCGGTTCCGGATGCAAGGATCATACCTTCTGATAAGCCGAACTTCATCTGTCGGGGCTTGAGATTGGCAAGGTAAACAACGATTTTGCCATTTAAATCTTCCGGCTGATAAGCAGTAGCTATAGCGGCCATAACTGTTTTTTCCATACCGCCGACATCAAGAACAAGTCGTAGAAGCCTGTCGGCCCCTTCGACCTTTTCCGCTTTTATAACCTTTGCTATACGAAGGTCTATTTTGGCAAAATCATCGATAGTACATTCCGGCTTTATTGGCTCGACCATCTCGTTCTGAGTGCCTGGTTCTGTATTCTGATTTTCTGGTTTTGATTCTTCTATCATTGCAACCACCCGTTTTTCATCAACTCTTTCAGCTAATCGTTCGTAATTATTAATCCTGTGATTTTCAAGCACTTTCTCCAAGTCTGCAAAGCACAATTTTTCAATATTTAGAAACTTTTCAACCTTCTCGACATATTTCGGCAAGATAGGCTTGAGATATATCGCGAGGATTCGAACCGCATTTATCACGGCGGTCAATGTCCCTCGCGTTTTTTCCTGATCCGTTTTTATCGTAGTCCACGGCTGATTTTGTTCGACATACCGGTTGGCCTCATCGGCAAGAGCCGTAACAATACGAACAACCGATGCAAACCTCAGATTTTCATAATCTTCCGCAATCTGGTCTGCCTGGGCAACGAGCTTTTTTATTAATTCACGGCCCTGGTCATCCATCCGGCCGAGCCGTGAATCGAGCTTCTTTGTCATCATCGGCACCGAACGGGAAGCCAGGTTTGCAAATTTACCCACAATATCGGAATTGATTTTGTTGACAAAATCCTCGATGCTCAAATCTATGTCATCGATGCTGTCGGTCAATTTACTTGCATAATAATACCTCAAGAACTCAGGGTCCAGATGATTCAGATAGGTACCGGCCTTAACAAAAGTTCCGTGGGACTTACTCATCTTCTCCCCGTTGACCGTCAGAAAGCCGTGAACGAACAGCTTGTCCGCGGTTTTAATTCCCGAACCGATCAGCATCGCCGGCCAGAAAAGCGCGTGAAAATACATAATATCTTTGCCGATGAAATGATACAGCTCGTATTCGTCACCACCGTCTTCCGGGGATCGATGAAGCGGCCAGAGTTTTTCGAAATCGAGCCCATTTCTATCGCAGTAATTCTTCGCCGAAGCCATATACCCGATAGGGGCATCCAGCCAGACATAGAAAAATTTATTTTCCTCACCCGGTATCTTGAAACCGAAATACGGACCGTCACGGGATATGTCCCAGTCCTTCAAACCGGCATTGAACCACTCATTGAGCTTGTTGGCAACGGAGGCCTGCGAATAACCTCCGGCGATAAGATTTCTGAGCTGTTGCTCGTAATCGGCGAGCTTGAAGAAATAATGCTCGGACGTTTTCAAAACGGGCGTTGTCCTGCAGGTGGCACAATAGGGATTAATCAGCTCGGAAGGCCGATACGTGGTGCCGCAGACCTCGCAGGAATCTCCGTACTGGTGCTCGGCTTTGCAGCGAGGGCATGTGCCGCGTATAAATCTGTCGGGCAGTGACATTTTACAGTTGTCGCAATATGCCTGCTCCACATCCCGTTTTACGATCGAACCCGCCTCGTTCAAACGGTAAAAAATAAGCTCGCTGAAGTGCTGATTCTCCGGCGAATGTGTCGAGTAATAATTATCGAATTCGATATAAAAACTTTCAAAGTCTCTCATGTGCTCTTTATGAACACTATTAATAAGCTCTTCCGGGCTTATACCGGCTTTCCGAGCGCTTATCATCACAGGAGTGCCGTGAGTGTCATCGGCACAGAAATAGAGACATTGATTGCCACAGAGTTTCTGGAAACGCACCCAGATATCCGTCTGGAGATATTCCACAAGGTGACCGATATGTATCGGACCGTTCGCATAAGGCAGGGCTGATGTTACGACAATTTTGCGAGGCATATTTCTTCCCTGAAGATTACTGGTCGTCCTTATCGTTGTCTTGCGGCTCTTTTTCACGCTTGCCGGCCTTTTGGTTATTGTTTTGTTTGCCGCTTTTATCCGAAGAGGCCTTAATGATTTCAATCTCATCGACTCCGACGGCCTCTTTATCGCCGTTTTCATATTCGACCACAACAAGCTGAGTCAATATCTGGGTATCGATAATTTTACCTTCCCCCTGATTTGTCTGCACCTTCGTGCCCTTTTTAGGCAGGCGTTTTTTCAGCTCATTATAGGTTTGGTCCTCATACCGCAAACAACATTTCAATCTGCCGCAATAGCCGGATATTTTTGCCGGATCGAGCGTCGCTTTCTGCATTTTGGCCATACGCATATTTACGGGTTTGAGCAGCTTGAGAAACCTCCGGCAGCAGCATTGCTGTCCGCAGCTTTCCACGTCGCCGAGCAATTTTGCTTCGTCCCTCGAGCCTATCTGACGCATTTCGATTCTTGTCTGGTATTCCTGCGCCACTCTTTTTACAAGGTCGCGAAAATCCACCCGTCCGTCGGACATAAAGTAAAAAATTATGCGTTCACCACCGAATACGTGTTCCGCATCCACGACTTTCATCGGAAGGTCCAGCTCCTTGATAATACGCCTGCAGCATTCTATTTCTTCCTTAACAATCTTCCGCAGGTGTCTCTCTTCACTTATGTCGTCCGGGCTTGCATATCGAATGAATTTGCCGCCATAATCAGGATTGAAATCGATCTCACTTTTTTCAAAATATTCTTTAATCTGTTCCTCTCTCAACCTGAACTGGCCGCCCCTGTAAGAACATAACCGGCCGACAATATGCCCCAACTCGAGACCTCTTTCAGTTTTTACCACGACGCGTGAATAGACCTTGGGTATCTCCGCTTCATGGTGCTCGAAGAACGCCATTGCATTCATTCTGCCGTAACGAACCAGCATGTATTTTTTATTTTTAGCCTGTTTAGGCTTTGTTTCGGGCGTATTCGACATCTAACGTATCCTGTTTATATCTTTTCAAGCCATACCATTATCGAACCAGCATTGTATCAGAATCACACAGAGATAACAATAGATGTTCGAAAATAAGCCTTTCGTTCACACTTGACTCGATCCATTGCATCATTTGATAGCAGTAAGCAATTTTTTCCGCGGATTGCTCCGGATCGAACCGAAGAGCCAGTTTTTCAATCTGCTCTTTCTTCTCGAAATTCACAAGTTCCTTTGCCGGTCTTAATTTCAGCGTCATCACATCCTGTAATACCGATATGATCATCTGGATTAGGGTCTTTAAGGCCCTTCGATTGATGTCGGCATTGCTGGTGGCCTTATCGAGATCGGCCCACACAGCGGCGATTTTTTTGCCTTTATGAAGAAGCTCATCGGCCAAATCCAGCGCTTCGGCATATTTATAATCCGCTAATGATTCGACCAGCTCATTCCTTGTCTGGAAAAGGTTTGCATCCGCCGATTCGAGTTTGGCCCATCGGCACGCCGTCCCTAAACTGCCCTGAGCCAAACGCCCGAAATATTGCGCCCGCTTTTTATCAAGGCCGATTTCTCTGAGATTTTCAACGATTTTGTCCTCGGCGACGGGACCAAAACGGATTATCTGAGACCTCGATCTTGTCGTCGGTAAAAGTTTGTCCAGACGGCTGCATATCAGAACAATGCAACAGTATAAGGGCGGCTCTTCCAGAACTTTTAATAAACTGTTTTGCGAGGAAGCATTCAGTCTTTCGGCCTCATCGACGATGAACACCTTTCTGTGAGATAAGCTCGGCTTTATCGAAACCTTTGCAATTAAAAACTCCCGAACAACATCTATAGGCAAATCCACGGGCGGTGCTTTTCCTTTGCCTTCTTCGGTAAATTCCCGCAATTCCTTATAGATATGATTGAAGTCGGGATGCCCCCCCGCCTCGAAGAGCCGGCAGGACCGGCACCGGCCGCAGCTCTCGGCAAAATCATTTTCAATAACAGGATCATCACACAGCAGCAGCCTGGCCCATTCGCAGGCGGTCCTGAATTTTCCCACGCCTTCGGGTCCGGCGAAAATATAGGCGTGTGCCACCCGACTGCAATTAAATGCCTTTTGCAAAAGCTCTATTGCATTGTTCTGGCAGAAAATCTCTTTAAAAGACATCTATGTAAAACTCACCTCCGAGATATGCTTTAAAATCTTCTTATGGGTCATATCTATCTCACCGGTGGCATCGACGGTAATTATATCTTCACGCTGTTTTGCCAGTTCCAAAAATCCCTCGCGAACCTTTTTATGATAGCTATCACCCTTGGCTTCCATTCTGTCTAATTGCCGATTCAATCGTTGTGCTGCGGTTTTCAAATCCACATCGAGAATTATCGTCAGGTCCGGCCAAACTCGTTCGAGACAATACGTTGCAATATTTATGATTTTTTCCATCCCGAAATCCCCCGCCCAGCCCTGGTATGCACAGGTGCTTGAGAGCCATCGGTCGAGGATAATACATCGATTCTCATGTAATGCCGGAGCTATTTTTTCGACCCAAAGTTGTGCCCTGGCGGCCATATACAGCAAAACTTCCGTCTCTGTGCTCATTGATAAATGTTCAGGATTGAGCAGTATCTCCCGTATTTTTTCACCTATAGCCGTATCGCCGGGATCCCGAAACCGGCTTATCGATACGCCCTGCTCATTCAGCCATTGTGTTAAAAGCTCGACATGCGTACTTTTGCCGCAACCATCCGGCCCATCGAGAACTATAAATTTGCCTGACAATTTCTCTATTAACAATTTTTCCATCTTTCAACCATAAAACAGCTCAAATAAGTCAATTTTTGATATTATTTTTTCATTATAATCATTAATAGTAATCTATCAATTCAAAACCCGCCGAACAGCTTCACTATTGACGGATTGAATAATTTAATCTAATGTATCAAACTTGAAATCGTATCTCGTACTTCAGAATGTATTCGGACGAGTGATATGGATATCTACAATCTTGTCAGTTTTTCGGGGATATTCGTTTTATTGGGTTTTGCCTGGATTCTCTCGGACGACAGAAGAAATATGAACTGGAGGGTCATCATCTGGGGAATCGAGCTGCAAATCCTGATTGCCCTGTTCATTTTTGTCATACCGGCGGGGAAAAATGTCTTTCTTGTCATCAACGACATCGTCATCAAAGCTCTGGATTCGGCATCGGCAGGAACAAAATTCGTTTTCGGGCCGCTGGCCCTGCCGCCCGGCGAAGTTAATGACTCCGGCGAAAAATCAATAGGATTCATTCTCGCCTTTCAGTCATTTCCGACTATTATTTTCTTTTCCGCTCTTATTGCGGTCCTGTATTTCTTCGGCATCATGCAATGGGTAATCAGAGCATTTGCTTTCGTTTTCACTAAACTGATGAAAATATCCGGTGCAGAATCTCTGGTCGCCGCCAGCAATATTTTCGTTGGGATAGAATCCACACTTACTGTCAAACCTTATCTTGACCGAATGACCCGTTCCGAAATATGTACAATTTTAACCGCAGGAATGGCCACAATCGCATCCAGCGTTCTTGCTTTATATGTAATGAGCCTTCAAAATATATTTCCCACCATAGCCGGCCATCTGGTCTCGGCCTCGTTGCTGTCTGCACCGGCGGCGCTGGTTATGTCCAAGATTATCCTGCCTGAAGGCGAAAAACCGGAAACATTAGGCGTGCAGGTTCTGCCGTATTACGAAAAGGAAAACGGTCTTTTCGAAGCGATTATTAACGGTGCAAATTCCGGCGTTAAAATGATTGTCGGGATCGTGGCATTGCTCATCGCCGTTTTGGGCCTGGTTGCGCTTGTGGACCTGGTCTTATCGGCTTTGGGGGCAAAGATTAATCCTCTTATCGGCCTCGAAGGTCAGTGGTCACTGAAAGGTATTTGCGGCTATATCTTTTATCCCTTCACCATAATCCTCGGCATTCCATTATCCGATGCGACGGCAGCTTCGAAGATTATCGGCGAACGAATTATTGTCACCGAGGTCGTCTCCTACAGAGATTTGGCAACGACTATGGAACAGAATTTATTCCAGCATGAGCGTTCGGCGGTAATTACTACTTATGCAATATGTGGATTCGCCCATCTTGCATCGATGGCCATTTTTGTCGGAGGAATTTGTGCGCTGGCACCAAAGAAAGCCCAGAATATCGGGCCGGTTGCAATTCGCGCATTGCTGGCGGCAACTTTGGCCTGTCTTTTAACCGCATGTATCGCGGGAACTTTTTATACCGAAAGCTCGATCCTTTTAGGGCAATAACAATGCTTGTCAGATATCTCAAAGATTGTCAGGAATTTACCGCCGGTGACGATTCGATCCTTCGAGAGCTTCTGCATCCCGACAAGATGGATGTGCAAATCCGCTACAGCCTCGCCCATGCAAAAGTCACGAGAGGCCATAAAACAAAACCGCACAGACTTCGAACGAGCGAGATATATTACATAGTATCCGGAGACGGCCTGATGCACATCGATGAAGAGTCCCTTGAAGTCGGCCCCGAATGTGCCGTTTACATTCCCCCGAACACAATTCAATACATTGAGAACCTCGGCAATTGTGAGCTTGAATTCTTATGCATAGTCGATCCGGCATGGCGGCAGTCCGATGAAGAGGTCTTTGACGGCTAACATTTCCTGTGGTGATTTGAAATTTTATAGACCTCGTATGCCGTCTCACAGGGCCGGTCAGTCACCATAGGTCCCTTATAAGACCTACGGCTGAACCACCAAGGCTCACGAAGCATACTCAACTTAAAAATCAATAGTTAAATTGTCTCAAAAGAAACAAGCTTAGAATGAGAAAATGTTAATTCGGCCGTGAATCAAAGCCGCCATCGCTGCGAGCAAAATCATCAATACGAAAAGTTTAAGAAGCCGCAGGTCATTCGTCTGATTCGTAGTTTTTATTTCGTCCTTTAGCTGTTTTATCTGGCTTTTTGTCTGTTTAATACTCATTTTTTCCCCCCATTCATTCGAGTTCCCATGTGCAATATATCGCATAATGGGATATCTTCCGCAGACCCAATAATCTGCGTCTTTCCGAAAAAATCAGATTCCGTCAGGATTGGGCAGTTATTTATTTGGTCCGAACTGACATATATATATACAAATGGAGATAGTAATCCCCCCCACTTCTCTAAACCACATAAAATATAAAAAACAACAGACCCGGATACAAAAAATTCTTTACCTTATACAGAATAAAAACGGACCAAACTTAAAGAAAAACGTAGATATTCCGCAGGGAAGATACATATATCAATCAGATGCATTCGGTCTCGTAACGAGAATCTGGAGAGTTCCCTCAATGACCGGCAAAGCCTTCGTTTTAACATCCGGGTCATCGAAATTCCCCGTTACTTCCATCCGAACTACTGCCTGTCCAAGCCCTTCGGTTAAAGACTGCAGAATGGAAGGATCATCCGTAGCCAGCCTCCGCCCCCGTGCGGTAAGAATCAAATTTATATTACGACTTACAAGGTCCATCCACCCGGAACCGTAAAAGGCGATGCCCCGGCCGGACAAATCAAGCTTCTTGACAAACATGTTGTCACCCTTGATGTACGAATCAACGAACATCTGATCGAATGCATAGTCACTTGGCTCGGTCAGATTCAATACCTGTAAAAGCTTGGCAAGCGGAGACATTTTCCCGACCCGCATATCATTAATTTTAAGTCTCAATGAACCGATACGATATGTATTTTCGTCGGTACGCGTATTGATGCTCAACGAACCGCTCATTTTTCCGCTGGTATATGTATTGTCACCGGCGGCCTCGACACCTGCATCGGACAGATATTGCTTTAGGTCAACATTGTCAAATGCAATCTGAAGCACATGCTCAGTTGACGCATCGTTTATGTGCGTGAACTCGATTTTGCCGGTCGTTTTGCCGCCGTAACAATCGGCAACAAAATCCTCAATGGTCCAGTTCCCACGGTTCGGATCATAATATATATTAGCTTCAAGATCGGTTAACGTCTTTCCCCGAACAACCATTTCCCCGTTATCAATAGTAGCCCGGCAACCAAGTAATCCGCCCTGTATTTGATAAGCACCCCGCGTGTTCAAAACCAGATTCAATTGTGTTCCGGTGCCGGATATATTTGAAACACATTTTTTAAGAATGATTGCACCGGCAAAATCAACCGACTTTTGCCTATCTTCTCCGAAGTGGACCTTAATATCGTTCATATCCAGACCAAAATTCCCCGAAAGCTTGAGCTTATCGTAAAGACTTACGGCCTGCTGCGGCAGTATCTTTTCAAGTCGATCGTTGAAGGCAATTTCATCGGCGGCAAGCTGTAAGAATCCATCAGTCAATTTATTATCTTCCAAAATAAGATCGCCGTTTAATTTCACCGCAGTAATATCTTCCAACCTCGAATCAACATCGCCTATAGAGACCATCACATTCTGAAGCCCGACCCTATCGGGTTTTATTATCAAAGTACCCGTAATATTTTTCAAGGGACTCGGAAAATCCGGCAATTGTATGCTGTTACCGAGACAATTTACAGTTAGAATGTAATCCGGAGGCTCCGTGTAACTTTTTTTGTCCAGCTCTGCAACAAGATCGATTTGGCCGTCCGGCTTTAATCCGGAGACCGCTTCGTTCATCGATTCGGGCAACAGTTTCAAAAAATCCTCGTTGAACTGTACCCGTTCGAGATGCAAAGACATTAAATATAAGGTTTGCTGTTCGGGATCGGTCTGAAAATGACCTGTAAGTGACATCGGACTTTCGCCGTACCTGCCGGAAAATTCTTTCACATCTATCGAGCCGGGGGTAAAAACGGCTCTCGCAGATACGTCCGTGACAGGCAATAAAAGCTCGTCCGAATTAATGGAAGCATCCGTAAATGACAGGTCGGCGACGAAATCGCCGGGCATATCACCCCGCGCTATAATTTTTATCCAGCCGTCGGCAATGCCGGAAGGACGATATTTCCTAAAAAAACTCCTCTGGCCGGCGGGTAATGATTCTTCCAGCGCCGAATCAAGGGGGATATTTTCAACATTGACCGATATATCATACAACGAGCCGTCCGCACCGCCGGTTGTAATATCACCGTTCAACGTGATTGTACGCTCGTTTTCCCGTGACACTATGTCCGAAAAGATTATCTTGTCACGTGTAAAAAAAATCTTTCCCGTCAGATTTTTCAACGGGTAAGGGAATTTGCAATATTCGGCTTCCGCACCGAGAAGCTCAAGCGTAAGGTTCATCTGTTTTTCTGCCTGCGAATATCTATCCAATCGAAAATCCACCGCTCCATTTCCGACCGGCGAAAAACAATTCCAGAATTCCTTCTGTTTCGAGCTCAGTGCTTCATACAAATCTTTATCCAGCGGTATATTATCGCTTATAATACGAATATGATATCGACGATCCGGTCCGAAGCCGCGGGTCCACCCGTTAAACAACAGCCCGACATCCCCATGGCTGCCTTTCAGATTATCAAAAGTCACGCTGTCGTTCGTAAAATTTAACGTTCCGGTCAGATTTTCAATCGGGTACTGAAAACCGGAATAGGTAAAGGCGACATCTTTACAATCAACTTGACCGGTTAATTTGTTTTCTTTCATTCTTTTAAGATTCCCGGTGACGCTCAGATCGACATCAACACTGCCCCGCGGCTGATACCTGTCGAAAAATCTTTGAAGAGCTGTGAAGATGTTCGACTTTCGCAGCGCAGGCGGTCCGACCGCCGCAAGCTTATCGAGTGACTCGCTGCGCTTCGACTGCAAATCTTTTAACCTTAGTTTCAATGTAAATTCGTCGTTCTGGTCGTATTCCAGCTCGGCTGCCATGATATCGATGATCCATGCCATCTCAAGCTCAGGGACATCCAGAGAGGAAATTCCGCCCGCAATCGTAACAAGTCCGGGTTTCCATGATCCCGTCAATCGGCTTTTACCGAAACCGGATGCCATTGTCGCCGTGGTTATTTCGAAAACGTAGCCCTGTTGCGACTCTTCGTCTGGCCCGAAGCGAGCGTAAATAGGCACTGAAGCAGCGATATCTTTCCGGTCACCCGAAATTTTACTGTACTGCAGTTTTCCCCCGTTAAGACTGATTCGAGGCATCTTGCTGAAACTATCCTCGGGAGGCCTGATTTCAAGCTCGGATAAATTCGACCAGCCGGTATCCAGATCGTATTGAGCGTTGAAAACAAAATCATTGACGTCAATGACCTGCAGCCTCGGCCGCAATAAAAAAAGACTCCCGGGATTAAAACGAACAAATACCTCCTCGGCAGTAAGAATCGTTGCGTCCTGGTTTTGACTTCTGCGGGGGCTGATTATAATATCTTCGATAGAAACTGAGCCGTCAGTATGAAAATCAACCGACCCGATTTTTATTTTCGTATTGGTCAGCTCGGCAATCTGCCCTATGGCTATATGGCACAAAGCTCTGCCGGCGTAAATATACAAAAGCCACAACAGAACCGCCAAAACCAACAACGAGGCAAACCAGCGAATCGTGTTTATCGGTTTCGAGTCTTGATTTTTTATCCTGGTCATAGACGATACAGATATTAATATATAGCTGCTGATCTTATCAGGAAACAATCCCTTTAAGCGCTTTATCGGCAATATCCCGGCGGTAGTAAGCACCTTCGAATTTTATTTTTTCCACGGCTTTATATGCTGCCTCTTTTGCATCGCCTACCGTCCGCCCCAGCGCCGTGACACCCAATACCCTTCCGCCGTTCGTAACAACCTCCCCATCGACTTGTTTTGTCCCGGCATGGAATACGACAACATCTTTAAGCTGATTTGCCTCTTTTATGCCGGTAATTTTATGCCCTTTCTGATAATCACCGGGATAACCTCCGGAGGCCATCACAACACATACGGCCGGCCGAGGGTCCCATTTGAGATTCGCCCTATCGAGTGTGCCGTCACAAACGGCCAATAAAACATCGAGCAAATCGCTTTTGAGACGCATAAGAATCGGCTGGGTCTCCGGATCGCCGAAACGAACGTTGAACTCGAGCACTCTCGGCCCGCCGGCGGTAATCATCAGCCCGGCATACAGCACACCCTTGTACGGCGTACCGTTGCGATTCATTCCATCGACAATCGGCACAAGGATTTCACGAGTAATCTGATTCATCAAATCCTCGGTGACAACAGGAGCCGGACTATAAGCACCCATCCCACCTGTGTTGGGACCGGTGTCACCGTCACCGATTGGCTTATGGTCCTGGGACGATTCCATAACGTAGATATTTCGCCCGTCAACGAAAGCCAGTATCGAAGCTTCCTCACCGAGAAGCTTGTCTTCGACGATTATTACATCCCCCGCCGGGCCGAAAATCTTATCGCACATTACCTGCTCGGCCGCTAAAATTCCGTCGGCGGGATCGTCGCAGACAAAAACCCCCTTGCCTTTCGCGAGACCCGCCGCCTTTATGACAACTGCTTCGTCCCTGCTTGCTATATAAGCCTTGGCATCGCTGAACCTGTCGAATGTTCTGCCCTCGGCGGTCGAAACGCAACTGGAGCGCATCAATTGTTTTGCAAACGCCTTATCCGCCTCTAATTGGGCAGCCTTGCCGCTCGGACCGAACGCCTTAATACCGGCATTTTCAAAAACATCGACCACACCGGCGGCAAGCGGATCTTCCGGACCGACAACCACAAGACCAACGTCATGTCCCAGTGCGAAATCAAGGAGCTTGTCCGTATCATTCACTCCTATTGGGATATTTTGTCCGCACTCGGCCGTACCGGGGTTGCCCGGAGCTATGTAGAGTGTGCCTAAATCCTTAGATTGTGCCAGTTTCCACGCAATTGCGTGCTCGCGACCACCGCTTCCAATTAAAAGTACATTCATTTCTCACCTCGAAAAAAATCAGATTCATTGCCCACCCCAAAAAGTAAAAAATCCCTTTCTATATATATTATCGGTCATTAATAAGAGTAACATACTACCAAAAACGTCTATTTAGCTCAACTTTTTTATGCTCGACAGGAAGTTCTGAAAGACAGAGAAAAAACAAGGGATCAAAATTTGAATCCCGGGGGTTGAATTTCTATCCATTTAACCTATAATCGCAACAGTAAGTTCAGGGAACCTGTTTTGCAAATAACAGGCAAAACGGGAATCCTTTATAATGGTTCTACAACTTATTTACGGAGGCTAAAAAAATATCCCGGATGAATAAGAAATGGGCCATTAACATCGCAGTTCTTCTGCTCTGGGCATCTCTGACTGTGACCGGCTGCCACAGGCCTGTAAAGTACCCCGAATTAGATCCATCCCAGTCCCTTGTTCTCATTCCGGCAAGGCAATTCACCGCAGGTGTATCTGTCGAGAAGCGTCCGATTGAGTATCATGTAATCGGCCGGGGACCGGAGGTCATTTTTATTATGGCGGCAATTCACGGCGACGAACCTGCCGGAATACCGATAGTCAAACAACTTGCTGAATATCTCCAGCAGAGCCGGCAGGGATTCTTAAACGGGCGCACCGTTGTGCTGCTGCATGTCGCTAATCCCGACGGCATAGCAAAGAATACCCGCCATAACGCCAACGGCGTGGATCTTAATCGTAATTTCGCCACACAAAATCGCATTAACAATGAAAAATACGGGCTCGCCCCGCTTTCCGAACCGGAATCATATATTATTAGACAAATCATACTTCAATATAAACCCGAGCGTATAGTCAGCATCCATCAACCTTATGCCTGTATTGACTATGACGGCCCAGGCCGAATGTTAGCAGACCACATGGCTAAATACTGCGATTTGCCTATAAAAAAATTAGGGGCCAGTCCCGGCTCACTCGGCTCTTACGCCGGCGAGACTCTGGGCATTCCAACGATAACGTTTGAGATGCAGGAATTCGATTCGGATCTTGAGCCGCGAGTACTCTGGCATAAATACGGCCAGGCTCTCCTCGCAGCTATTATCTACCCCGAACCCGTCGAATACAAATAATAGGGGCTTCCATTCTCCGTAACATTACTACTGCGAAGGATGAAATTCTGCAATCAACCTTTATTCTTCGACAGTTTGGTCCACAGGCCCTCTCCTGATAGCAAGGCTCTGATAATGTCCCGCAGCAATAGCCACAAAATCGTTACCTTCGGGAGGTGTTGCCTGACCATATTCATTATTACCCCAGCCGACAATAGAACCATCGGACCTTAAAGCAAGACTATGAGAACACCCGGCAGCTATTGCTATATACTCACCTTCCGGAGCCATTGCCTGACCGTATTTGTTCCTGCCCCAGCTAACAATCGAACCGTCTGCCCTTAACGCAATACTATGATAATCACCCACGGCTACGGCAATAAAACCACTGCCGCCCGGCGCCATTGCCTGACTATATTGGTTCTGACCCCATCCAACAATAGTACCGTTCAACGTTATAGCAAGACCGTGATATGGCCCTATCACTACAGCGACGAAATCATCACCGGCCGGTGGATTGGCCACATCTGCATGTGGATCACCCCAACCATAGATAGAATTGTCATATAACAGGGCCACACTATAATGCCTGCCCGCATCTATGGCCATAAATTTGTCCCAGCCCAGAACCGTAGCTTCACCAAAGTGGTTCACTCCCCAGCCGATAATAGTACCATCGTACCTCAAGGCAAGATTATGCTCATTTCCGGCCGCTATAGCTACATAATGTCCTTCCGGGAGTATTGACTGGCCGGAAATATCGTTACCCCAGGTAATAATCGTCCCGTCGGACTTCAAGGCCAGACTATGTTGATCACCTGCATCTATGGCTACAAAATCATTACCGTGAGGCGCATTTAAAAGGCCATCTTCGCTATCACCCCAGCTGACAATCGAACCGTCAGACCTTATGGCAATACTATGATAATATCCTGTGTCTATAGCAACAAAGTCATTTCCGGCTGGTTCTGTTGTCCTACCGTACGCATTGTTACCCCAACAGACAATCGAGCCGTCAGAGCTTAAGGCCGTACTAAAATCGGCTCCGGCCCCTATCGCAATAAAGTCACTACCTGCCGGAGGTATGGCCTGATAAAATTCGTTATCTCCCCAGCCAACAATGGAACCATCGGCCTTTATCGCAAGACTATGGTGCTCCCCTGCCGCTATGGCCGTATAAATCCCACCCGGAGGTGTTGCCTGACCAAAGTCGTCGTTACCCCAGCCCACAATGGTCCCGTCGGATCTTAAGGCAAGGCTATGTGACCAACCTGCGGCTATTGATACAAAGCCGCCGCCATCGGGAGGCGTCGCCTGACCAAAGCTGTCGTCACCCCAGCCAACAATGGTCCCGTCCGACCTTATTGCAAGGCTATATAAGCACCCTGCCGCTATTGCTATAAAGTCATCACCTTCAGGAACAATCGCCTGACCACATTCGTTACTACCCCAGCCGACAACGGTCCCGTCGGACCTTAGAGCCAGACTGTGATACCCTCCTGCGGCTACGGCTACAAAATCATTGCCGTCTGGTGGCGTTGCCTGTCCACAGCAGTTATCACCCCAACCGACAATTGAACCATCGGGTTTTAAAGCAAGTGAATGTAAGCTGCCCGCGCTAACAGAAACGACCTCACCGGGGCCATTACTGTCAACAACCTGTACGCCCCAGCCGACAATTGAACCGGGATCGGTAATTCTTGCCCCAGCCGAACATGCCAGGACCACTGACAATAAAACGATAATAATTGCTTTCCCGCTCATTTTTTTGCCTCCTAACAAAATAGAAATACCTCAAAAAATGCCTTAAACACATAATTTAAGATGAAATAAGAGGCAAAACGTTACAACATTTCCTAAAAAAATCCTCAAAAAATAATTTATTATCCGCCAACAACTATTTAACCGCATTATATACAATATCCCTATATGCACTAAATACCGATTTCTTCGTGAAATTTGACCTGTTATTTAATTAATACCGATTGTGATTATATCCGAAGCCACAAATAAATAAAAATACAGGCAGGAATTTCAGGATTCGGATTGTGGTCAATTAGTTGGTTTGTTGATATTAAATTGCTGTAGGGAAAATTATCTTTCAATCTTCGGGTGTTTTTTCCGAAGGCTCTTTCCTGATAGCAAGGCTCTGTTGATGCCCTGCCGCTATAGCGATGAAATCATTACCTTCCGGAGGCGTAGCCATACTGGCGTAGTCAAGCCCCCACCCGACAATCGAACCATCTGATTTTAATGCAAGACTGTAAGAATCCCCTGCCGATATTGCTACAAAATCATTACCATCGGGTGATGTCGTTTCACCATGGTGATTCTCGCCCCAACCAATTATTGAGCCATCAGATTTTATAGCAAGATTATGATAATATCCTGCTGAAATAGATAAATAAACATTGCCTTCCGGAGGTGAAGACTGACCATAATCATTATTTCCCCAACTAATAATGGAACCGTTGGATTTCAATGCAAGGCTATGGCAACTTCCTGCCGATATGGCAATAAAATCATTACCATCCGGTGGTGTAGCTTGACCATAATAGCTATCACCCCAACCAACAATAGAACCATCTGATTTCAATGCAAGACTATGAGCATCATAATACCCCCCCGCAGCTATAGCCACAAAATCGTTACCGTCGGGGGGTATATACTTCGCATAGCCTTCGATAATGGAGCCATCGGATTTAAGTGTAAGGTTATGACCACCTCTGGCAGATATAGCTATGAAATTATTTCCTGACGGCGGTTCACCTGCATCGCCCCAATGAACAACTGAACCATCCTTTTTTAAGGCAATTCCATTATTATATAAAATCGCAGTTCGTGCACCCCAAATTGTATAACCTCCTGCAGCTACTGCAATAAAATCATTACCTATCGGTGGCTTAGATTGACAGTAATTATTATTTCCCCAACCAACAATAGAACCATTAGATTTTAATGCAATACTATAGTTACTACCGGCTGATATAACCACAAAGTCATTACCGTCAGGTGGTGTGGATTCTCTAAAAGAATCGCTACCCCAAGCGGTAATTGAGCCGTCTTTCTTCAATGCAAGGTTATGGCCACTCCCCGCCGATATTGCTATAAAATCATTGCCGTCCGGAGTTGTCATTTTATTATAATCACTGCCGCCCCAGCCGACAATAGAACCATCCTTCCTTAAAGCGATACCATGTATGCTCCCTGCAGATATTGCTATAAAATCATTTCCCAATGGAGGTTCATCCAGACCATAATCATCGCGACCCCAGCTAACAATGGAGCCATCTTTCTTCAGGGCAATACTATGGTAACCTCCCGCCGATATAGCTACAAAATCATTGCCGTCTGGAGGTGTAGCCTGTCCATAGTAATTATAACCCCAACCGACGATTGAACCATCAGATTTTAAAGCCAGGCCATGAAAGCTACCTGCTGAAATTGCTATAAAATCATTGCCCAATGGCGGCTCTCTGCTGCCCCAACCAATGATGGAACCATCCTTCTTGAGTGCAAGACTATGAGTACCCCCTGCATCAATGGCTATAAAATCATTGCCATCGGGCGGTATTGCCTGCCCATAGTCGTTTGCACCCCAGCCAATAATGGAACCATCGGATTTAAGAACGAGAGTATGTTTTCCTCCTGCTGCTATGTCTATGAAATCGTTGGCATCAAGCTCCCTTGAATCGAATGCGATTGCTCCCCAACTGACTATCGAGCCGGCATCGGCGGCTTCTACCGCCACAGAGCCGGTAAGCACAACCAGCATAATAAGCGTAATAAGCTTCAAATATCTCATAACAGCTCCCTCTTAATAAAAAAGCACTTATGCTTATTATACCGGATTACAGAACTGAAAGCAAGCTAATCATTACCGGCCGCGATTACGTTTCCGAACCGGCCGGAATGAAAACAAACCATTGATCCCCAAAACAGTAGGGGCGACTCCCTGTGGTCGCCTCAAAATACAAAACATATATGGGATTATCGCCGGACGCATAAGCGAGATAGATACGGGTGATCTCTTTGCAATCGCAGAACGACGCGGATAACCGGCAATTAAAATGCGTAGCTTTTTAATTGTCCGAGTTAATCCGCATGTTGGCGTATAGCTCACTAGTAAGCATTTATGGGAATTTCATTTGTAAGGATGAATGTTATCTCATTAGCCCGTCAATCACGTCTTTCATGGCCTCAAATTCCTCTTCTTTAAAAAGTCGTGTCATGAAAACGATTTTCCCAGTGCGGTCAATAATCACATTGCGAGTGACGCCAGCGCCTTTTTCGGCAAAAAGGTGAAAGATCTTCGACCCCGGATCGAGCACCAAGGGATAAGTCACATTCACATCCTGTCTGAACCTGATGACCTTATCGCGCTCCTCATCTATGTCGATGCCCAACAGCATAAAGTCTTTACGGTCCTTATACTTCTGCCAGATGTCTTTTTCTATATGCGGCATTTCTTTCCGACACACTCCGCACCAACTCGCTGTAAACTGGAGCATCGTCACCTTGCCTTCGAGATCTGCCGGAGTTACTTGTCCACCAGTTGCGATATCAGCAGTAAACGTAGGCGCCTGATCGCCAATCTTTACAATGTACTGATATTCAGCCGGTACCTTTAGTTTTACATCTGAAAACTGTTCGACTTTTGTCGTAGGAACCGCAGGTTTTGCATCTTCAGATTGTTTGACCGCAGCCGTAAGGGCTGCCTCCTTGCTCTCCTCATTGGTTCCATTTTCCTTACATGATGTCAGTCCAAGAACCAGCATACCTAGTACAAACAATCTGAGAGCTTTCATAATTCGGTCTCCTTATGATCCAGTACTTTAACGTTACGGCAAGTCATTCGGCCAACAAGTTATTATATAGTTTTCTTGTTATCTTCGGAATTGGATATCCGCAATCTTATCTGTGTCTCTTAAACATCCCATTTTTACGCCTGTTCTAACTCGATAACATGACAAAACACATATTATCCAGAAACTCGTTTTACTCTTGAGACTTCTTCCGTTTGGCTACTGTTTGAATATATCACTATGGGCCCGGAAATGGCAAGTTTTTTTGGGAAAGGAATCAACTGTTTTTAAACCAGGCCCGAAAAATAGTAATTTTATCGATCACCAAACCGCATGGGCAGGGAACCTGCCCATCCTACCGATTTGCTTGCTTTAACTATTACCGGATTGGCTAACGCAACCAGTAAAAAACCAATAAGCTTTGTATTTCTCATGGCAGCTCCCGCTTCGTTACAAAAGCATTATAGATACAATATACCAGATTGCCCAATATAAAGCGAGCAAATCACAATCCATCTACAGAGATATTTTACGTGAGATTTTCCTGATAGTTCGTTAGAATGGAGGGTTCATTATGGGTAAATTCAAGTTAAACAACCAGTTTCACCCCGCAGGGGACCAGCCGCAGGCAATCGAACGGCTCTCAGATGGTCTGCGCAACGGGCAAAAGTTCCAGACACTAATGGGTGTCACCGGCTCCGGCAAAACTTTCACTATGGCCAATGTTATAGCCCGGCACAACCTGCCTACCCTTGTCATTTCACATAACAAAACTTTAGCCGCCCAGCTTTATGAGGAATTCAAAGAACTTTTCCCCGATAATGCCGTCGAATATTTTGTCAGTTATTACGATTATTATCAGCCGGAAGCATATATTCCGCAAAGGGATATTTATATCGAAAAAGACGCCTCGAAAAATAACGACCTCGACCGGCTTCGCCTTTCGACGACTACCAGCTTATCCACACGGGACGATTGTATCATCGTCGCATCCGTTTCCTGCATCTTCGGATTAGGCTCGCCCGAAGATTACAAGGCCAGTGTTGTGGCCGTCCGCGTCGGTGACCATCTGGAAAGAAACGACCTGCTGGGGAGATTGGCGGACATACAGTACACACGAAACGACATCGATTTCCAGAGAGGGACATTCAGAGTCCGCGGCGATGTGGTAGAGCTGCATCCTTCTTACGAATCCTACGCCGTTCGTTTCGAATTTTTCGGCGATGAAATCGATAAAATCAGCTATATCAATCCAGTATCATCGGATATTCTCGCCGTAGAGGAACAGGTCTTTATCTATCCGGCCCAGCATTACGTTATGCCGTCCGAAAGAATCGGCTCAGCCATAGACGGCATAAAAACCGAGCTGGAGCAGCGATTGGCCGAACTACGCAGCCAGGGAAAACTGTTGGAGGCCCAGCGGCTTGCGGCCCGGACGATGTACGATATCGAAATGATGCAGGAAGTGGGCTTTTGCAGCGGAATTGAAAATTACTCCAGGCACTTAGCGGGCCTGCCGCCCGGAGCGAAACCATATACTCTCATCGATTATTTCCCGGAAGATTATCTTTTGTTCATCGATGAATCCCACGCAACCATACCCCAATTAAAGGCAATGTGGGCCGGTGACAGGAAAAGAAAAGAAACCTTAATTGATCACGGTTTCCGCCTGCCGAGTGCCTTGGATAACAGGCCGCTGCGATTCGAGGAATTCCAGGAAAAATGGGCCAGAGTTGTATTTGTCTCGGCCACGCCGAGCGAATTCGAGATGCAAAAAAGCCAAAACGAGGTCGTCGAGCAGGTAATCAGGCCAACCGGGCTTATCGACCCGGAAATCTTCGTGTATCCGGCAAGCAATCAAATCCCCCACCTTTTGGAGCAGATCGAAGCAAGAGTCAAAGCCAAAGAACGCGTGCTGGTAACAACCCTGACAAAAAGAATGGCCGAGGACCTTTCGGGCTATATCACAAAGAAAGGTTTCAAGTGCCGGTACCTGCACAGCGAAATCGATACTCTCGAAAGAATCGAGATACTCTCGGATTTACGGCACGGCAATTTCGACGTTCTTGTAGGCGTGAATCTGCTCAGAGAAGGCCTGGATTTGCCGGAGGTTTCGGCCGTTGCAATCCTCGACGCCGACAAGGAAGGTTTCCTGCGAAGCCAGACATCCCTGATACAAACCATAGGCAGAACAGCCCGAAACATCAATGCCACGGTCTTTTTATATGCCGATACGGTTACGGCATCTATGCAAAAAGCTATTGACGAAACGAACAGAAGGCGTAAAATTCAACTAAAATACAATCAGGAAAACAATATTACACCTGAGACGATAAGGAAAGAAATCCGCCGCAGCTTAACTGAGCAGATAAAGGCACGGCAAACAGCACAACATGCCGTACGTTTCGGCTCCGACGAGTACGAAAAGGTCGAGCTTGCTTCTCAGATTGAAAAGGAAATGCTCGAAGCAGCACAAAGCCTTGACTTCGAACGTGCCGCTTTCCTGCGGGACCAGCTTAAAGAGCTGAAGGAGCTGCCGGAACTCGTCCTTGTTGACTCGAAGAAAAAGAAAAGGGATTTCCTTGCTACGAAAAAGCTCAAAAGGTATGAAACAAAAAGGAAAAAGATTAATGAAAAAACTTAATATTGAAAAAGCCCTCACCATCATCCGTATGGCCATCGAAGAAGACCTCGGACGGGGAGACGTCACCAGTCAGTTGCTGTTTCCTGAAGAAACGGTTGATAAAGCAAATATAATCTCACGTGAGGAGATAGTCGTTTGTGGAATGGAAATAGCGCAAGAAATTCTCAGTTGCTATGATGAAAAGCTCATGCTTACTATCCGTATCAATGACGGCGAGCCGGCCCATGTCGGGAGCAAGTTAGGTACTATCGAAGGCCCGATGCGACCAATGCTTAGCGCTGAGCGGGTCCTGTTAAATTTTCTACAGCGCCTCAGTGGAATTGCCACAACAACAAGAAAATATGTATTTGCTATTCAAGGAACCAAAGCAAAAATCTATGACACTCGCAAAACCATGCCCGGCTGGCGAATCCTCGAGAAATACGCCGTCCGTTGCGGAGGCGGATACAATCACAGGATAGGACTTTACGACGGAATCCTGATAAAGGACAACCATCTGGCACAGCTCGGCAGAAATTTCCAGTCGAAGCTGAAAAAAATTATCGCCGAAGCTCGAAATCTCAAAGGAGTCAAATTCGTTGCCGTCGAGGTGGACCATGTTGACGACCAGCTAAATTACGTGCTGGAGATTCCCGGCATCGATATTGTGCTGCTCGACAATATGGGCCAGTGGCAGTTGAAGCACGCCGTTGAAATGCGAAATGAAATGTGCGGCAAAAACAAAAAGCCCCTGCTCGAAGCCTCCGGGAACATTACTCTGAACAATGTCTCCGCAATAGCACAATGCGGCGTTGACAGAATCGCCGTAGGAGCAATAACTCATTCGGCCACGGCCGTGGATATCGGTCTGGACAGGTGAGATATGACCCGCCCGGCTCCCGATCTGCTCGATCCCGACAAAATCAAGGTGAACTTGAAAACCAAACGTATTGGCCGGGAAATTCTCGTTTATAACCGTACCTCAAGCACAAATGATATTGCCGACAGATACGCCCGGGACAAACGTAACGACGGTCTGGTCGTCTTTGCCGAAGAACAGACCGCAGGCAGAGGACGTGCCGGCAACAAATGGCACAGCAAACGTTCGGACAGCATCCTTTGCTCAATCCTCCTTATCAACGACATTCTAAATGCGGAGCTGCTTTCACTTACCTTTGCCGTTGCTGTGGCCGAGGCCGTCGGAAAACCGTCCAGGTCACATGCTAAAATCAAATGGCCCAACGATATACTGCTGAACGGCAAAAAAGTAGCCGGAATACTTCTCGAAGCAAAGCCGCACAAAAATAAAAAAATCTTTATCGTCGGCATAGGTATTAATTGCCACCAGCAAAAAAACGACTTCCCCGCCGAGTTACAACAGACCGCAACGAGCATCGACATTGAAAGTCACTCAGTTACGGACCGCATTCATCTGGCAAAAAGGCTTATCGGCTCAATCGACCACTGGCTCGAATCGTCCGAACAAAACAAACAGCAGGTCATCGACCGGTGGCGAAGTTTAAGCATCCAGTTAGGTCACCGCGTAACATTATTGTTCGATGGCAAGAAATTCGCCGGTAACTGTACGGGAATCGACCCCGAAAAAGGCCTGATTCTCCACCTGGACTCCGGGGCAATAAGAATGTTTGACGCCGCCCATACAACCATCTCGAAATAGCCCGCAATTTGTCCGGTATTTTTCCGGAAAAAAGGTAAATTTCCCACCTCAGCCATACGCAATGAAAGCACGCATTAAGTTGAAATAAAAGGCAAAAATATATTTGTGTATTCCTGATTGTATTCTTGAATATAGAACATTATTAGAGTACAATTATGAGTCTTTTAACGAATTATTGATTGTAAACAGTACCTTTCAGGAGAACTGAACCAATGAAAAAGAAATACTTACAAAGTCGCAGGGATTTTTTAAGAGGTACGGCGGCACTCGGTGTAGCAATCGCCTGTCCGACAATTGTCCCGTCAACGGTCTTTGGCTCCGCCGCTCCCAGTAACCGTATCACGATGGGCATGATTGGAATGGGACTGCAAATGGGCGGCCACCTGAGAGGAATGCTCGATCGCAGCGAGGTGCAGGTCCTGGCCGTATGTGATGTTGACAGATATAGATTACAAAGCGCCAAAGACAGCGTTGAAAGGGCTTACTCCAACACGAGTCCCGGCGGAACGTACAAAGGTTGCGATGCCTATATTGAATACGAGAAAATCTGCGAACGGCCGGACATCGACGCCGTTTTTATCTGTACTCCCGACCATTGGCACGCACCGATTTGCCTGGCCGCAATCAAGTCCGGCAAAGACGTCTATTGCCAAAAGCCGATGACGCTTACCATCCGCGAGGGGAGATTGATGAGTGACGCCTGCAAACAATACGGCACAATCTTCCAGGTCGGCTCGCAGCAGCGTTCGAACTGGGCGTTTCGCAAGGCCTGCGAGATCGTCCGAAACGGATGGATCGGCAAAGTACACACTATCTACACTCGACTCGGGCGGTTCTCTCCGCCGATGACACTCCCGGCCGAGCCGATCCCGGACGGCTTCGACTACGACCGCTGGCTCGGTCCGACGCCATGGTATCCCTATAACAATGAACGGGTCAGAGGTGACTTCGGCGGCGGCTGGCGGCGGTTCTGGGAATACGGCTCCAGAAAGAACGGCGACTGGGGGGCGCACCATTTCGATATCATCCAGTGGGCACTCGGGATGGATGATTCGGGCCCTGTCAAATTTGTCCCCAAAGGCTACAAAGGCAACGAATATCAAACTCATTATTACGCTAATGGAACCAAGGTACTGCGTGACTATCCCGATACGGGCGGACACATGATTCGATTTATCGGCACCGAGGGCGAGGTATTGGTCAGCAGGAACAATCAAATTGACACAATACCCGCGGAACTGGTCCAGGCCCCGCTGCTTCCGAACGAGATACATCTTTACGAATCAAGGGACCACGACGGCAACTGGCTCGATTGCATTCGAACAAGAAAAAAAACGATATGTGATGTCGAAATCGGTCACCGCACAGCGACAATATGTCAACTGAGCGGTATCGCCGAGCGTCTGGGGCGACCGATAGAATGGGACCCGGCCGAGGAAAAAATCCTGAACGACCCCGGCGCCGAACGCTGGTACGACCGGCCGAGACGCGCTCCCTATGTCCTTTAATTTGGTTGTTACAAATTTAATGCACTATGATCTGCTGCTTGTAAAATATAAGGAATAAAGAAAATGAAGCTGAAACTCTCGATTATAAATCTGCTGATCGTATCCTTCACCATTTTTGCTCCTGCCGTCGGAACAAACGGCCAGGAAATAAACGAGTTTATCGATCAATTAACCGGCAAGGCGGAAGCTCCCCAGCGTGACGCACAGCAACTGGCACAGGCATATCAAAAAGCAATCGATTACCTGCTGCCTCTTATGTCGGCCGAAGATGTCAGATCTCGTTACAACTATCAAATCACATTCCAGGATATGGGTTCTTTCGCCTGCCGTCCCGGAGCCGAGACCGAACGCCGGGCGCTGGCTATGGTTATGATTAAAACTCTCGAACAGACCGAAATGCCCGATACGGTACGTAACTGGTTCGTGCGGCAAATCGAACGAAACGGCCAAGGCGAATCGGTACCCGCCATGGCGAAACTTCTTTCTACAGAGAATAAACATCTTCGAGATTACGCCAGGCAGGCACTCGAAAAGAATCCGGCCCCCTCTGCCACGCAAGCTTTGTTAAAAGAGCTGACAAATGCGAAAGATAACGACTGGAAAATCGGCCTGATTAATTCCCTCGGTCAGCGAAAAGCGGAATCTGCCGTAAAACCGATAGTGCAGGCCCTCAATGACCCGGATATAAAAGTAGCCGCCGCTGCAGTAACCGCCCTTGCAAACATAGGGGGTTCAGAGAGCATAAAAGCTTTGTTGGATGTGATTGCCAAACCTGCCGGACCGATATACCAGAAAGCCGCCCAGGGCCTTGTTGATATTGCCCAGGAAATGGCAAAAAAAGATGCTGCCGGTGCGGCCAAAATATATGAGGCGCTTTATGAAAACGCCGCGAAGCCGGCCGGCGGTTCCGATAGTCCGAATCCATTCAATATTCGTGCCGCCGCCGTTAACGGTCTGATTGTCTGCGATCCCGAAAAAGGCGCGCGTGAGCTGGTTAATATTATGAAAGATAACGACCTGAAAACCCGCACCCTGGCAATCCAGGCCGCACGCATGTCACCGAGTTTGGAGCCAGTCAGGGCACTCGGAAAAATACTTGCCGAACTGGATTCGGAGACCCAGGTACTGGTTCTCAGCGTAATTGGAGACCGTGGTGACCTTTCTTTGACAAATCTCGTAAAAGAGATGTTAAAAAGCAAGACGGAATCGGTTCGCCTGGCGGCCATAGATACATTAACCATGCTCGGAGACGCAACCTCTGCGGAATCCTTATTCGAAACGGCCGTAAAAGGTTCAGGCCCTGACAAAGAAGCCGCATTCGAAGGTTTGACGTTAATGAAAGGACCGAGTGTCGAAGCATTAATCAAAGCCAATGCTCTGGTCGGCGACGTTCAGTCACGCGTAATAGCAATCGAACTTCTGGGCGAACGCCATATATCCGATGCAGTAAAAAATCTGCTTGTGCTTGCCGCCGAGGAAAACCAGGACATAAGTGCCGCCGCTTTTTCGGCGCTGACAAATTTCGCCGATTCGATGGATATCGAAACTATGGTTGACCTTTTATCACGGGCAAAAAGCGACAAGGCCCGCAAAAGCGGTGTCACGACACTCAGGTCTGTTCTGGCAAAGACTCCGGATAAAGAAAGTGCGTTAAAATATATTATCGAGAAGATGGAAAAGTCCGAACCTCAAATAAGACTAACCCTGCTCGGAACTCTCAATGCTCTCGGCTCTCCGGCGGCACTAAATATCGTCGTCGAAGCGGCCAAATCTCCCGATGAATCCACAAGCGACGTCGGAATACGCACACTGAGCAACTGGCCCGATTACGAAGCGGTTAGAATCCTGCTGGATATCGCCTCAAAATCCGAAACATCCCTGACTCACTATGTCCTTGCGACGCGAGGCGCATTGCAGCTAATCCAAACCAGCGAATCCGCATCGCTCGAAGCAAGAGCGTCGGATTGTATCTATGCCTTCGATAATGCTCGTCGCGACGAGGAGAAAAGGCTGGCTATTTCAACGATGGCCTTTTTGCCAGCCATAAAAGTTGCCGACAAACTTCAGGAGCTTCTCAGGGACGCAAACTTCAGAGAAGAAGCAGCCCTTGCCGCCGTCCAGTTAGCTACCAATATGCTTTGGACAAATAGGCAGGCCGCCCGAGACCTGGCCCAAAAAATTCTCGAAATGAATATCTCGGAAGATATCAATCGCCGAGCCGAAAGCGTCATTAATGGCAGAGGTTTTCGTTTCAGAGGATTTGGAGGAGGCCAAAGAAGGAGACAACGGTAATTAAAGACATCTTGTCAAGAAGTTTGATTATGTCGGAAAAATTCGATGTTGTAGTTATCGGCAGCGGCCCGGGAGGATATTCGGCAGCCATAAGATGTGCACAAAAAGGCGCTACAGTAGCGATTGTTGAAAAAGATTTGATGGGAGGCACATGCCTTAACTGCGGCTGCATACCTTCCAAGTCGCTGCTTGCCTCAGCCCATACTCTGCTTACATTCAAACATGCAAACCTGATGGGTATTGACGTTGGAGCCCCGATTGCGAACTGGCCGAAAATTCAGGCCAGGAAGGACGCGATTGTGGCCGCCTTTCGCAAAGGCGTTACAGGATTGATCCAGAGCAACAAGATAAAAATCTTCCCCGGAAGAGGTATTGTCACCACCCCGGGAAAAATCACCATCGAATCCGATACATCTCCGGTAGAAATTCAGGCGAACAACATAATCCTGGCCACGGGTTCGGCCCCTGTTGAAATTCCTTCGATACCATTCGACGGCAAGACCGTAATCAGCAGTAAAGAAGCCCTGACCTTAGAGCAAATACCCGCCTCGATGGTCATTGTCGGCGGCGGAGTCATCGGCTGCGAAATGGCCTGTGTCTATGCAACAATGGGTACCAGGGTAACTATCGTCGAAGCCCTGTCCCGCTTGATTCCCATGGAAGATGCGTGGATCGGAAAATTAATGGAACGTGAATTCAAAAAGCTCGGCATCAAATCCCTTACAAATCAGAAAGTCGTCTCGGTAGATACCGCTGCCCTACCTGCAACAGTCTCTCTCGAAAGCGGCCGGCAAATAGAGGCTGAAAAAGTTTTGATTTCGGTCGGACGAAGGGCAACAGTCGATAAGGAAACCGTTGAGGCATTGAATCTGCAGATGAACGGCTCGCTTATAGCCGTCAATAAAAAAATGCAGACCAACGTCCCCGGCGTATTTGCCATCGGCGACGTGGTAGGGACAACATACCTGGCACATGGAGCTTTTGCCGAAGCCGAGGTGGCGGCGGCTAATGCGACGGCTCGACTGAGCTCGCCGAAGTCCGGCTCAGACGAGGAAATTGCCGATTACAACCTGATTCCGCGAGCGGTCTATACCTTCCCGGAAATCGCTTCGGTCGGTAAGACGGAAGAGGCCTGTAATTCGCAGGGGCTGGATATTACCATTGGTAAGTCATTTTTCAAAGCAAACGGCAGAAGTAATGCTCATAATGAGACCACCGGTGAAATCAGAGTTATCAGGGACAATTCCACCGACAGGATCCTCGGTGTCTCGATGGTCGGCTCAATCGTCACCGAGCTGGTCGGGGCAGCCAGAATACTTATCGGCAGCACGGAAAAAATCACAGAAATAAGCTTCCCGCATCCGACTGTTTCGGAGGTGCTTAAAGAAGCAGCCGAAGATGCCTTCGGACTGAGCCTGCACAATCCCCCACACTAAAGGAAATCCCACAAAAATCTCCGGAATATTCCTTGTTTTTCCACCGGTTGCGGGTATAATGCGCTATGAACTATGGACAGTTCGTAGCGGGTAGGGAATATGGAACAAATCCTAAGCACTAAATCCTAAATTCTAAACAATATCAAATGTTCAAAACTTCAAAATTGTTCAAACAAATTAGAGAAATCAGCGTCGATCTGTGGAATCAACGGTTTGAAAAAACCTGACTTCGTATCACTTAACCAGAGCAAAAAATGGGGGAAAAATGACCGTATCAGAAACGTAAGTCTTTATTTATCAATATTATGCGTTAAAAACCGGCGGAAAGTAAATTCTACGAAAGAATACGTACGAAATTTTAAGCAAAAAATGCAAAACAAAGCCAATTTGGATTGATCCCAAAATTACGTAACCTCTTTGATAATAAGATAATACGGCGAAATGCGTGGATTTGGCCGGCGAAAAAACAAAGCCAATCCTTCGACAAAGTTTACCCTGAGCGAAGTCGAACGGGCTCAGGACGGATCAAAGCCAATCCTTCGACAAAGTTTACTCTGAGCGAAGTCGAACGGGCTCAGGACAGGTTCAAAGCCAATTTCCGCTTGAATTGGTTAATTAATGAAAAATTCCATTTTTTTGTAAGTTTATGCCGACCTGTGAGTCTAATATATCAGTCATGGCCGAGACGATTAACGATGAGCTTCTGGTCGAACAGTTCAGTAAAGGCAACGAATCAGCTTTCGAGAGCATTGTTGAGCTATATTCAGCCGATGTTGCAGCGCTGGCAAACCGTCTGCTCGGCTGGCCGTCAGATGTCGAGGATATAACACAGGATGTTTTTCTCGCTGCTTTTTTAGGCCTGAAAAAATTTCGCCGTGACTGTAGTATTAAAACCTGGCTCTTTACCATAACAATAAATAAATGCCGCAGCTATCGTCACAAATGGAAGCTGCGAAAATCGCGTACCATCCCCATCCCGAAATCCTTCGACCAAGCTCAGGACGGGAAAAGCATCGGGATGAGGCTGTCACCCGCCGGCGCACACAGCGAACTAATGGAAGAAGAGACATTCGAGCGTGTTCGCGATGCGATAGCAGCCTTACCGGCAAAATATCGAGAAGCTGTTGTATTAAGGTATCTGCAGGAGCTTCCGACAGAAGAAATCTGTCGGATTTCAGGTATATCCAAAAATACTCTGCAGGTCAGGCTGAGCCGTGCCAGAGAACGATTAAAACTGGACCTGGCAGAACTCATGGAGAAATAGTTTATGACAGAAGACAATCTTAAAAATCTGCTACAAAAAGCCGACCGGACCGCCGGTCCGCCGGAACCGGTCAGCATGAAACTTTCCGATATCCGGCGACGGGCAAACCATCGGAGGATATTATACTTCAAAGTTCCTGTTGCCGCCGCTGCAATAATACTAATCGCTATCGGAATCCGGATCGTTTCAATAAAAACTCAACCTCCGGACCAGCAGGAAAAAATCGCTTCACTCGAAGCACAAATTAAGCAGCTCCAGGTGAGTACCGATGCGGCCGTTAGTCTTATCCACGAAGTTCTCGAAGCCGAGCAAAGACAAAACCGGCTCAATGAGCTTGAAGTCCAATTAGCAAGTATTCCGGATCCCCTCGAAGAAGTCCAGAAGCAGGTTGATAAAACGGCCTTTATACTTATTTACCAGGCCGACCGCATGTACCTCGAACTCAACCAGACTGAATCGGCTGTCGAAACCTACAAACGGGTAATACAACTTTTCCCCGAAAACCAATGGGCCAAAGTTGCCCGTGAGCGTTTGGCACAAATCAAAGAAAATCAATCCGGTAAAACAGATTTGAAAGGAGATTCAAAATGGAAACTACAAAACGTATAACAATTATGTTAACACTAATTCTATTTGTAACCGGCATCGCCACACCGAAAGAATCCGAAATTTCGGACACGCTCACAGCAAGCTGTTTGATTAAAATAACATCGGATCCGGCTATTTTACCTCTCGACGACATGACTATCGATTATCTATTACACAGTTCCGGAGTCGGCGGAAAAGCAGCTCGGGAAATACTCGATGCACAACTATCCGGAGAAGCTATGGAAGTGGCCCTTAAAATCGAATGGTTAGCCGACGGAGGCGATACGATCTCATCCGGCGATTCAGGAGATCCGCCACCGGAAGTAGAACCTTATGGAATGCCCGGTTATCAAATGATGATGGGTATGGAAGAAATGGAAGCTCGTATGGCCAGACCCAGACCGCGTCGCAGTTTCGACAGAAGAATGATGATTGAACCTTTGAATATTACATCCGAGCAGATGATTCTATTAAGAATTATAGTTAATCTTGAAGAAGACAACATCGGTATGGCGGTAAAACCGGCGGCGGAAGAATTTATGAAAGCCATTATCGAAAATTTAGAGACCGCCTTGTTACGAGCTTTTAACGAACATCGGAACAGGCTCGGCGGACGACTTCAACTTGCCGATAGGGAAGTTTCCGAAACAGAAAACAAATTAAGTGAAATGCAGCAAAGACTTCGGAGCATCACTGGCTCACGTATTCTCGATAAAGACAGTATCCTTAGCAATATTATGGATATGCGTAACAATCTCCAAAATATAGAGATGGAACAGGATTCCGATAAGGTTATTGTCGATGCAATCACTAACAGAATCGCCGAAACCCAGGCAAAACTTAAAGATCAGGTCGCAAAAGATGAAGTTAACAGGGAAATGCAGCAAATAATAGAACGTCAAATGCAAAAAGTAGCAGCAACAAGACAGCTTGTCGAAAACGGAGCGGCAAGTAGAGATGACCTTGCAGAAGCAGAGGAAAAACTTACCAGAACCAAAATAGATATTGCACAAAGGCGAGAGCAGATGAGCAGATCCGCCGGCGGCGCCCTGATCGAATCCCTGAACCGGAAATTAGCCGACCTCTCGATAAAAACAGCACAACATGAGGCGAAAATCCACGCCCTGAGCCGACAGCTTGCCGAAGCGGAAGAATGGCTTAATAAAGCCGACGACCATGAGATACTGTCACTCAAGGCGGATATTACAAAACAAAATCTGCGGGAAGCGATTGTATGGCGTGACAGAATTAGCAGGCAAATGCGCCTGATTCAGCCGCCGTCGATCTCTGTTCTCGGCGGAGAATAAACACAAATAAAAAAAACGACACCCGTAGATTTCACTTCTGCGGGTGTCGCATACAAACAATATTTAATATTTTCCGTTAAGTTCGAATAAGCAATATCTTTGTTCATAATATGGTAAAAATTATGAACAAAAAAATAGTTCCTACGTTTCGCTAAGAGGGAGAGTTTTGAAAAAGGGATTCAATATGTTTTTCTATATCTTTACTCCAGCAAGCAATACCTCCCGAATAATCGTCCATTGTCGCTACGGCTTTCAGGGACAATTCCTGCTCCAGGAATAATTGAACATCCCTGTATTTATCTTTCGGATTGGCATCGTGCCAGCATATTAAACCATTATCGGTAATAAGCGACCTTGCAAGTTCCGTATCCCGACGAACTCCATCGGCACAATGGTCGCCGTCAATGAAAATGAAATCAAATACACCAAACCTGTTTTTAAGAGAATCCGAACTTAGTCTGTGAGAATCTCCATATATCTGATGGAACCTGCCGCGTCTTTCGGGGCCGATGAGAGAGCCGAGTCGCTTCTTCGACAGATTACTGTTGTTATAGCTCTTTCCGAAAGAGCCTAATAATCTGCCGACATAGGCTATCGAAACAACCTCACATTCCGGCAATAATCTCAGGAAGAAATCCGAAGTCACCCCGAGGTATGTTCCTATCTCAAAGATTCGTTTCGGTTGATAGTGGAGTAAGATAGCGGAAAGGGCAAGATAATCATTCAAACGCGTCATTCCCCCGGACGCAATGGAAGCTTCATGCGATAATTTCTCCGCCTCGATACGAGCAGAATCCGGTGTCTTAAACCAATCAAACAGGCAATTCACACGATAAAGCATAACTTATCTTCACCTAATAATATCTCAACACGGTCTTTATCAAACTGATGGTTATGCTCAATCGTTTAATGTTTAAAATGCCGTTTGCCGGTAAAGACCATCGCGATTTTGTGCTTATCGGCCGCGGCGATGACTTCGTCGTCCTTTTTGGAGCCGCCCGGCTGAACGATTGCAGCAACACCCGCCTTTGCAGCGTTTTCAACATTGTCCGGGAACGGGAAGAAGGCATCCGAAGCCAACACACAGCCTATTGATTCTTCGCCGGCATGTTTGAACGCAATCAAGCCGGACTCGACACGATTCATCTGCCCGGCTCCGACGCCAATTACCTTCTTTTTTTTGACCAGCACAATCGTATTGCTCTTGGTATGCTTGGCTGCAATCCAGGCTATTTGCAAATTCTCGAGCTGCTCTTTGGTGGGTCTTGCCTTGGTGGGATATGTCAAAAGATCCGGCTCCCAGCCGACAAGGTCCCTTTTTTGCAGGAGCAATCCGCCGACGATACAGCGAACGTCATATTCATTCGAATCGATTGTGACACGGTCTATCGGTCCGGTCTCAATCAGCCGGACTCTGCTGCCCCAGGCCTTCAATGTCCGGATTATCTCAATCGCATCTTTATCGAATTCCGGTGCGATAATGACTTCGGCAAAAAATCCGCCGGCACCAAGTGCCTTACCGAATCGACTGTAGGATTCCATTATTGTCTGAGCCAGCTCAATGTCAACTCTCCTGTTCAACGCGACAATCCCGCCGAAGGCACTGACGACGTCACCTTCATAGGCCTTCCTATAGGCCTGGCAAATGTCATCATCAATGGCACAGCCGCATGGATTGAGATGTTTAACGACAACCGCCGCCGGCTCGGTAAATTCCTTGACCAGCTCGAAGGCCGCATTCGTATCCATAAGATTATTGAAGCTGATTTCGGTACCGCCTTCCAGTAAAGTACCGCTGCTTACTGAAGTTTCTCCGCGGGCCGGAAGTTTATAGAATGCAGCGATCTGATGAGGATTTTCACCGTATCGCAGTGATGCCTCTTTTTTAACTGCGATTGATACTTGTTCAGGAAATTCAACTCCCGCCCTTGCATTCAGATACTTCGATATTGCCGCGTCGTATGAAGCCGTCAGGCTAAAAGCAATCCGCGCGAAGTCACTGCGTATCTGTTCGCTAACGGCCCCTTTGTTCTTTTCCATCTCTTCGATGATTTTATCGTATTGATTGGGATTCGTCACGACCGTCACGTATTTATGATTCTTGGCTGCCGAACGCAACATGCTCGGCCCGCCTATATCTATATTCTCAATCGCCTCGGCGAGAGTGCAATCTGCTTTGGCAATCGTCTGCTCGAAGGGATACAAATTTACACAAACCAAATCTATCGGCTCTATATCGTGCTCGGCCATTGCCGATGCATGGTCTTTTTTATCCCGAAGGCCCAGCAGAGCGCCGTGAATTTTTGGATGAAGTGTTTTGACCCTGCCGTCCATCATTTCAGGAAAGCCCGTAACCGACTCGATGCCGATTACGTCCAAACCTTCGCCGCTGAGTGTCTTCGCAGTTCCGCCCGTGCTGATAATTTTAACACCCATTTCACTGAGTTTTTTCGCGAATTCAACAACGCCTTTTTTATCAGATACACTTATCAATGCTGTATTAATCTTTACATCCATTTGTATGTTTTCTCCTTCCCTAACATTGTCTTTTACTATGTGATTATTTGCTATTCAAGAGGTTGCAAGCAGGCAATCCGACCGGATTTATCAGCAATATATATTTTCGAGTCCACCGTATTAGACGCATGTATTGAAACACCGGCAAAATTTACGGAGTGCAATCTCTTGTTTGTGTTGTTATCCATTACAACCAACGTCCCGTCTTTCGTAATTACGTATGCTTTGCCTTTAGCCTCCGCCAAGAAGCCCGTTCCGGACGGAACCGACCATAACAAGGTGCCATCGACCTTGTTTAAAGCTTCAAGTCCTTTACCATGAATAACTTGATAAACGATCTTCTTTGTCACACACGGCGATGTGTTAAGTATTCCATCCGCCTGATATTTCCAGATGAGCCTCCTTCGCTCCGGGGTGCCGACAACGTCCAATCGGTAAACGTTCATGTCCGCATCGGCAAAATACAGTGACATCCCATCTCTAATAATCGATCCGACAATCGCTCCGGAAGCATCAAACTGCCACGACCGGACAGGTTTATCCGGTAAAATACTGATAATATTTCCCTTGTCGGTGCCAAAGATAACAAAGCCCGGATCGGCAACAATAGTCGTTATCATCGAATCGTTCTCGGCGGCTGCTTTAAAAACCCGAACTTTATCCTCGGCACGCAGTACATGTAAACGCCTGTCGGCTCCTCCGAGGTAAATAAAGGAATCGTTCCTGGCGGCAGGACAAACTATTCCATACTCAACGTCAACTGTGCTATGTTCGATCCCCGTGTTCGGATCGATCTCGTACAATCGGTTACCTGATACAGATAGCAGCTTATCATTATAAAGGCTAAGTTCTTCAACCTTCAAACCACCAAGTTCAACAGTTTTACCAAATACTCTTTTATTGCTTTCTCTTTGAAGACAAAGCATATAATTTTTATCAGAGATGGCATAAATTTGATCGCCGAGGATCAACAATCTTTCCAAATTCTCACCTGGCTTTGTCGGCAATATGTTTTCCCATAATATCTTCAAACCGACACGTTCAAGCAAATCGGGTGAAATAAGTCTCTGACTGCCCTGTTCAGCAGTAAAGCCGAGTTGCAAAGTGGAAAATATCACGAAAGCTACAGGCAAAAGAAATCGGTATTTCAATGTTTTTGGCATTTTTTACTCCTCACAAATGATTGCACTATCATCACCGCATTAAGTAACTCATGCGGAATTGTTTCAACACCAAAGAAAACGACAATATTTTTGAGTTATTACCCTCTATGAAAGTTCTACGAATTCCGCCAGGTCAATGTCATGCTTAGTCTCGAATTCACGCATCTGCTTTATGCGTTCGATATCATCATTAATCCGATTAACGAGTTTGAATATATAAGGTTTGCCCGCCAAGCGGTTTTTCAGATCATCAAGCATCGGTTCCCATAAGCCGCCATAAAGCTGCACTTTGAGAACAACTAACATACGGTGCTCATCACTCAGACCGGCAACAAAATCATTCACGACCCGCTTCACGGCAGTCTTACCGGCTCTTTTACCTTTTTCGCCCGGCTCTTCCATAGGCCAAAACCTCTTTCGAGCCGAATACTAACGCTATGAAACAAAAAAAGCAACAAATTTTCACAAATTAACTTAATCTTTCAGATATTAGTTTAATATAGGTAAAATATACGAAAGCTGAACCTTTGAGGAGAATCAGGTCTGAGTTCATTTTTAGGATTAATAATAAAGTGCCTGCTCAAAAAACAAGATACTCCCGGGCTTTATTTAATCTAACTCCCGGCCTTCCCACATCACAGATATCGCTGATACGCCCATGTTTTCTTCGTTCTAAAATCCGCTTAACCGTTACCGGTCCAAGCCCGGGAATCCTCAAAAGCAACAGCCGCGATGCGTGATTTATATTTACAGGAAAGACCTCCGGATGGTTCATCGCCCAGGTTTCCTTGGGATCGGTAGATAACGACAGATTCCCACTATTATCAAAGACAATATCCGACTCGTTAAAACCGTATTTCCGAAGTAAAAAATCCACCTGATACAGCCGATGCTCTCTCATTAAGATATCAGTGGATTTTCTATAGATAGCCTGTTCAGGAGATAACGAATCATCACCCAATCCTTTCTGATATGCACTGAAATACACTCTGTGCATTTTCAACCGGTCATAAAGGCCGTACATATATTTGACAATCTCATTATCCCTTTCACCGGCGGCACCTACGATAAACTGTGTTGTCTGCCTGACCCTTTCATACCTGGCACCGCGTCCCGTCAACCTGCTAATCAGCTTGATCGGCTCAATAATATCCCGGATATATCGTTTCTTCTTTGAGAGCTTTTCAAGATTTTGCCGCCCCGGCGTTTCAATATTCAGTGAGACGGCACTGGCAAGTGAAATAGCATCCTCTATAGCCGCATTGCTCGCACCGGGGATAATTTTCAGATGGATATACCCTTTAAAGTTATATTTTTGTCGCAATATCCTCGCAACATTGTTTAGCCTATCCATCGTCGTATCAGGTGTATATAAAACTCCCGAACTAAGAAACAGCCCAAAGACTTTCTTCTGATTGTAATAATCCCAAAAAACTCTCGCAGTTTCTTCCGGCATAAGAGAACACCGGCGAATATCCATTTGTTCTCTAAGCGGACAATATCTACAGTCGTTACTGCAACTGTTCGATATCAACGTCTTAAAAAGCGTGCTTTTTCCACCGTTCGGAAGTGTTACGGGATATATCCATTTCCCGTCTTCAGACCGACGACGATGTTCGTCCTTATTAGTGTTACAGGCACAAGCAAGGTCGTATTGTGCATCGGTACTGAGTATCTCCAGCTTTTCTTGAGTATCAGGACGTGATACAATACCAATCATTGCTTTTATAACTCTTGTCGTATTTGATATAATCTATATGCTGTCTTAATTCATCGGCATAAAACAAAAGTTCGAATTAAAAAACCTATGAAAATTATGCTTGAATCAATACTCATAATCCTGTTGATCAAGAACCTCCTGTTGATCGACAATCCCCTGTTGCTCATCAGAAACAGGCTGTTCGATTAATTCAACTAATTCTGTAATTGTATTTTGCTGCTCGGAAATGGTAGCTCGCTGGCTCTCGACGGTAGCGTTGAGTTCTTCGATCTGTTCTTCAAGAAGGGTTATTCTTTCCGCCTGTTGCTTGATTTTAGCGTTCATTTCCTCGACATTTTGACCTTCCGTTGTTAACTGCCTGATCTGCAGCGCAAGCTGGTCGCGCTCATGCTGAACTACTCGTAGCCGGTCGCTTAACGAATTATAGTTCCTTCTAACCCTTTCCAAATCTTTTTGAACTTTAGGCAATAATAATTCCGCCCTTGCAGCTTCTGAGTTATCATCTTTTCCCTCACAACCCAGAAATATTACCGAACTAATCAAAAAGGAGAAAAATACTATCGATATTTTTCTTATCATCTTAGTACTCCTTTCCCTTTTTATGTGAAAATGGTTATTGGAGAACATCGGCAGTTTTTTATTAATTTTTATTCATTCAACTGAATCTTTGAACTTATAGCTCAGTAATTTGTAAATTAGTTTCGCCGCCAAAAAATCCGACGCTTTATTTCTTTCATCCGGACATAATTCAACGACATCGAAGCCAATTACCTCTTTATCGTCAAAAACCGCCCTTAACAATACCAATACGTCATACCATAATAGTCCTCCCGGTTCCGGAGTGCCCGTAGAGGGCACCACCGACGGGTCAAAAACATCGATATCTATAGTGATATAAACTCTATCGGAAAGTCTGGATAATACCTTCTTTTTCCAGTCTTTGTCCCGGCGGATACTTTCAGCGAAAAAAACGCGGTTCTTATTGAGAGCTTGTTTCTCCGAAAAATCCATACTCCTTATGCCGACCTGGACAATCGGGCAAAGCTCTTTAATCCTTGCCATAACACATGCATGATTATACTTTGAGCCTTCGTATTCGTCTCTCAAATCGCTGTGTGCATCGAGCTGCAGGACGGTAATATCCTTATCCTGTGCAACATGCGCCATAACAGAACCGATACTGACCGAGTGCTCACCCCCGATAACTACAACAAATTTACCATGCTTAATATAATGACCAACTTTCTCCCTTACGGCCTCGACCATACCATCGGGATGCATCCCCACATCAACCGGCTCGGCGGTGTATATCCCCTTTCGATACACCTGGGAATCCGTCTCGATGTCATAAAGCTCCATGTGGGTGGAAGCTTCGATAATTGCATCCGGACCCTTGTCCGCACCTTTAATCCACGTACTGGTAGCGTCATACGGTACAGGCAAAATCACCACCTCCGCCTGGTTTAGATTAGAAAATTCCTCCGGTAAATCCCCGAAATTTGCCGTCCGTGCCATAACAGGTGCCTATCAACAAATTGATAAATTCAACCGTAATTTACAATTCTAATCGAACAGAAATACCGCAAGTGCAACTGTCGTAGTCCAAAGGTCCTGCTGACCTTTTGCCGTTTGTGTGATATTCGTTGTTCGAATAATCAGGCCGCTCGATTTATAAACCTGCTCCTTCTCTGACCATGCCTGGTTCGGATCAACCTCCAATCCAAGCGTCGTCCCTAACATTCCCGCCGCTAAGTCCTCTGCCATATCGGCTGCGTCCTGCTGGCTCATTCCATAACCGTGAACCTCACTGAGATATCCCCACTGGCTGCGGTCTCTTGGCACAGCCACTCCGATTCCGGAAACGATTATTCTTCCGTGCTCGTCCGTATCTGATCTGGCGAGCACACAATAACATATCTCACCCGGAGTAAGAGTTTTAAGGCCGTTATCTCTGCTGATCATCTTACATTTAGGCGGCAGGATTGACGAGACCTGTACTAAATTCTGCTGTGCCACTCCCGCTGTTCTCAGCGCTTCCTCAAAAGACTTTAGTTGGTACTTATGCCTCCCAAGCCCCTTGGTAAGAAATACCTTCGTAGGAACAAGACTACTCATTTATATCTCCATACTTTAATTAGATTTATAAATCAGTTACGGACTCTCAATCTGGGAATTATATACCCTTGCATCCATGAAACAATCAAAATTCTCTGAATAGGAGTTTTTTTCCTTTTTTTCCATTGCCATTTTTACAAATGTCGCAAGAAATCTCTGCTATGTAGAATACCGGCTATGTTCAATAGATTTGAAAAAAGAAAGAGCCAGAGATATCAAGGCATAATCAACGCCTATAAATTCCCGGGTATAACAGAAATATTTGTAACAATACTGGCGACAAGCAAAATTAAAAACAGCTTTCGATTAACACCGGCTATCTTAAACAAACCCATTACTCCTACTCCGGAATCCGGATCTTATACGGATTCAAGTTAATTCTTGCGCTTTACTCTAAAAGAGTCACGACCGTGAGGGTGTGATAAATGGCCATAATATCATGAATCGCCAAAATACAAAGCGCACTTACTAAGTTGAATTGGTATTA
>Ga0315549_1000430_pt1 | contig 50278 bp, 40 predicted proteins | sample SalMarSW160200MG_FD_203101 | JGI IMG/M metagenome (GOLD analysis project Ga0315549, IMG submission 203101) | Salt marsh sediment microbial communities from the Plum Island Ecosystem LTER, Massachusetts, United States - Salt Marsh Sediment SW1601-200 ...
TAGGTTCCGTTTACCCCTGTAGGCAGTCCTGTTACTGTTGCGCCATTACCACTGCCGCCTATATTGTAGGTAATATTAGTTATAACGGTGTTAATACAAAGAGTCTGGGAATCAGTGCCTGCTGCTGAGCTTAAGGTGATCTTTGCATCTGGAGTGACTGTAATGGTACCCTGGGCCGTTGGCTCGACACAGGGACCGGTGGCGGTAACAGTATAATTAAAGGTGCCTGATACTGTCGGAGTGCCGCTTATGGTAAATACTCCTGAGCTATAGGTTCCGTTTACCCCTGTAGGCAGTCCTGTTACTGTTGCGCCATTACCACTGCCGCCTATATTGTAGGTAATATTAGTTATAACGGTGTTAATACAAAGAGTCTGGGAATCAGTGCCTGCTGCTGAGCTTAAGGTGATCGTTGCATCTGGATTAACAATTATTGTACCTCCTGCTGTGGTATTACCGCAGCCACCTGTTAATGTTACCGTATAACCAAATGACCCGGAGCCTGTAGGAGTGCCGCTTATGGTCACCTGGTCGGATGACCAGCTGCCGGTTACCCCTGTGGGCAATCCGCTGAAAGTAGCTCCTGTAGCACCGGTTGTGGTATAGGTTATATTGTCAATAGCCGTGTTGATGCAGACGGTCTGATTATCAGTACCGGCACCGGAACTCAGTGATATCGTATTTTCCGCTGTTACTGCTATGCTGCCTCCTGCTGTGACAGTGCCGCAACCTCCTGTTAATGTTACAGTGTAATTAAAGTTTCCTGACGATGATGGAGCGCCGCTTATCGTAACCTGGTCGGCGGCCCAGCTACCGGTTACCCCCGCAGGTAAACCGGTGACATTAGCCCCTGTAGCACCGGTTGTGGTATAAGTTATGGGTGTTATAGCCGTGTTGATACAAACGGTCTGATTATCCGTTCCGGCACCGGAACTCAGTGATATCGTATTTTCCGCTGTTACTGCTATGCTGCCTCCTGCTGTGACAGTGCCGCAACCTCCTGTTAATGTTACAGTGTAATTAAAGTTTCCTGACGATGATGGAGCGCCGCTTATCGTAACCTGGTCGGCGGCCCAGCTACCGGTTACCCCCGCAGGTAAACCGGTGACATTAGCCCCTGTAGCACCGGTTGTGGTATAAGTTATGGGTGTTATAGCCGTGTTGATACAAACGGTCTGATTATCCGTTCCGGCACCGGAACTCAGTGATATCGTATTTTCCGCTGTTACTGCTATGCTGCCTCCTGCTGTGACAGTGCCGCAACCTCCTGTTAATGTTACAGTGTAATTAAAGTTTCCTGACGATGATGGAGTACCGCTTATCGTAACCTGGTCGGCAGCCCAGTTACCGGTTACCCCCGCAGGTAAGCCGGTGACATTAGCCCCTGTCGCCCCGGTTGTGGTATAAGTTATGGGTGTTATAGCCGTGTTGATACAAACGGTCTGATTATCCGTTCCGGCACCGGAACTCAGTGATATCGTATTGTCAGGTGATACGGTTATTGTGCCGTATGCTGTTGCCGAATTACAGGGGCCAGTAGCATTAACAGTAAAATTAAATGTACCTGATACTGTTGGGGTACCACTTATGGTAAAAACTCCGGAGTTGTAAGTTCCATACACACCTGCCGGCACCCCCGTAGCTGATGCATTATTTCCACTGCCTCCTATACTGTAGGTAATATTGGTAATAGCTGTATTGACACACAGGGTTTGATTATTACTACCGCCTGTATGAGTAATGGTTGCATCAGAATAAAAAGTTATATCAACATCATCATAGCCTACTCCCGCAACAGTCCACCTGAAAGTATACAAGCCATATGTATCTACTGTGACATCTGTATTATATAATGTATTATCTGTAAAACTAACATTACCTGGAGGCGTACCTACTACTGACCATGTTCCTGTATCCGGATCTGGATCAGCAGCAGCAAGAGTAGTGGTGAGACCACACACATCCTGATCGACACCAGCATCCTGTGAAAAACCTGAATATGTAATCAGGCAGAATAGAAATATTGCAAATAACGATCTTATAAACCCCATAATCTGGTTGTTTTTGAGTTTGAAATTAACCCACGGATGAGGTGACAGTTAGGTTATATGTAAAATTACATTTTTTTTCTTTATCAAAACCAGAATTAGCAACCGGTGCCCCGAAGAAAGCAACTTCGATTGCAGCAATAGTATCACAGTAAGCATTTACTTCAGTCCGGAAAAATTCCTTAAAATTGAAGTCTGAAACCACAACAATTGCATTTGGATAATTTGAATCTGGATGAAAGGATGCTGAGCCTGCACCAGGATTCATTGTCCGGGTACCGGTGCTAATATCTGGCATAACTTTGAGTTCATATTCCAAACTACATACATCACCTCCCGACCCTGAGTCTGCGGTGGGCGGCTTGTAGAAGTTAGTAAAATGAAAAAATTGGATAGTCACGAAAATGATACTTTCAGGCATGCGTACGCTTCGTCAGTCACATTGGAATATTGACTAACAAAGCAGTATTTTTTCTTCGTTTCATAAATGCCGGGCTGTAAAGCTGATCCTTGAATTTAATTCTAACTTCGAGGCATATTTATCCAAAAATTGGACTTTTTACAGGCTCAGCATGTTATGAAACCAAATCAAATTTATGAAATAAAAAAGCAGCATTTAAATTAATTTGACCAACAGAGCTTTTTCATAGATGAGCGCATTCAAACGTTAAATAAGCCGAAAAATCAGCCCTTAAATAAAAAGGATTTTTTAAGATTTTTCAGTTTCCCGGTAAGTTAATTCTTAAGTCAAATAGTTAATATAATTAATCCGGCTATTCTTCGTTTAATAATTTAAAATATCTTAAATTTTTATATCTTGGTATAATGGTTTTTAAAATTGCCCAAATGATCCGTTTAAAAACATTCCGGAAAGTATTATATATATTATTCATAATAAGCCCATTAACCCTATATAGCCAGGATTCACAAATAAATCCTGCAGGAACATGGTTTTTTAATCCAGCCTGGTATAATCCGGCAATCTCAGGCTCTAAAGATTACAATTCCATAAACTTTACTTATGCTACGGGAGATGATTATGAATCAATGGTCCTCAGTGGTAATACCAGATTTACAAAAAAAATTAAGGGATATTATGACATCCCTGATCTCTCTAGCTATAGAAATATGGGCATAGGTTACCAGGTATTCCACAGATCATCAGAGGAAGTCAAATCCTCAGGTTTTAAGGTGACAGGTTCTTACCATTTGAAATTAAATGAAAGTTCCATGTCGTTTTTAGCCATCGGGATCTCTTTTGAGGGTTCAATGAATACAGTGACTACTTCATCCGATGTTGAATTTCCTGAGAGTGCAACAAAAGAAACTACATATGACCCAAATATTGATTTTGGCATATACTATTATAGCCCCTCTTTTTACATGGGTATATCATCAACCGGCCTACTTGAAGGTATGTTGCCGGATGATACTGTTACCTATGATTACGAAGCAAGACATTATCATTTCTTGAGTGGCTATAAGTTAGTCTTGTACAGACCTATGAACATATTGATTGAACCCTCTGTTATTTTTAGTATTTCAGATACCGCATTCCATGATTTTGTTAACCATATTTACCCCATGGTAAAGATCTATATAGATAATTTTTGTCTTGGTACCTATTTTTATAATAAGGATAATATATCAGTTTTCTTCAGGTATAATTACCCCGGGATTTATATAGGAGCATTCCTGGCTCTATCAAGAGAATCAGCCTATTATAAAAACATCCCATCAATTGAGTTGTCTGCGGGAATAAACCTTTCCTATAATAAATCAAGACGATATAAACGTTTTCACTGGTAAAATAAAACCATTAAGGATGAAACAGATGATAATAGTAATTTTGATTTCAATAATGTTTCCTGGTATTATTTCGCAGGGAATTCCCGGAAAAGTCCATTCAATGGAAATAACACGGTCTGGCAATTCTTCTAATGCAGAAACTGATACCATAAAAACTACTCCATATCTGAAAATCAGGAGATTTGAAATTGATATATTAACACCTTCGTCAGGGGTTCAGCTCTATAACAACGGTATTCTATTCTTATCGCTCTCAAAAAGAGATGCAAAAATGATTTCAAAGCATATTTCATTCGGAGACAAAGAATTATACTATGCTTCATTAAACGATTCTGTACTGGGGGACGAGATTCCTTTTAACATTAACCCTCAATTGATGATTCCGGCTGATGGAATAACCTTTACCAGCAACCTGTCAAGATTTTATTATTCAAAATTGTCAGAACAGGATGGTAAAGTAAAAATATATATGGCTGAGTCAGATAAAACCAATAGTGACCAGCCATGGGCAGTCCAGAATAAACTCCTTGGATTCTGCGAGGATAATAATTATACACACCCGACAATATCACCGGACGGGGACTTAATGATATTCTCTTCCGATATGCCGGGTGGCATTGGAGGTCTGGATCTGTACTTAAGCAGGTATGAGAATAATATGTGGACAGCTCCCGAAAATATGGGTAAAAAGTTCAATAGCGCAGGCTCTGAACTTTACGCCTGCCTCGATCATAATAATAATCTTTACTTCTCATCTGACGGACTTCAGGGATTCGGTGGATATGATATCTTTTTCAGCAATTTTAATGGCTCTGACTGGGATGACCCCGTAAACCTGTATGATCAATTAAATACTGATAATGATGAAGTTGCTTTTAAAATTAACCGCGAAGGGAAAAATTACGGGTTTTATACCATGATTGAAAGATCAGGTATTGGTAAAAAACGAATAAACAGAAAGCTGTACAAGATAGAACTGGATGAAAAATATAAGAATGATAATGCCTTTTTACTTTCTGATATTCTGAGAGATTATGCTACAGGGTCACCCATGTTAACAATGCAGAAAGAGGCAGAAGATCTTGAAGCCGTAAGCAAGCCAGAAGAAAACAGGATAGCCGATAGCCTGAGAATAGAAGAACTTGAAGCTGAAAGACTGGCAGCTGAAAAGCTGGCAGCTGAAAAGCTGGCAGCAGAGAAACTCGAAGCTGAAAGGCTCGCGGAAGAAAAAAGGATAGCTGACAGCCTGAGGATAGAAGAACTTAAGAAGGAAGAAGCAGATGCTGCTGAGGACAAAGTAATATACAGAGTGCAGATACTGTCAAGTGCCAGAGAAGGAGGAACATATAATATTTCAGTTAACGGTACTAAATATGATACATGGGAATACTATTATAGTGGTGCATGGCGTGTAACTGTTGGTGAATTTGAAAAGTTATCAGATGCCCGTGAATTGCAAACTAAATGCAGGAACTCAGGCTATGACCAGGCATTTGTAGTTGCTTTTGTCAATAATGAACGATCCCTCGATGTGAATTTATTCAGGAGATAAATATTCGGCATCTGACAAACTTACTTTACTTACGAGAATCAGATATTATCCTGTGGTAATGCGGCAGGTGCGTTATAAGCTTATTGCAGTTTGCTTTAATTGCTTAAATTTCTTAACTTTAAAAACAATTTCCATTGGGAATTATCGTTTGATCTTAAGAATATACAACTATTACTTAAACCATTAATTATGAAAAAATTACTTTTCGCATTTGGAATCTCGGCTTTAATTCTGGCCGGATGCTCCGGAGGCTCATCAAAAGATAAATCTGATGAAGCCGTAACTGATGAAATTGAACAGATTGAAGCTGTCACACCGGAAATGGACAGTACAATAAGTGAAATTGAAGAATCCGCCCAGGAGGTAGATAGCGTATTGAAAGAATAATAAACTACTAATTTTAAGCTATAAAATAATTAATTAAGCCTTGTTCTTTTGCTGATCATTAATTTCGTGCTTGCTAACAATAATGCAATAGCATGGAGAGGAAGAAGTGCCATAGACACAACGAATGTTGAAGCAGAACAACAGTCAAGAAGGAAGTCTGATGAGGTTAAACAAAAGGGAGATGAAGTGCAGGAGAAGTATCAGAACAGGATCTCCGATGAGGAATACCAGCAGAGAAAGGAAAACATAAAGAAAGCCGAAGCTATCGTAAATAAGCTGGAAGAGAAGGTCCATAAAGGTAAAAATCTCAAAGAAAAGGAATAAATATTATTTTTGTCAACAGTAGTATTAGCGATCGTAGTCATTTGTCTCATTAATATTGCGGATCATGTGGAAAACGGCATTATTACTGTTGATAACAATAATTGTAATCCCTTTTTTTGCTTTCAGGCTTGATGTACCATTGAGCCCGGATCAGCAGGTCATACTAACTGATCTGCTGTGGGTATATTTTATCACCGCATCTATATGTTTTATTACCAGCTCTATAACCGGTAATTTCAGCCAGGTTGATAAACTCTGGAGCATAATGCCCGTGATATACTCCTGGATGATATGTATCCAGTCGGGATATGAAGTTCGGCTTCTCCTGATGGCCGCAGTGGTCACTTTATGGGGCGTACGACTGACATACAACTTTGCGCGAAGAGGTGGTTATTCCCTGAGAATATGGGAAGGTGAAGAAGACTACAGGTGGCCCGCACTAAGGGGAAGACCGGAATTTTCTGCTAGGTGGAAATGGATGCTTTTCAACCTCCTGTTTATTTCATTCTACCAGATGGGGCTTATACTTCTTATAACCCTTCCTGCACTGAAAAGCCTCGGCGCTGCCACTCTGACATGGGTTGACTTCTTTATTGCAGCTGTAGCTATACTGTTTATTATAATAGAAACAATAGCTGACCAGCAGCAATGGAATTTCCAGAAAGAGAGGAAACGCCTGATGGAATCCGGTCAGCCATTGCCAGAAAAATACAATAAGGGCTTTGTTGACTCCGGGCTTTGGGGAATTGTAAGGCATCCGAATTATGCATCTGAACAATCAATATGGATTGTATTTTACTTTTTCAGCGTTTCTGCCACCGGCCTCTGGCTCAACATGTCGGTTATGGGCGCTATATTACTCATACTTCTTTTCTATGGCAGCAGCAATTTCAGCGAGTCAATATCGATGAGCAAGTATCCGGAGTATTTGGATTATAAGAATAAGACTCCAAGGTTTGTTCCCATAAGAACCAAGAGATAATTTACGCTGATTACGCTGAACTATGAACCCTGCTTGCACGCCGTAGCCTTCTTTGATAACCGAAGCTCATATCTTTGATGGAAATATCTTATTATTTTTAATGTATGTTAAAAATTACTTAAATTTATAGGTTAAGATTTTTTTTAACATAAATATAAGTCATGAAAACAATACCGTTCTTCATTACTCTTTTTTTCGTAATAAATATTTCAGCACAGGTAGATCATTCAGAATTTATTGAGGGGCCCTTTAATAGCCCGCAGGAAGTTACAGAACTTTGCCTGGAGTGCCATAGTGGAATGGACACTGATATAATTAAAACAAGGCACTGGAATTGGTTGGGTGATGAATTCACTAACCGGGATGGTCAAACAATTAGACTGGGTAAGCAAAATATTATTAATAATTACTGCATTGCCGTGCCTTCAAACTGGCCACGTTGCACCAGTTGTCATATTGGTTACGGATGGAAAGATGAAACGTTTAACTTCTCTGACGGAAGAAATATTGATTGTCTTATTTGTCACGACCATTCCGGTACATACAAAAAGGTACCAACAGGTGCAGGAATGCCGGATCCCTCCGTTGACCTTGTTAAAGTGGCACAGAGTGTTGGTAAGACACAAATTGAAAACTGCAGTATATGTCATTTTAATGGTGGTGGAGGAACGGGAGTTAAACATGGCGATATGGACGAGAGTATGATAAATCCCTCCCCAAGCCTGGATGTGCATATGGGAGAACTTGGGTTTACTTGTTCTGATTGCCATGCCGGCGAAAATCATAAAATTCTCGGAGCAAGCCATGGTTCTTTAGCTGCTGGCACAAATCATATTTCATGCCTTGGTTGTCACGGAGAGCGACCACACAGGAAGAAATTAATAAACGATCATGTTAGCTCAATTGCCTGCGAAACATGCCACATTCCTGCTTTTGCCAGGGAGGAACCAACAAAAACATGGTGGGACTGGTCAACATCAGGAATAAACAGGGATCCAAGTCCTGATGAATATGGAAGACCAGACTATGACAAAAAGAAAGGAGATTTTCGATGGGACAAAAATGTGATACCGGAATACAGATGGCATAATGGCAGGGCTGATTATTATCTGTATGGCGATGTAATTAATCCTGAAAAAATTGTTGAGCTGAACAAATTGCCAGGTAATATAGATGATCCGGATGCTAAAATAAGTCCTTTCAAGGTAATGAGGGGTAAGCAGCCCTATGACTCCAGGAATAATTATTTAATAGTTGCAAAATTGTTTGGTGAAGGTGGTTACTGGGATACTTACGATTGGAACGATGCTGCAGAACTGGGAATGCAGACAATTAATTTGGCTTACTCGGGGAAGGTTGGTTTTGTTGAAACAGAAATGTACTGGCCTATCAATCATATGGTTGCCCCTGCTGAAAATTCTTTAAGATGCACAGACTGTCACTCCAGGAGAAGATATAAAAAGCTCAACTGGGAGGAACTGGGATACACAGGTGATCCTATGTTTGTAGGTGGAAGGTGATTCCGCCTGAGACGGTTCAGCAGGGAGCAGGGAGCAGGGAATTCTTCCCTGCTCCCTGCCATATTCTACCTGCAAACAACAATTCTGAACGCTCCCCTTCCCCTGAGCTTCTCTGACTGAACCTTAAGTCCGGATTCATCAATAAAATATGGCAACCCTCCAAAAGCATTAAACCTTTTAAAGTTCCTGTAGTGATCACCTCCTGCTATCCTTTCAATAAAGAAAATTACCAGTCTAAATATACCCACCGGAATCGGGTAATTATAATCCATTAGTATTACTTTTAAAGCAATTCTTTTCATTTCTACAAGAATCTTCAGAGCCAGGTTAGAATCAAACTGGTGAATGGCCATGGAAGCAACAGCTACATCAAACTCATTATCACTGTAAGACGAAAGATCAGAAGCATCCCTTATAGTAAATCTGGCATTACTAATATTTTTCTTTTCAGCTGAATCATTTGCAATATCTATCATTTGTCCTGACAGGTCTATACCTGATACACGTTCAACAACTGCCGACATGGCCAGTGACAAAGACCCGGTACCACATGCAACATCCAGAACGTTGTCGTTTGATTCAAGTTCGCCAATTATACTTTGGTAGTAACGCGATAATATCGGGTCAATTATAAGCCTGTATATAATTCCGTTTAAAGAATATTTCATCTTACTATTTTCCAATTTATCAGTTCATATGTAAATATAAGGAGAGTTTTTTTATTAATTTTGGAGAAGAAATATGACTTAAACTTATTATCAGTCACGGGGTAACCCGCAACCCTAACATATTCCTTAACCAGGCTTTATATCATACTGGCAGGGATAAACATAACAATAAATTATGACATCAGAAGAGAGGGAAGAAATAAGAAAACGCGTTGAAGATGAGATTCAAATCCTCAGGGACTCAATTGAAACACTGACTGATTTAACGGAGGAGGAGGTTGAGTCCGATGCTAACGACTGGTTTACCACTAAAGAAAGTAATCCCGGTAAGGATATTAACGAAATGGCTTTAGCTAAAGCAAAACAGAGATTAGAGATATTGAATGGTGTACTTGACAAAATAGACAGCCCGGGTTATGGGATATGCACCGTGTGTAAAAACCCCATCCCATTTGAAAGGCTAAAGGCTGTGCCCACAGCCACGCGTTGTATTACCTGCTGACGCACATATCTCCCCCTCATTCCGTTTTCCGTTCTCCTTAAACAAAATTCCCAAAAATTTTGCTTATCTTAAAATGGGCTACAAATCAAATAGAAAGGAGAGAGAAAAAAATGTCAGTCCTTCATATAAAATCAGGTCTCTACACCGACCATTATGAACTTACAATGGCCCAGGGTTATTTCCTTACGGGGAAGAAGAATACCAGGGCCAATTTCGATTATTTCTTCCGTAAAAACCCTTATGAAGGAGGTTTTGTCGTTTATGCCGGTCTTGATAACCTGCTTGAAGCAATACATAATTACCGCTTCCGCAAAGAAGATTGCCGTTACCTGGAATCAACAGGCTTCAATAATAAATTCATTGAATATCTTAAAAGTTTCAGATTCACGGGTAATGTCTTTTCCGTAACAGAGGGCGAGATAGTATTTGCCAATGAACCGGTTCTTAGAGTTGAAGGCAATATTATTGAGACTCAGCTTGTAGAAAGTATGATCCTGAATGTATTAAACTTCCAGTCACTAATAGCTACCAAGGCAGCAAGGATACGCCTGGCTGCCGGCGACAGGCTGTTGATTGATTTTGGCCTTCGCCGTGCACAGGGCCTGGGTGCCATACATGCCAGCAGGGCGGCCATAATAGGCGGCTTTGACGGAAGCTCAAATACTTATAGTGCCCGGATCTTCGGCTTTGTATCTACTGGTACAATGGCACATTCATGGGTACAGAGTTACAATAGGGAAATTGATGCCTTCAGGGAGTTCGTTCGTTTATATCCTGATTCATCAATATTGCTTGTCGATACTTACGATACAATTAAACATGGCGTTCCCAATGCTATCACCGTAGCAAAAGAGCTTGAAAAGAATGGCCATAAGCTCACAGGCATCAGGCTTGATAGCGGCGACCTTGCCTATATGAGCAAAGAATCGCGCAGGATGCTCAACCAGGCAGGACTGGAATATGTTAAGATAGTAGTGTCAAACCAGCTCGATGAACACCTTATTAAAAGTCTTCTGGACCAGGAGGCGCCCATCGACTCTTTCGGGGTGGGAACAGCCCTGGTAACAGGCAAAGACGAAGGTGCACTGGATGGTGTATATAAACTAACTCATGTTGATGATAAACCAAGCATGAAAGTGTCCGAAAATATAACCAAGACAACACTGCCGGGTTTAAAGAAAATATTCCGTTTTGTTGATAATGATAATGAGTTTTATGCTGATGGTATAGAACTTGAAAATACAGCGGTGCCTGAAATTATATTTCATCCTTATCATCCTGAGAAAAACTGCCGGTTAAAGGGATATTCTCATGAGGCTATTATTGAAAAGGTGATGGATAATGGAAAGGTACTTAAAGGAAGATCACTGGATGAATCAGCAAAGTATGCTGCTGACAGGCTGGCACAGTTACCGGCCGAATCTAAAAGGTTTGATAATCCTCATATATATAAAGTAGGTATAGGTAAAGAATTAATGGATTTACGTAATAATTTAAAGGAGAAGATATGGAAGCGCTGATTATTGTAGATGTACAGAATGATTTTTCCCCGGGTGGCGCTCTGCCCGCACCAAAGGCAAATGAGATAATACCCGTCATCAATAAGCTGATGGATAAGTTTGATGTTGTAGTGGCATCACGTGATGTGCATCCACCCGATACAAAACACTTTGACAAGTGGCCGCCGCACTGTATTGATGGAACAAAGGGAGCACTGTTCCATCCTGATCTGAATATTACCAGGATTCAAAAGGGTTTTCATAAAGGAACGGGTACTAAGGATGATGGCTACTCGGCATTTGAAGCCACCAATGAAAACCTGATGGAATATCTTCTGAACAAAAATGTTACAGATGTCTATATCACAGGCCTCACCACTGAATACTGCGTAAAAAATACAGCCCTCGATGCAGTACGTAACGGTTTTAATACCTGGCTCATAACCGATGCCATAGCAGCTGTTGAACCTGAATCCGCCAGCGAAGCACAAACACTTGACGAGATGAAAAATGCAGGTATAACTTTTATTGATTCAGCAACCAAATGTTACAAACAATGAGTTTATTAATTACGGTTTGAACGTTTGAGTGTTTGATCTGGTTTCTAGCTTATTCAAACGCTCAAACTCTCAAACCATCAAACCTCAAAAACATTATAATGAAACAACTAACCATCCTCCTGGTATTTTTAATACTAACCTTGGCTAACAGGATTGATGCCTGTACTTCAGTTATTATAAGCGGTAAGTATACATCTGACGGACGCCCGGTTATGTGGAAACATCGCGACACGAGCAATGAGAACAATAAATTGATTTATATTACATCAGGGAAGTATGAATATATAGCAATGGTGAATGTGGGGGAAAAAGAACTGACAGAAGCATGGATGGGTATGAACTCAAGAGGTTTCTGTATAATGAATACAGCATCATACAATCTTAACCCGGGAGAAGATGAAAACGGGAAATACAGTGAAGGGGAGATAATGGCTCGTGCACTGGCATCATGTGCCAGTCTTGAAGAATTTGAAGAATTGATTGAATCTCTCGACAAGCCCACCGGCCTTGAAGCCAATTTTGGAGTTATAGATGCTCATGGAGGTGCAGCATACTACGAAGTAGGCGACAGCAGCATTACCAGGATTAATGTTAATGACCTTTCAGTGGCTCCGCTGGGCTTTGTGGTGATGACCAATTATTCATTTAATGGCGACCCCGAGACCGGTCAAGGATACGCAAGATACATTACCGCTTATAATCTATTCTACCAGGCTGCCATGCAGAATAGTCTTACAGTGGAATTTATAATGAGTAATGCTGAAAGAAACCTCCTGAATGGTTTTACCGGTGTTAACCTGGCTGACCTGGCTACATCGGAAGACAGGGTAAAGATGGTTCATTTCAGGGATAATATTGCCAGGCGCTCCTCAACCTCATCAGTTATCTTCAAAGGTGTAGCTCCCGGTGATGATCCGGCTGAAACAATGATGTGGGCCGTGGGCGGATGGTCTCTTGCTTCAGTGGCATACCCGGTATGGTTGAATGATGAATATATCCTGCCTGAACTGCTTACCGCACCTGTGAACGAAAACTCAGGGATGTGCACAATGGCACTAAGGATGAAAAAAGAAAGCATGCCTGTAACACGCGGTCATGGTCAGGATTATATAAACATAAACAAGATATACAACAGTAATCAGTCAGCCTATATGCAGTGGATCAGGCCGCTTGAAGATGAAATATTTCAACTAACCGCGCAGGCACTGAACAACTGGAATAAACCCATTCCCACCAGCAAACAGATCAGAGAATTATACAACGCTATAGACAGGCTGGTTAGACTGACGTATATGAACCACGGATATCATTTTATGGAATAATGGATTATTGGATTATTGGAATATTGATGGTGTGTATCTTGAATTTTTAACGTTTAACTTTTAACTTTTTCCTTTGTACTTTTACCTTTTGTCTTTTGTCTTTAGTCATAGCCTTATGAAGATCTCCATTCTTACCGAGAACGCCCCGGGAACATTCACCGGATCCGAACATGGCCTTTCATACCTCATTGAGCATGATGGGAAAAGAATACTCTTCGATACCGGCCAGAGCGATCTATTCCTGCTTAACGCAGGCATTATGGGTGTTGATTTGAATAATATCGATGTGATAATTCTGAGCCACGGTCATTACGATCATGGTAACGGTCTTCAATATCTCAGGGGCGGAAAGCTCATATGTCATCCCGGATGTTTTATAAAACGATACAGCAAGGCAGGAAATAAATACATTGGATTGAAAAATACATTCAGTGAAATATCAGCCAGGTTTGACCTGATAACCTCCTCCGATCCCTACCAGGTAAGCCCGAAGATAATCTTCCTGGGTGAGATTCCACGTACCACTTCATTCGAGTCAAAACAAACAGGTTTCATATCCGAGGATGGTAAACCCGATTTTGTAATTGATGACAGTGCCCTTGCCCTGGGGCTTAAAAAAGGAATATTTGTTGTGACAGGCTGCGGTCATGCAGGTATTGTTAATACCCTCGAACATGCGAAAAAAGTAAGTGGTGAAGAAAGAATATATGGAATTATGGGCGGTTTCCACCTTAAACAAGATGACCTGCAAACCCGGGAAACAATAAAATACCTAAAAGACAACGAAGTAAAATATGTATATCCCTCACACTGTACAGCACTGCCCGCTCTTGTAGCCTTTCATCACGCTTTCGGAATGGATGCAGTTAAAACGGGGCAGGTATTCGAATTATGAAATGCCATAAAATAAATATCTGTAGCCAAAATGAAACATGAGTATCCAAAAAACTTTGCCCGCTTTTACGACACAATCTACCACCCCATGCGTGATGGTGTGGACAGTGAATACTTCCGTAACCTCATAAGGCAAACTGACGGAAAGGTACTTGAGATAGGCGTCGGTACCGGCCGTCTTTTTATGAATGCCATTAAAGACGGTGCTGATATTTATGGAATTGATATCAGTCAGTCAATGCTTGATGTATTATACAGGAAACTCGACAAAAATCAACATCATCGTATTAGTTTACAGAGCATTGCTGATTTCAGCTTTGACTTTGAGTTTGATCTGGTTATTGCACCTTTCAGGGTGATCATGCACCTGATCGAGAAAGAGGAGCAGATAAGGGCGCTTAATAATGTTTACAAGCACCTGGCTGCTGGTGGCATGTTTGTTTTTGATACCTTTGTGCCTGATCCGGGAATCCTGCATAACGGCATAGATAAGCAAAAGGATTTTGATGATGAATACAAACCAGGTAAAAGACTCAGGCGTATTGTTACATCTATGCCCGACCTTGTAAACCAGGTATTGAACATCTTATTCCGCCTGGAGTGGGAAGAAGATGACGGACTTAAAACAGAAGAATGGAAGTTCCCCCTGCGCTTCTTCTTCAGGTATGAACTGGAACTCCTCATCGAACGCTCCGATTTTGATGATTATACTATCATTGGCGACTACATGGGCAAAGACCTGGATAAGGACTCAAAAGAGTTCATTGTTATCTGCAAAAAAGACAACTGAGCCACGAAAATTCGGGGCGAGCTCACGAGTCCCGATTTCTCGGGGTTCGGTTCATAATTCTCTGCTGTTCAGTACCTTCCCCTGCTCCGAGAATACTATCATCATTCTCTTCATTTCGCTGTTCATTACTATCACCTCGTACTCAAGAGAATTTCCCTTATTCCTTAAAACGGCATTCATTATCTCACCTTTTTCTTTCAGGAAATCAATTATTTTTCCGGGCAGGTACCCCTCAGGCAGCAGCAACTTATATTCAGATAAAACACCTGATTGAGTAAACACAGCAACATGTTCCAGATTATTTTTATAGAAAACAGCCTCATAATATTCACCCCTGGAATACCAGTCAACATTTAAAGCATTACTGAATTTATTATTAAATGCAACTGTACAGGTTGTTGGCGGAGTGCATCCATCCCCTTCAATCACTTTTCTTACAAAATCTTCCATATCAGGCTTATTTTCTATAATGACGTAAAAATGTTAACAAGTAACAGCTAGTGATCTTGCATATACTTCTTATTATATAAATATAATACCCTTGTGCGTGCCCTTTTAAGGCGCATCTTTGCTGCATCATCACTTATTCTTAATGCCGCACTGATCTGCTTAATTGATAAATTATCCTGATACTTCATCAGCAATAAGGCCTTCTCTTCGGGATGAATAAGATCAAGTATTAAAAGGAGGTTATCATAACTTATGCTTTCTATGCTTTCATCTGTATCATCTATTATCTCGGGTATTTCATTTTCCCTGTTCCATGAAGGATAGTGCATCTTATTTTTCTGGCGCAGGTGATCTATACAGTAATTATATGTGATTGCATATAACCAGGAGGAAAAAGACGACATCCTTTTGAAAGAGGCCAGTTTCTCATAGGTATTGCATAAAATATCCTCAGCCAGTTCTTCAGCAATATTCCTGTTCTTTACAAGGCTATAACACTTATCCATCACCCTGGGGTAATACCTCTTATAAAGAACCTCAAAATATTCCGTCAAACGATCATCCAGTATTTTCCTGATGATATCATCATCATTGAGGTTATTCTTGCTATCAGATCTCATTTCAGCATAAGATAATCAACTACAAAGTTATCTTTAGCTGCGAAATATAAAATAGGTTAGAAAGACTATTTCCTCTGAAAAGATTATTGATTCTATTTGTCATATACACCAAAGGCCATAACTGGCGAGCCAGGATATGCTACAGCATAGTCATTATGGCCCAGTATTATTCCATCCTGTATGCTGGTAATTGTCTCTGTAAGCCTGCCAAAGGCATTATAAACCCTGGCCAGTTTATCCCCTTCATTTATTGAATCGCCCGGTTTCTTTATAAACCTTATAATACCACTTGTAGAACATAGTGGCTTGGATGAATAAGTGAGAATTTTATTCCTGGCAGGTTCCGGCAAATCAATATCCATGGACTTAACCTGGCCATGGAGCATCCCGAGAACTGAAAGTATATTTAATACTGCATTGATACCATAGGTTACATTCTTCTCATTTATAATAAGTGACTCACCGAGTTCAAGGGTTAAAGCCGGTATGCCACTATTATTGAGACAATACGAAAAAGAACCCCTGATCTTTTCTGATTCCTGTATCGCCGGCAGTTTTGATACTTTAGCATAACGTTGCAGCCGGGATAAAATAACAGAGTCCTGGATATTATCTATCAGGACATATGGAATGGATTTATTCCAGTCATTATGCAGGTCAAGCACAAGATCAGGTTTCCTGTTTGTTATATTATTCATCACTATAGCTGCTATCCTCTGGGCCAGAGATCCATTTATATTACCGGGGAATGACCGGTTAAGATCTTCATTGCTTATACTTATCCTCCTGCTGGTAATTTCAAATCCAAAAGGATTCAGAATAGGAAATGCCAATACTTTTCCGCATCTCAAATTGCGTTTAAGCATCCTGAACAGCTCGTGAACAACAACGGTGCCACCTGTCTCATCTCCATGCATGCATGCTGTAAGCACTACCAGCGGGCCCTTATTGGTGCTTTCCATCTCCATAACCGGTATTCTTCTTTTTGACAGGTCGTAACCTGTCATTACTTTCAAAAAAAAATAATGTGTTTTTATCTTCTTCCCTGGATATGTCTCATCACCTTGTTCTTTCATACTATATATCTGAATATTAAACAATTATCAACATGCTAAAAGCCTGATTAACAGGATATCATTTTACCTTATGACGTGAAGGAAATCATATGTAACATAAAAATCATATCCCACTTCTGTTACCTGTCAAAATTATCCCGTCCTAATTCTGAAATAAACATGGTTGGCATGATTACTAATAATGTGAAACAGCAGAGCAAGGGCAATGCCATTGCCTTAATTATCAGCCTGGTGGTAATAGCAATATTTATTATTTCCCTTTTACTGATAACCTGACATATTGATCACCTGATCACTATTACTGACAATTAAACTTACTGATGAGAAATACAAACGGACAAATCAACAGGAACAAAAAAGATCATAAACCCGTTAGTCCCTCGCTGGGACCTGTAAGCAACCTTGAAGAATACCTGAAACCTGACTGGTGGCGCAGAATATTCAACTCCATGTACCTTAAAACAGATTCCGATGTAGTGGAAGATAAGAGTATCACGTCTTATGAACTTGATATGTTCACAGGCATCCTTAACCTCACACAGGACCAGACAATACTTGACCTTGCATGTGGCCAGGGCAGGCATTCCCTTGAACTGGCGAGGAGGGGTTTCACCCATGTCTATGGCCTCGACCGGTCACATTACCTGATAAACAAGGCCAGACAGGCAAATCAGAATGAGGGGCTGCCAGTTATCTTCAGGGAAGGCGATGCCCGCAAGCTCCCCTACACTACCGACAATTTTGATGTTGTGATGATCCTGGGTAACAGCTTCGGCTATTTTGAAAGTATGGATGATGATATCAAGATACTGAAGGAAGTACTCAGGATACTTAAGCCACAGGGCAGGTTCCTGATAGATGTAGCCGATGGTAATTACCTCAGGGGAAATTATAGCCCCAGGAGCTGGGAATGGCTTGATAAAAACCATTTTGTCTGTCGCGAAAGGTCGCTGGCCGGTGATAATCAGCGACTGATATCCCGGGAGGTAATATCCAATATTAAGAAGGGTGTTATCGTCGACCAGTTTTATGCTGAACGATTATATACAAGGGAAAACCTGAAAGAGATACTCTATGAATCAGGATTCAGGAATATACAGGTACATGATGAGTACAAAACCGGGTCGGAGCGCAACCAGGATCTTGGTATGATGGAGAGACGAATCATTATGACCGCCGAGGCTGTTAAAACATGGTCACCCGTAAAACAGGGAATTGCAGAACTAAAGAATGTGGCGGTGATCCTGGGTGATCCTTCAAAAAATGACTTATTAAAGCCTGATACCGTATTCGATGAGGACGATTATGACACTCTTGATCAACTGAAAATAGCCCTCAGTTCACTCAAGAATTATAAATTCACGTACCTCAGCAACCACGATACACTCGTGAGTACCCTCATTAAGCTAAGACCTCAGATCGACTTTGCCCTGAACCTCTGTGATGAAGGATTTAATAATGATCCAAGGTACGAACTGCATGTGCCTGCAATACTTGAGATGCTCAGGATACCTTATTCCGGGTCCAACCCACAGTGCCTGGCATATTGTTACGATAAATCACTTATCAGGGGTATAGCCAAGGAAATGGATATACCAGTGGCTGATGCTTTCTATATCAAGCCTGAGGATAATATCTTCGAAATGAATATTGAGTTCCCGGTAATAGCCAAACCCAATTTTGGTGATTCCAGTTTTGGTATCACCCAGAAAAGTGTGGCATACAATATTGAGCAATTAAATAATGCCATTATTACCACAAGGGAAAAGCTTGGTTATGACAAACCCATACTGGTGGAAGAATTCCTAACAGGCAAGGATCTTACCGTCGGTATCATTGGCAACCCCCCTGAATCTTATACCACCCTGCCAATAATTGAAGAAGACTATTCACTTCTTCCCGATGATCTGCCCAGGATATGCGGATACGAAGCCAAATGGCTGCAAAACTCACCTTATTTTAAGCTTTTACGCTCTGTAGAAGCAAGGCTTGACTCCCGTACTAAAAAGCAGATCATTGCATGGAGCCTAAAATTGTCCGAAAGACTGGAATGCAGGGATTACGTCAGGTTCGACTGGAGGCTTGATGCTCAGGGAACACCCAGGTTGCTTGAAATAAACCCCAACCCGGGATGGTGCTGGGACGGCCACCTGGCAAAAATGTCGGCATACAAAGGGATGGACTATGCAAGCATGTTGCAGGCAATACTGGAAGTTACAGAGCAAAGGGTAAACGTCATGGTACCACAGGCAGTTAAAATAACTTAATAATGAATTTATGCAGCTCACAGATAAGATCAGGTCTGTTAACCGCTTGTTCAACAGGCTGGATAATCATGTAGAAATATTCAGGGAGAAAGCCGGACTGGCATGTATCCCCGGATGCGGCAAATGCTGTTTTAAGCCGGATATTAATGCCACAATACTTGAATTCCTTCCGGCGGCACAGAATATGTACCAGTCAGGAGTGTATGAAGATATCCTCATTGATATGATGGAAAAGAAAATAAATAGCATCTGTGTATTCTATGATCCTGATGATAAGGAAGGGCATTGCTCATGCTACATGTACAGGGGGCTTATATGCAGGCTCTTCGGCTTTGCTGTCAGGATCAATGGGTATAGTGAAAAAAACCTTGTTACCTGCAAGGAAATAAAAAAACAGATCAGTCAACCCCATTTTGCGAAACAGCTCAGTTATGCCCCTGAAATAACACAATATTATATGAAACTATTCCACATAGATCCTAATCTTTCAATGCAGCAGCTCCCTGTAAACGAATGCATTAAAAAGGCCATCGAGATAGTGGCCCTGGATTACCGCTACCGCAGGAAGCCGGCATGATCCCGGTTAGCGACGAACGATCAACGACAAGCGATAAAAGGTAAATAAGCGATGAGAAAGAAACCGGGCTCATCTCTCATTTCTCATTGAATTACCACCCACCTGTATTATTGATTTTGCTTATATTTGGTTAAGTTATTGGCTACTTATAAAATATATTGAGTTTTTAAATAATCAACTTTCAGTTAATATAAAACTTATATATCACTGAAGTTATTATTATATAAAATAAAACTAAAAGTATGTATGCACTGATCCTCATTCTCCTGCTCGCATTATCCGGATTTATTATTTCCAGAGGAGTTTTAAAAAAGAAAGTGTCTCTTATAATTACTGGTCTCATTACCGGAATACTTGTTATTCTCTTTTTCTGGTTTATGGGTTTCTGGAGTGATAAGCTATGGTTTGACCAGCTTGGTTATAATGACCGGTTCTGGACAGTATGGATCACCAAAATCATCCTCCTGGCCGGAACCTTTATTCCCGGGGGATTAATTGTGTATTTTCTCACCATCAACTTCTCGGGTGAAATAAAATACCTGCAGCCACTTACAATACTGGTTGGAGCTTTGTTCACGGGAATATTCTGGTGTTCGAACTGGGATGTGGTCCTGAAATTTTTAAACAGGATACAGACAGATTTGACAGAACCTGTCTTGAATAAGGATACTGGTTTTTACCTGTTTAACTATCCTTTTCTTAGATCACTTTACGTTCAATTGCTGGTTTTGACCCTGATAATTGGTTTCGCATCATTTATACAATACTGGTACTTTAAAGCGATAAAGAGAAATGCTGATTATTCTGACAGCCTCAGACAGCCACTGGCTTCACTTTTTATCTCAGCAGGTGTGATATTCCTGGTACTTGCATTCGGAAAATATCTGGCAAGATTTGGTATTCTTTTTTCTGAATACGGAATAGTATCAGGCCCTGGCTGGACGGATGTAAACATAAGATTGCCCATGCTTACTGCTCTCTCAATAATATTTGTGCTGACAGCAATAATATTAATTACAGCAGGTTTTAATCCTGCTCTGCGCAGAAGGTTAAGTACAATTAAAATAAAATCAGGATTATCGTCCTTATACGTTTTAACGGGTTCTGCTATTGGACTCTGGTTTTTACTTATGGTTATTGTTCCGGTACTTTTCCAATGGCTTAAAGTTGAACCTAACGAAATTACAGTTGAAAAACCATACATTCAAAATAATATACGGTTCACAAGGTCAGGCTTTCATCTCGATAAAGTCGAAAAAAAGGAGTACGATGTATCAGATCAGCTTGATATAAACACTGTGGAGAATAACAGGAATCTCTTTTCAAATATAAGACTCTGGGATTACAGGGCTCTTGACGCTGTATTTAAACAATTCCAGGAGATCAGGCTCTATTATGAATTCAACGATGTTGATATTGACCGGTATACTATTGACAGTATAAAGCGTGCTGTAATGGTTTCTGCCAGGGAAATGCAGTCATCCAATCTGCCGCTTGAAAGTCAGACATTTGTTAATACGCATTTTAAATATACACACGGCTACGGGGCTGTATTAAACCTGGTAAATGAATTTACCCCGGAGGGACTGCCAAATCTTTTAATCAAGGACATTCCACCGGTAAGCAGTTATGAGAATCTAAAAATTGTCAGGCCTGAATTGTATTATGGGGAATTACCTTCAGGTTATGCAGTGGTGAACTCAAAGGAGAAAGAGTTCGATTATCCCAGTGGCGATGAGAATATATATGCTCATTATAATGGCAATGGTGGTGTAAGTGTCTCCAATTTCTGGAGAAAACTTATTTATGGATGGAAATATGGAGGGACACGTTTCCTGGTGTCAGGTTATCCCTCCAGGGAAAGCAGGATAATGTTGTACCGCCAGATTAATGAACGTATTAAAACACTGACACCTTTCCTGTATTTAGACAATGATCCATATATAGTTATTGATGATGGTAAACTATACTGGATTATTGATGCTTATACTGCTTCAGGATATTATCCTTACAGTGAGCCCTTTTCCTCCTTTGAAGCAGCGAACCTTTATTCTGTTAACGAGCCGGTGGGCAAGAGCAGTTCCAGGTTTGTCAGTTCTCACCTGGAGGGTGAAAACTACGTTCGTAACTCGGTGAAGATAGTTATTGATGCTTATAACGGGCAAACTGATTTTTATATATTTGAAAAAGATGATCCCCTGGTTCAGGTTTATAACAGAATATTCCCGGGATTACTGAAACCAGACTCAGATATGCCCGCATCATTAAGGAAACATATCCGGTATCCTGCTGATATGCTGTTAATCCAGGGACTGGTGTATGCAAAATACCATATGACAGACCCTGCGGTTTTTTATAACCAGGAAGATTTATGGGTAAGGGGCACTGAGAAGTATTATAGTAACGTGCAACCTGTAGAGCCATATTATATAATGTGGGAACCACCAGGATCTGACGAGGCTGAGTTTATTCTTATGCTCCCCTTTACACCAAAAAACAAACAGGTTATGATAGGCTGGATTGCCGGAATGTGCGATAATGATAATTACGGGAGATTTCTCGCCTACCAGTTCCCCAAGGAAAAACGAATACTGGGAACACAGCAGGTGGAAACTAAAATAGACCAGGATTCATTCCTGTCAGGACAGCTAACCCTGTGGGACCAGGCAGGTTCAAATGTAATCAGGGGAAACGTACTGGCAATTCCTATAAACAATACAATAATATATGTTGAACCAATATATCTGCAATCGGAATCTTCAGCATACCCTGAGTTAAGGATGGTAGCGGTAATGCACAATGATAACCTGAGTTATGCTGAAACACTTGATGAAGCATTAAGAAATCTGTTTGCAGGAAAAAAAGCTACCGGCGATATACGGGGTGAAGGCACACAGAGCACATATACACTTATTGAACGTGCAAAGGAAGCTTTTGATAACTACCTGTTGTATATGCAACAGAGAGAATTTGAAAAAGCAGGAGCCGAGCTTAACAGGCTCGAAGAAGCTTTACAGGCTTTGTCTGATCAGGCAGGAGAACCTAGTACTGATAAATAAAAGGCTGAGGCTGAGGCTGAGGCTGAGGCTGAGGCTAAGGATAAGGTTTATTCACCGCCGGCGGTAAATAACAATAGTCGAGCGGAGCTAAGACCCTGACCGACCAAAGGGAGCGTCAGGGCCACAGTCATACCTGTGGATATAGCATCCCAAAATTCTTAACAGCCCTGGCGGAGGTGAATAATTTTGGTAACCTTCCTACAAAATTTACGACGCAGCAATGCTCTATAAAAATGCCTTAGCCTTAGCCTTTGCCTTCTTTATTCCTCAATAATCGCCCTGCTAACAATCCCCACATATTCTCCAAAATAATTATAATCACTGGGCATAAATTGTGTAAATGTCAATACAATAAGTTCATGTTTAGCATTGACAACAAAGTTGGTGGAAGCAGCTCCACCCCAGCTGTAGGAACCTGACTCAAGCTCTGTCTGACCGCCAAGGCCAAAGCCGTAACCCTCGTTATAAGCAACGCCTTCCGGTAACTGGTCAGACATGATCAGGTCTACAGTTGCTTCTTCCAGTATCCTGGTTCCATCCAGTTCGCCCCCATTGAGCAGCATCCTGCAGAATCTTTCATAATCGTCTACCGTTGAGACAAGTCCGCCGCCACCTGAGAAATGTATTGCCGGTTGCTTAAAGATATCATTAAAATCAGCCTCATCTGATTTCGTGAGCCCTGCGGATCCCTTAAGCTTAGTAATCTTACCATCATTATCCCTGGTGTACAGGCAGGCAAGTCTTGAATGCTTCCCTTCAGGCACAAAAAACCCTGTATCATCCATCCCCAGGGGATCAAAAACCTCTTTCTTAAGGTATTCATCTAAAGGCAGTCCTGACAGCACCTCAACAAGGTAACCAGCGACGTCAAGTGAAAGTCCGTATTCCCACCTGGTTCCCGGCTGGTATTTAAGCGGCATGGTGGCCAGCAGTTTAACCTTCTCGCCAATAGGCGCATCCCAGTAGGTAACTTCGTTTACATAATACAGTGAATCAACATATGATCCAGGTTCCCACCCGTATGTGAGACCGGAAGTATGAGTCAGCAGGTTCCTTATGGTCATCTCATTTTCCTGGGATTCCAGGGTAAAGCCCTCCTCGCCCGGAGTATATACCAGTGTTTCTGCAAATTCGGGTATATAATCCGACACTTTATCATCCAGTTTGAACTTGCCATCGTCATAAAGTGTCATTAAAGCAACCGTTGTTACAGGTTTTGACATTGAGAATATCCTGTAGATTGTATTATCTTCAATTGGCACTTCATTTTCGATATCAGCATCCCCATACAATCCATCCTGTACAACAGAACCATTCTTTATTGTCCTGACAGCTATACCGGCCAGTTTACCTTCGTCAATATAGCTCTGCATCCTTTCAGCAGCATATGCAAGTGTATCAGAAGACATCCCCACGTCTTCGGGGGATACAGGCTTTTCACCCTGCTTGCATGATACGATAAAAAGTATAAAAGCAAACAGGAATGATAGTCTCAAAATTTTTCTCATAAGTTTGTAGTTTTAGATTTGTAATTCCGTAAATAAATCCCGGGAAATTATTAATAACAAATATATGACAGGGAGAGGTGTTATCAAAAAGTTTTTATGATTTGCAGAATATGATCCCCCTTTCAAGGGGGCCAGGGGGATGTTTAAACAAGAGGCTTAGGGATTGCACATTAATAATTTCAGGAATTAACCAGTAACCAGTTAACCAGTACATGGATTAAAAATCTTCATTCACTATAGACTTTTTATCAACTCCCAGGCTTTCAAGGTGCTCCAGCACTGCCTTCATCATGGGCGGCGGGCCGCAGAGGTAGAATATCCTGTTAAAGTCACTTACCTGTTCCTGCAGGAATTCTTTAGTGATGAAACCATAATGGTATCTTTCCGATTCTTCTTTTGCCAGTATATTGATGAACCTGCCTTCCCCGAGAATCCCTGTTAATTCATCCTCCAGGATAATATCCTTACTGGTATTATTGGCAAATATTAGCATATTGCCATTAATCTTATTTTTCCTTTCCAGGTTTCTTAATATTGAAATGAAAGGTGTTATACCCGATCCGCCGGCAATAAATACTCCCTCACCCCTGTAATTTATTGAACCCCATGGATCAGTAATTATTAACTCATCCCTTTTTTTCAATTCGCCTATTTCTTTTGTTACTCCATTATGTGAAACATATATTTTAATAACCAGTTCAAGGATATCATCACCGGGCAGGCTGGTAAAAGTAAAGGGCCTTTTCTTATCCTTCCAGTCCTCTTTGTTGACAGCAACATTTGTTGCCTGCCCCGGACTGAAAGTGTACCCCGCAGGTTTCTCCATGCGTAATCCTTTTACATCATGAGTAACCTCAAATACTTCCAGTATCTTAACCGTATATTCTCTCATAATGATCTTGTTTTCTCATATAACAAATTAAGGCATTGTAAAGTGGAAAAACAACATAAAAAGGCTGAGGCTGAGGCTAAGGAAGTTGATAGGGTTTATAAAGTTTATAATGTAAAGACGCAAGGTTTTGTATTTCATAATCTAATTACGCTCGCGTTAGCGAGTAAATTACGTCCCGCGCAAGCGGGACAAATTACGCGAGCACAGCGAGCAAATTACGCGACCGAAGGGAGCAAATATTTCACTATATTTAACATTCTAATTTCCCGTGTAGTAAATAATTGAATTAATTTTACTGCCAATCCATTAAACCAAATAAAATCATGAATAGAATACTATCAATTATTATCCTTGCAGCACTGGCATCAATGTTCCGGGTTTCTGCACAGGACGAAGCACGATTATTAAGGTTTCCCACTGTTTCGGGAAACCAGCTTGTTTTCTCATATGCCGGCGACCTGTATACCACCGGCATTAACGGCGGCATGGCCCGCAAAATGACCACACATAATGGCTACGAGGTATTCCCAAGATTCTCGCCCGATGGCAGCGAGATAGCCTTTACAGGTCAGTATGACGGCAACACCGAAGTGTTCAAAATACCGGCAGCAGGTGGTGAACCTGAGAGGCTCACATACACTGCCACCCTGCGACGCGATGATATTGGCGACCGTATGGGACCAAACAATATAGTAATGACCTGGTCACCCGACGGCAAGCATATAGTCTACCGGTCACGCAAGCAGTCGTTCAACGACTTCCGCGGACAGCTGTTTACCGTACCGGCCTCAGGTGGGCTCTCATCTGAAATACCACTGAGTGACGGCGGATTCTGCTCTTACTCACCCGATGGTAATAAACTGGCCTTTAACTGGGTCTTCCGCGAGTTTCGCACATGGAAATACTACAGGGGAGGAATGGCAGACGATATACGTGTATATGATTTCAAAACGGGAAAAGTGGAGCAGGTAACAGATAACCCGGCCCAGGATATCATCCCGATGTGGATAGGAAAAGAGATATACTTCCTCTCCGATCGCGACCGCACCATGAACCTTTTTGCCTATGATACCGAAACAGGCGAAACACGCAAGGTGACCAATTTCACTGATTACGACATCAAATTCCCCTCGCACAGCAATAAGCATATAGCTTTCGAAAATGGAGGATATATATACCTGTTTAACGTGGAAACACAGCAGTCAAAAAAACTGGAAATATTTATAGCCGGTGACCGTCCCTGGGCACGTAACGAGTGGAAGGACGCCTCCGAAAGCATACGCGAAGGAAGCCCGGCACCCAATGGCGAACGCGTGGTATTCAGTGCAAGGGGCGATATTTATTCCGTACCTGCACAGAATGGTATAACACATAACCTAACTGCTACTTCCGGGGTAAATGAGCGCAATGCAAAATGGTCACCCGATGGTAAGAATATAGCTTATATATCAGATGCCACAGGTGAGTTTGAAATCTATATTATGCCACAGGATGGCAGTGGCAAACCTGTGCAGCTGACAAACGGTAACGAAACCTATATATTCTCACTTGAATGGTCACCCGACAGTAAAAAGATACTTTTCCATAACAAGAAGAGAGAGCTCTGCTATGTTGATGTTGAGTCTAAAAAGGTGACCGTAATTGAGCAATCGGATCGCTCCACAGGGTTCAGCTATAACTGGTCGCCCGACAGCAAGTGGGTAACATATACCCGTCCGCAGCGCGACATGACCATTATCAGGCTCTACAACCTGGAAGACAAAAAGTCATACGAGGTAACCGAGGGATGGTACGATTCATCCAATCCATCGTTCAGCAGCGACGGCAAATACCTTTTATTTACCTCGGCGCGTGATTTCAACCCGGTATACAGCCAGACCGAGTGGAACCATGCCTATGTTGATATGAGCCGTATATACCTGGTTACACTTGCTAAAGAAACACCCTCTCCGTTTGCGCCGGAAAATGATGTGGTAAAAAGCGGGGATGAGGAAAAGAAAGGAGAGAATGATAAGAAAAAGGAAGAGACAGATAAAGATGTCAAGGTTGACATTGACGGTATACAGGAACGTATCATTGCCCTGCCCGTAACACCCGGGAACTATTCAGGCGTTACCGGGGTAAACGGTAAAATATACTACAGTGTACGCAGTACGGCGGACCGTAGCAGCACGATGAAAATGTATGACCTGGAGAAGAAAAAAGAGACTGAACTGGGTAGCAACATCAGGTTTACTCTGTCACCTAACGGTAAGAAAATGCTCGTACGCATGGGCAGACAATGGGGTGTTATAGACCTCCCATCTGGAAAGATTGATATAAAAGAACAGGTTGATGTTTCGGAAATGAAGGTGCTGGTTAACCTGCAGGATGAGTGGCAGCAAATGTTTGACGAGATATGGAGACATATGCGCGACTTCTTCTATGATCCGGGAATGCACGGGGTAGACTGGCAAACCATACATGATAAATATAATGTGATGGTGCCATACGTCAGCCACCGCTCCGATCTGGCCTACCTGATGGGAGAGATGATAGCCGAGCTCAATGTAGGACATACCTATGTCAATAATGGTGAAAGACCTGAGCCCGAAAGGATACAAACCGGGCTGCTGGGAGCACAGCTCAGCCGTGACAAAAGCGGTTATTTCCGTATCGATAAAATCCTGAAGGGAGCCAACTGGAGCAATGGCCTTACCTCGCCCCTTCGCGCCGTGGGTGTGAACGTGAACGAAGGTGACTATATCATCTCGGTTGACGGTATTAAAGCCACTACAACAGATGATATATATACCCTGCTGATCGGAAAAGCAGGAAACGAGGTAATGCTTGAGGTCAACAGCAAACCATCGCCGGAAGGAAGCCGCGAGGTGCTGGTCAAGCCCATAAATAGCGAATCATCACTATACTACTACCAGTGGGTGCATAGCAATATAGAAGAAGTAAACAGGCAGACCAACGGCAAAGTGGGATATATACATATACCCGATATGGGGGTAAGTGGTCTTAATGAGTTTGCTAAATATTATTATCCTCAGCTTACAAAAGATGGATTGATAATAGATGTTCGTGGTAATGGCGGTGGCAATGTGTCACCCATGATAATAGAGAGGCTGATACGTCAGCTTACCTATATGACCATGCATACCGGCCAGCAGGAAGGTGATCCCAACCCCGTGGGTATGCATGTAGGACCAAAGATTACCCTGCTTGATAAATATTCAGCATCTGACGGCGACCTGTTCCCCTACCGCTTCCAGGTGAACGAGATTGGACCAACAGTAGGTACCAGGTCATGGGGTGGCGTGGTAGGATACAGCGGTGCTATACCACTGATCGACGGCGGATCAATTATCACTCCCTCGTATGCACCATTTGATAAGGATGGTAAGGGATTTGTTATTGAAGGGAAAGGAGTTGTCCCCGATATTATTATCGAGAACGACCCGGCAGAACTGTATAAGGGTACCGATGCGCAGCTGAACAAAGCCGTGGAGGTTATATTGGATGAACTGGAAAAATCTCCAGTCAAGCTGCCTCCTATACCGCCCTTCCCGGATAAGTCAGGGAAGAAATAAGCGATGAGAAGTGAGCGGTGAGCGCGATCTCAATGATATGGAGTTCAAAATAAAGTCTAAGGCTGAGGTTCTTATTAAATGATGATAGGAGCAGCTTAACTTTCCCCTCCTTGATTCGGAGAATTAAGGAGGGGTGTCCTTATCCGAACCCCGAGGCTTCGGGGTGAGGATTAAGGGCGGGGTGGTTATCCTAATCCTTACTTGCAGCTCTGCCGGATGTAAGTATCCCACCCAGCATGGCCAGGATGATGAACGTAAGTGAAACCCATTCGGTGAAGTATTCCCCGATCAAAGGGTAATGGGAAAGGATCATCTTAATGCCGACGTAAAGTAATATTACAATAAGACTGAATTTCAGGTTCCTGAACCTGTCCAGCATGTTCGACAGGAAGAAATACATCGACCTGAGGCCGAGGATAGCGAGAATATTTGAACTGAACACCAGGAAGGGGTCTGATGTGATAGCCAGTATTGCAGGTACACTGTCAACGGCAAAGAGCAGGTCGGCGGCTTCTATTGCCATTAATGCAACTAATAATGGGGTAATGATTATTTTGCCCTTATATTTTAAAAAGAACCTCTGACCCTTTAAACTGTCTGTTACCGGGAACATTCTTTTAATAAGCTTATATATCAGCGAATTCCGGAAATCACTCTCCTTATTCCTTTTAATAAACATATTTACTGCGGTATAAAGGAGGAAAGCGCCGAATACATAAGTAATCCAGTCGAACTTATGAATAAGCATCACACCAAAGAGGATCATCAACAGGCGGAAAACTATAGCGCCCAGTATACCCCAGAAAAGTACACGATGCTGGTATTTGGCAGGTATGCTGAATGTTGAAAAGATAACTGCCATGATAAATATATTATCAACACTAAGGGAAAGTTCTATCAGGTAGCCCGTGATGTATTTAATTACTGCAGACCTTGGACTTAAGTTATCAATGTTATCTACTAATGCGTTTTTATAAATCAAAAAAATTACACCTGCAAAAACAAGTGCAACAAAAACCCACATTAAAGTCCAGGTGGAAGCTTCCCTGAGAGATATCACGTGGGCCTTCCTGTTAAAAAACCCGAGATCGACTACCATAAAAACAAGAATGGCAGAAATGAATATTATCCAGACCAGCATTGTTTAACCAGGGATTAAATTAAATACCAAATATACAGGAATAAGCATTCAATCAAATGACAAATGGCAATATTTTATCATATTAATATTGACCTCAATAACCTGAAAAAGTAGTTATTAATTCCAGTCATTCAGATTCTCCTAGTCAGTATTGTGCCTGTAGTAAACAGTCTCGTTATCCTGGTCTTTTGCTACCAGCACCCCGTTATGATCAATGAAAAGATCCACAAGACTCAAGTTGGTCCAGTAATCCTCATAATTAACCAGGTCATAAGTCTTATAGATACCTACCTGAGGAACAATGACATAATAATAATCCTTCCACCTGGTGAAGATGTTTGATGTTGATGAGCTGAAACCCGGGCCAACATGATGCACATGTGTAAAGGTTTCACCATAATCCGTTGACAGGTAAAACTCACCTCCACCAAGCTGGGTAATTATTATTATCTCATCATTATCATTTACATACAACTTGACTGATAATCCGGGGGTGGGTATATGGTTCCAGGTAAGGCCATCATCATCCGAGATGTAAAGACTGCAACAGTTTGACCCGTGAAATAACAGGTTACCATTATTAAGCCTGAAAACATCTCCAAATCCTGCTTCTTCCAGGCCGCTTATTACTGTCCATGTAAGGCCGTTGTCCTTCGAGCGTTTTATCGGGTAACCGTGTGCAAAAGCCCACACATCATTATCATTTGACACATAGTTGTAAATATATTCATTCCTGTCAGGGTATGGCTTCGTACATTCCGACCATGTCTCACCATGATCTGTGCTTTTATACACTTCTCCTTCCCACGTACTCACATATATTACACCCTCACTGTCGATCTCTATGGTACGGCATTCACCCTCTTCCCATATCAGGTCATCTACCTCTTCCCACAGGAAATACCTTTCACCCTGCCTGTATAAATTACCACCTGAGATCATTAATGTGAAATTATTCACTGTATCAGCCACCATATCCATAATCCTGTTATCAGGTTCTGCGCTGATCCCATCCCACTCATTATCCCTGAAACCATATGCCATCTGGCCTAAATAAGTCAGGTAATTCCCACCCAGGTCATAAAACGATACCTTTAACTCCTGCTTAAATGAATCTGATCCGAGCTGCCATATTGCATTGACAGTCTCCCCGGAAGTAACATAAGCCTTTTCCTGGATAACGGTGCCTCCCCCGGTAACCACTTCAAAATCCGTCCTTACAGAGTCAACCGGGGCATTTGTATTGGTGATTATGTTATAGTTAACTTCAATATCCTTTGACTCACCAGCCAGGAGGCGGTTACCCTGGTTACCTGTAAAGTGGAAAGAGTAATACTCAAGTAACCTGTAAGATGGGTCAGGCGTGCAGGATGCAACTAAAAATAAAATAATTGTCGGAAGAATATATTGTGGTTTCATGATCTCATTTTCGTATTATTTGTAAACAGGAAGTCTGAGACCTGCATGTAGCGTTATCGTGCTGTTGCGAATAATTGACTCTCCACGCCCCGGTCTTAATTCTTCACTGATATCATCTGTATCATAAACTTCATAGAAACCCTGCCTGAACTGCAGGCCTATATCCAGGTTGCATTTCCCCGGAAATGGCAGCACCAACCCCGCACCCGCAACCATGCCGATATCGGTAGTGATTAGTGCCTGTTCAAGATTCTCATAAACTGTAGTTTCCTCAAGTTCGTAAATACCATGCCTGCTTTGATCCTCAACAGCCGTGCCGGTACAATGTGCATTCAGTTTTAATCCAAGATATGTCCCTGCGTTAAGGTAAAACTGCTTTGCTTCACCGGTATAGAACTCAAGTAAAGCTGGAATTACTATATAGTCCGAGCTAACCTTTGTCGCGACATAATAGTCAGCATCGCCCTCGATAACGTATCTGTGATTCGAATCACTTGAATCCCTTAAGGCATAACCCTGCCGTTCAAAGGATAAGCCTGTGCGGAAATATGTCCTGGGCGACATTTCAAAACCTATATTGAAACCAAGTGAAGGCCCTGCATAAAACGAATACCTGTCACGGTGTGGATTGCATGAGTTCCAGGACATATTTACCCCTCCCCTGTAGGTGAGGTAAATTTCATTATTAATGGAATCCGGAATCTCCCCCTTATCACTATCATCCTGTTTCCCGGGAATAATCTTGTATGCCACTCCAAGTGCGAAACCGGCCGAACCGTGCCTGAAATATTCATATTGGGGTATTTCCCTGCGGCCTGTAATATACCTGATATTGAACATTGCATCAAACCGCTCCGATACAGGATATGTGATTCCGGCGGAATAAATAAAACCAAGGTCATTCTTTTTATCATCTGTATCCTTGTTATAATTATATTCATAATCGCTGGCCAGCAGGAAAGAATAGTATGCTCCCGCAGCAAGGCTTAGCTGTGGCCTGGAAGGGATAGTTACCCTGAGCTGCAACGGGATAGTCAGGTAGCTGAAATTCATCATCCTTGAGACAGGGAACCAGCTGGTAATAAGGGACGCACTGTTAAGAGGCAATGATGAACCTGGATATATGGACCAATTTAGGATTGGATAAGGGGGCATCTCAAAGTAAGTGTGATTTTCATAATAGACCGTTGAGTAATCAGCACCCGATTTTATTCCAAGGTAACGGTTAAGGGAATAATCGATGAAAATACCCTGCAAAGGTCCGGGCTTGTACTTCCATTTGCCGGAATAATTATAATTAGAGGTAAAATGAATATCAGAAATGTTTATCCCGCTATTGAAACCAAAAGATAACTTCTGGGTATAACTAACTGACGAAATAACACTTAGTAGTAACGCCAGCATCATTGTAAGTAGCCGTTTCATGGTTTTGTGGTTCAGGTTAACTAAATATTGAAGAGCAAATATCATGCCTCATCATCTCAGACCCACTTTTCGATAAACCTTGAAAAGTATATGCTTGTACTAAAGCAGGTTTTGTCCAGAGGCCAAAGGTCCCTGAGTAAGCGCCGAAACCTGAGGAACGAAGGTTGAGGTGCGCATCGAAGGGCAGACCCACTTTGCACTCGCTCACAATAATTAAACTTTCAAAAATCCATTTTTCACTACAAAAATAATTTGCAGATCATATCCTGATAATTAACTTCGTGCCAAAATCAACCTTACCAATCATGAAAAAATTCTTTAAAGTACTCCTTTACATAGTAGGCGGATTGCTAACGCTTGTCCTTGCTGTTATAATTATATTATGGATAAAGAGTCCCGGCAAAGCACAGCCGCTGACCAGACCTGACGGCGATCCTTTACCTGCCAGTATATCAACGATTGAAAAAATAAATCTTGGCAACCTTGATCAGTACCTGATAATACGTGGTGCTGATACTACCAGGCCTGTTATGCTTTTCCTGCATGGCGGACCGGGTAGCCCGGAAATTGCCGTCATGAGAAAGATGAACCCGGCCCTTGAGAACGATTACTTAATAGTGTACTGGGAACAGCGTGGTGCAGGCAAATCATTTTCTAAAGACATCCTCCCTGAAAGTATGAACCTGGAACAAATGATTTCCGATACCAGGGAACTGAGTGAAATTCTCATAAAGCGGTTCAACAGGGAAAAAATCTACCTGGCAGGTCATTCCTGGGGATCATTCCTGGGAATACTCACTGCTGACAGGTACCCTGAACTGTACCATGCATACATTGGCATCGGGCAGGTTGCCCGCCAGTACAGGGGAGAAAGGGTATCATTTGACTGGATAAAAGAACAGGCTGAACAGCGGAATGATGAAAAGGCCCTTAAGCGAATAAATAATATGACATTCCCCGATTCACTGGCTGCAGATAGTAACACCTGGATTAATTTTCTGAGATATGAACGTAAATATGTTAACAAATTCGGAGGCGGCATTACACATGACCTCGATGGCATGTGGCCGGTAATAAAAATGGTACTCGACACAAAAGAATATACCCTTCGTGATAAGATAAATTACGGGCGTGGAAGTATGTATTCACTTGTAAACCTGTGGTCAGACATAATACACAATAACCTGTTCAATGATATCGACAGTATGCAGGTACCGGTATATATCTTCCAGGGTTTATATGATTACCAGACACCATCTATTGTAGCAAAGGATTTTTTTGACCAGCTGAAGGCACCGGAAAAGGCCTTTTATAGCTTCAGCAATTCAGCACACAGTCCCCTTTACGAAGAGCCGGATAGGTTTAATACAATACTCAGGGAGGAAGTGCTGAGCGATTGAACAACGAGGCCTACTTTTGTCTCCTGTCTTTTGTCGTTCGTCTTATTTATTCTTGACCTGCATTATCCAAATTTCTAACTTGCATAAAGTTAGAATCTCACAAGCAAGCATTTAAAATTCTTAACCATAAAACCAGAGAATCATGAAGAAGTTATTTTTGCCACTTATTTTACTGGCTCTTCTTGCAGGAATATCATGCCAGGAAAACATCGACATTGAAAAAGAAAAAGAAGCCATAAAGGCTGTAATTGAGGAAGCAAGAGCTGCTTACCTTGCAGGTGATTTATCCAGGATCCAGGCTTTATGGGTACAGGATGAAAACTCACGTATGGTCTATATGGATGATGATGGATATGTGGAATACGTTGGATGGGATGAAATTGCTAATTCAGTTATGGATCTCAAGCACTGGGATGAATTTGAAAACTATGATAATAAGGATTCCAATCTTGTTATCAATGTTTACGAAAACACTGCACTGGCATTGTACCATAATGTATGGTCAGGCGTGGATAAAGAAGAAGAAGCGGAGGATATCCTCCTTGTCATTGTCCTTGTAAACCTCGAAGATAAATGGGATGAATGCAAGATTGACGTAATTGCTGCACTCAAAAGGCGTGTTGCACCTGCCAGATATGGAAGTGACGAGGATGAAGACGATGAAGAAGATGAAGGAGAAGAAGGAGAGGAAGGGGAAGAAGGATAAGAGCTTTAAATTCTATTAAATTAATTTCTAATTTTATTGGCACTTTATGACCAACCTCCAAAAATTGTAATATGAAAAAGCTAAACTCAACTAAAAAAATTTCCCTGCTATCGGTCATTACCGGACTCCTTATTTTAGTTCCGGCCTGTACTCAAAAAGAACCTTCTGATTGCTTTATATGGAAGACCGAAATAAATGGATCAACATTTTACATGGCCGGCTCAATACATTCTGCAAAGGAAGCATACTACCCACTCCCTCGCACTTATACTGATTACTATAAAAAAGCCGATAAGGTAATCATGGAACTGGAAAATGATTTTGAGGGTATAGAACAGGAAATCTTTAATTATGCACAAAAGGATACACTGCCCGAAGCGGATTATCTCGACAAGTACCTTAAGCCAGAAAGCATAGAAAAGCTCAAACAGATTTTCGGGGAAGACGAACTGGATAAATATTTTAAATACGAAGGATGGCTTCTGAATATGACTATTACAGGAACAAAATCGAAACTGGTGGGATTTGATCCCTTATTGGCCATTGACAAATATTTCCACGAATTAGCCACAAAGGACAATAAAGAAATTATCGGACTTGACGATATTAAAACCCAGGTCGTATTATTTGAATTCGATGCACCAGTATTAATCCAGGTCCAGGTCCTGGAAAATACAATAGCTAATATGGAGTCACAGGCAGAAAAAGAACTGCCACTATTTGAAGCATATTTTTCTGATAATATTGCTTTATTAGAAGAGGAATTCCTTAAGGGCATGGATTTTAACAATCCCCAGGTGAAGCAGGCCTATGATATGGTTTTTACCAACAGGAATAAGAGCTGGGTAGAACAATTTGAAAAACTTGCTGAAGAACAACCTGCAACATATTTTGTGCTTGTGGGTGCAGGTCATTATTTCGGCCCCGATAATATCCGCGAACTTCTGGAACAGAAAGGATATACTGTGGAGAAGATTTAAGTTAAACTGCTAAATCGCACAGAAGAGGCTAAGGCTGAGGCTAAGGATTCCTGTAAGTAAACCTGATTTGAGCAGGTAACATTTCCCCTCTTTGGATTTTCTGTGAAAATTTAAGGAGTCCTCGGGACGGGGTGGTTCCTCATTCTATGTGCCCGCAAATAAAATTGCCTCTCACCTTATAATTGTCTAACTTAGTCTCTGAAATACAATTATTTAAACCATCATGATTAAAATAAATTACCAGCGTATTAAGAAAGCCCAGGAGCTGATGAGGAAAGAAGGAATGCTCGGATTAATGATTATGAATCAGATAAAATGATTTTATTACTACTTTCTTTTCAATTCATAATAATGGTATGGTTTATATTTCATTGTCCACAGGAAAGGGAAAAGGAAAAATATTCCACCAATAATAGCACCAACATCGACTTCTTCATCCCTTGAAAAGCTACCTAAAAAATCTTCATATCCATTCATGGTTAAAAGAACAGTATTAGTGCTTCCTATGATCCTGGTGTCAGTAAGTGTGTAAGGTGTTTCCCCTACAGGTTCACCATTAAGATACAGTTTTGCACCGGTAGGTTCAGATTGAATAATAGTTGTACTTGCACAGCTGGCAAAAAGAATTGATATAACCAATAATAAAGCTACTGCTTTAAGACTGAGTGGTATTTTCATTTTTTTATAATTATAGTTATAAACAAAGATTGCAGACACAATTTACAAAAATTTATTTATCGACAGTCACCTGCTTCCACATTATAAACCCTGGCAATGATTACCCGGGAATAGGTACCTGGAGCCCGAAATCCCAGCTTATTGTCCGCTTATATGTATATGTTAAAATGTCACTTTTTGAATACGATAACTTGGTGTTTCATTATAATTGGCAGTAGAAACCCAGAAATTAACACCATCATAGGCAATGCCTTCTATATTGTAATTTTCCAGGGCAAATGCTTCTACAACCTCTAAGGGATTTAAAGAGCATTTATTAACTATGCCTTCAGCACACGCATATAAAAATCCGTCATTATAACAAAGTCCATGTACTCGCATATCTACAAAAAAATCGGATACAACTGAATTAGTGTTACGATCGTACTTATATAAAGTACTTTCGTTATTACTGGCACACCAGATATATTGCCCGTCAAATGCAATTCCTTCAATCCATGCCCCCATTTCAACGCTTTGAGTAATTAAATTGCCGTTAGCCGGGTTAATCTTATAAATTTTGTCAGAACCATTACTGCTTACCCATAAATAACCATCAACCCATTCAACTGCCCATGCAGATTGAGATACTGGAATCGTCGCTTCAACTGTAATATTTGAAGGATTTATTTTATACAGATTATGCGACGCATAGCCATTACCGTACCATAAATATTGTCCGTCGTATGTCAGATCTGTAGCTTCATCTATTGGTGCACCGGAGCTATGAACTGATAAAATAGTTTTTATCCAGTCCTCTCTCTCGGGTGCATTATTATCCCTCTCGCAAATTATTGAAGCCATTGACGGATGTGAAAGTGTCAGCTGGTTATTGCTGATTGAAAAGTTCATTATTGAGAAGTTCATTAATCCCATTATGCCAAAATTAATTTGTCCTCCTGTTATCTGGCATACGCCACTCCATTCACCCCTGAAACCATAATTATATTCTTCTAGCCAATAAAATACATTGTCAGAACCTATAATAATGTATTTAGTGTTGCCTCCTCCGCTGAGTACAGCCCATTTACCGTAAATCGTATCTGATTTGTCCTTATCTTTTTCACATGAAAATGGTATTAACATTATTATACCAAGCAATAATATAAATCTGATTTTTTTCATGATAGTTAATTTTTCGTTCGGTTTTCCTGAATTTTATTAAATCGTATTGAACTATAATATTCTATGGTGGACGCATGCTTATGTAAGTTACAAAATATTATTTAATCAGGTGGTGAATTAAAATGAAAAAAATGCTAAGTTTAAGTGGTTTAAGTGGTTTAAGAGTTTAGAGGGTTAGAGGTTTGGGGGTTGACAGGACTGAGAGAGTGGAGTGCTCATGCTGAAGCATTCGCTGTTATAATTTGAGAAACATACTACTAACAACAAGCCTGATGAAAAACCGGAATCTGATACTGATAATTTTTATTGTGGCCAAATTCGTGATGCAATACTTTGCTATAGATTCAGGATATGAATTGCACAGGGATGAATTTTTGCACCTTGATTTAGGCAGGCATCTGGCTTTTGGATATACATCAGTTCCACCTGTAACCGGGCTAATTTCATTCTTCATTCAACTCCTGGGGAACTCGGTTTTCTGGGTGAAATTTTTCCCGGCCCTTTTTGGAGCCCTGATAATTTATATCGTCTGGAAAACGGTAGAGGAATTAAACGGAGGTTTATTTGCTTTAATCCTTGCTTCCGTTTGCGTGTTATTATCAATATTTGTAAGGATAAACACCCTGTATCAACCCAATTCACTGGACTTTCTGCTATGGACCTTATTTCTGTTTATAATCATCAAATACCTGAATACTGGTGAAAACAGGTGGATATATTTTGCTGCGTTAGTTTTTGGCCTTGGATTCTTAAATAAATACAATATTGCTTTTTTGATCCTGGGAATAATTCCAGCCTTCATACTATCTAAAGAAAGACGTATACTTCTAAACAAGCATCTATATTATGCGGCTGCAATTTCCCTTTTGATAATACTGCCTAACCTGGTATGGCAATATAAAAATGATTTTCCTGTTTTTAATCATCTTCAAACGTTATCAAATTACCAGTTAGTTAATGTTCAGCGTACAGATTTCCTGGTTGAACAACTACAATATTTTATGAATTCGTTTTTCTTAATCATATTAGGATTAATTTCTTTTTTCACTAATCCGGAATTTAAAAAATACAGGATTCTCTTTTTTACATTCATTATTATAATAGCCATCTACGTGTTTCTGAGAGCTAAAAGCTATTATTCAGTTGGCTTATACCCTGTTTTTATTGCTTTTGGTGCAGTATACCTTGAGAGATTGATTTCATCAGGGTGGATAAGATATCTCCGGATCCCGGTCTTACTGATCCCGATAGGGATTTTTATACCTTTTGCTCCGTTGATATTACCAATACTGACGCCCCAGGAAATTATGGAAAAGAAAGAGTTATTAGATAAATACAATATCACACGCTGGGAAGATGGAGAACTGCACGATTTGCCACAGGACTATGCAGATATGCTGGGATGGAAAGAGCTGGCTGAAATTGTTGATTCTGCATTAACCCTGGTTGATGAAAAAGACAGGACAATTGTACATTGTGATAATTACGGCCAGGCCGGGGCAATTAATTATTATTCAACGGAACTGAAAACAGAAGCTCTGTCGATGAATGCCGATTATATATACTGGTATCCGCTTGATAAATTTGAAATTAAACATATAATCCTGGTTAAGGGTATTAATGATACAGATAAGAACAGGCTTAAAGAACAACCATTATTCGAGAATGTGTCATTAATAGGTGAAATAGAAAACAAATATGCTCGTGAAGCAGGTACAAGGGTATATTTACTACAGGGAGCAAAACAATCGGTTAATGAAATACTAAGGGATGAAATAAATGATGCAATAAGCTATCGCTGACAGGTCGGTTTGTTTTTTATTTCATCGCTAACAATTCTGTTAGAATTCAGGCAAAGACTCCAGGTTATCATCAGTTGTCGCGTTTGCCGGAGCTCTGAAATAAGGGTTACCGTTCTTTGGATGAATAAGCTGTAATCCTTTTAAATAAATCCCGCCACTATCCTGAAGTGAAATAGCATCCTGGGTATTTAATTCCAGTCCGGTATCAAATTTAATTCGTGTTATTACTGAATCTTTCCTTCTTATGTGAGTAGGTGTTAAACATGGACAGCACAACTTACCGGAAGGAATTTGAAAAATCGGGTCATCTATTAGCAACCCGGGCTTCACAGGAGGTTTTAATTCATTTGAATTCAGTCGTTCATAAACGCTTTCCACATCTATTAAAGCTTCGCTACCAGTTGCCGGAACTTTATATTTCAATTGCATTAGTTTGTCTCCCTCATATATTGACTCTACGATCCTGGCAACATGTATCTCAAATAATTCAGATGGTTCAGTTTTACCAGCTACTGCCAGGCCATTTCCATTTAATTCTATTTCATCAAAAATGGCTTTTACCGTAATCATTCTATTGAATAACGGATCATCTTCATCAACATGAACTGGAATAGAAGTAGGAATAGTATCTAAAACGCCGATAGAAATGCTATCGTCGGACGGCTTAGGATAAGTAAGTTTTATTATCTGGTCGTCGCATGACAAACCTGAAACTATATTACCATTATCATCTTTTGCTAAAATTTTTCTCTCAATGACTTCCCCGGCAACAAATTCCCCTATCTCCAAGAAAACGACTGCCCCTATTGCAATGCTTGGTATCAGTATTAATAATCCGCCTGTAAAAATCCCAATTAATAAACCTAATAATGCTCCAATGGTAAATGCGAGTAAATCACCCCAGAATCCGGTATCTACATCTAAATCAGTATCAATTGAGAAGGTGAGTTTACCATTTACCAGTTTTGGTTTAAGCTTAAGTTCCAGTGAAACATCAGCATCTGGCCAAAAATCAATTGGTACTTCGCCTTCTAAAGTAAACTGGATTCGTTTTTTATTTAAAGAAAGTTTTACTTTCTTCCAATCGCCCTTTTTTTCCTGACCTGGCTGAGGAAGAGGATGAGAACCATCTGCATCTCTTAACTCGGTGTGCCATATATTATTAGCAAATCTTTTAAATGATTCTCTGGCAATACCAAGTGCAACATGCTGGCCATTACGCAAAAATGAAACTGCCTCATCTGCATTGCCCCTGGGCATGTGTTCTCCCGCAGGTCGTGGGTCTTGATTTTGAGGACAGGCTCTGATATCCAGATTAAAAAGAAGTGCCATAGCATTCTCATTGTCGTCATCACCAAACACTTTCTTTAATACCGGAGTATCTGCTAAATTGCCAAAATTAGGCATATCAATCTTGAAATCAATATCCCCGAAATTAGTAACAACCATAAATTGGTTATCTACTATTGACAATCTGGCTTTTACCGGACCTAAATTTGTCATTAAATTTAAATCCCAATCATCATCATTATTAACAATAACATCTTCAATAGTAATCCCAGCGGGAATGCCTAACACACCATTGTCGTTAAGCACCTGAATAGCAGTGAGAAACCATTTCCCCCCGAGCATCAACTCGGCATCAAAACCAGATTGGATTCGTGTTGTGTCAATCATTTTGTATTATTATTTAAGAAGGTTTTTTACTAATTTACTAAATAATAAGAACTTGAAAATCCTTTAGTTTCTATTTCTCACCTCCTGTTTTAACATTTTGGATAAAACCGCATATATGGTGGACGTAATAATGAATGAATTTAGGAATGGAATCACTATGGTTGTTCCTGCTGGAGCAGTAAATTCGAAAATCAATGTCAAGGTTATATTTACCAATGATTATGATGCAGCAGAAGTATTAAATCCACTGGATATTGAAGAAAATGATATACCATTTCACAATGCTCATTGTTTAAGCGCTCAATTAGCAGGCACCAGTATCCCGGCATCGTATACTTTCAAAACTGACTATGCCTGGGTGAATACGCAAACAAAAGAAGCGGAATTTGCGATTCAGCACCCAACACATATTCATGACTTTGGTGGTGGTTGTTGTTGGGCATCATGGAATATAAATCTTATAATTGAATATAGATTTGGGGAGAGTGTTTTTACAACAAATCAGGAGGATGAACAAGGTCTTGGCTGTTTGCATCCTCTGGAAGGAGGAACTAATCCTCCATTCTCTGTTAAATTCGAAGATGGATATACTGAAAATGGAAATGTGTGGATGGGTGTACTAATTGAACCCATTAGCTATGTCCTGACAATAACTCAAATACAGTAACAAATAAACATAAATTAAAAAATTAGTGGTAAAATGTCCTACGGCATATAAAATATGCAGCCTCATTCACCTGGTAATTATTATATTCACAATTGCATTTTAAACTTAAATCATACCTATGAAGACCAGGGCTGCAGTTGTATACGAAACGAATAAGGGGTTCACGATAGAGGAACTGAATATTGACCGGCCAAAGGAAAAAGAACTGCTGGTAAAAGTAATGGTGGCAGGTATCTGCCACAGCGACTGGAATTTTGTGACAGGCGATTCAATATTCAATATGCCGGTGGTGCTGGGTCATGAAGGATCGGGTATAGTACTGGAAACAGGACCCGGGACAACAAAATATAGAAAAGGTGACAGGATAGTATTCAATTCAGCACCCAACTGCGGTACATGCTTCGACTGCAGGCATGACCGCCCAAGCATATGCAGCACTTATACCGGCCCCACATGGGAGGGCGTAATGTTTGACGGTACCACCCGCTTCAGTAATGCCAGGGGGGAGAAGATCTACCAGCTCTCATCCGTTGGCTGCTTTGCAGAACATATAATCCTGCCTGAGGATTGTGCCGTGCCACTGATGGATACAACACCCTACGAGGTGGGGGCCATCCTGGGTTGTGCTGTCACAACGGGTGTGGGCTCAGTAATAAACACTGCCAATGCCAGGGAGCATGCCAATGCCCTTGTTTTCGGCATAGGCGGTGTGGGATCAAATGTGCTGATGGGATTGCAACTCAGAAAAGCTAAAAGAGTGATAGCGGTGGATAAAAATCCCGGTAAGGAAGAAGTGGCAAAAAAACTGGGGGCAACTGACTTTCTTGTGTTCAATGATGAGAATATCCCGGCAATAATAAAGCTCAGCAGGGAAGTGAAAATAGATTACGTGTTTGAAGCAGCCGGGGATACACACTCACAGGAAGTTGCCGTTGAGTGTGCCCGTCCCGGCGGAATGGTATCCCTTATTGGCCTCCCTCCCGTCAGTTCACATACAAAAATAAATGCTGCAGCCCTCACACGCCAGGAAAAAACCATCAGGGGATGCTATTACGGTACCAATAATACCGTAACAGACCTCAGGGGCTACGAGGAGATGTATAAAAAGAAACAACTGGACCTCGATGCACTGATATCCAATGTCTATAAGCTCGACGAAATAAACCAGGCCTATGCCAACCTTCTCCGGGGTGAGCACCTTAGGGGGGTGATCGTTTTTTACTGATATAGTTAAAAAGATTCCGTCTCAACAATAAGCGATACAGTTTATGCATGAGCCTTATCACGGAGCCGGTTCTTACCTTAGTTTTACTATTTTTACATTCAACAGTTTTATCATTAAGCACGAAAACATGTACAGAAAAGCTGCACTGATTGCCGTTACGATCACTTTAGTGCTCACATTAACAAAATGTTTCACAAGCAGGCCTGTTATTACAGGAGATCCTTCTGGCAGGACTGCGTCGGCCATGCGTGAATTCAGGGCTGCCTGGGTGGCCACTGTAGCCAATATTAACTGGCCCGGCGAACCGGGTATGCCTGTGGAAGAGCAAAAGAAGGAGGCTATCAAGCTGCTTGATCTTCTGCATGAGAACAATTTCAATGCAGTAATATTCCAGGTACGTCCGCAATGTGACGCGCTCTACAGGAGTGATCTTGAGCCATGGTCATATTATCTTACCGGGCAGCAGGGCAAAGCTCCCGAACCATTTTACGACCCGCTTGAATTCTGGATAGATGAAGCCCATAAGCGCGGAATAGAACTCCATGCATGGCTGAATCCATACCGTGCCCATCATGTGGCAGGCGGACCGGTAACGGAAAGCTCAATTGTAAAAAGGAAGCCTGAACTTGCTCTCTTCCTGGAAAGAGGATACTGGTGGCTCGACCCTGCCCTTGAGGAAACACAGGACCATTCATACAACGTGGTAATGGACCTGGTACACCGCTATAACCTTGACGGGATCCATTTTGATGATTATTTCTACCCTTACCCCGACTACAATAATTTCAAGGACTTCCCTGATGATAAAAGCTGGCAGGCTTACCTTGATAGTGGAGGAAAGCTGAGCCGCAGCGACTGGAGAAGGAAGAATGTGAATGATTTCATAAAGCGTGTTTATAAGGGTATTAAAGCTGAAAAACCTTATGTGAAGTTCGGCTTAAGTCCCTTTGGCATATGGCGACCATATAATCCCCCTTCAATATCCGGCTTCGATCAGCATGAGGTGCTGTATGCCGATGCCCGCCGCTGGCTTAACAAGGGATGGATTGATTACTATGCACCCCAGCTGTATTGGCCAATTGAACTGATGGACCAGAGTTACCCGGTGCTCCTTGGCTGGTGGTCCTCGGAAAATAAAAAGGGACGCCACCTGTGGCCCGGGATAAATATCGGCAGGTTCATGGGCGAGAGGGCAATAATTGAAACTATCAGCCAGATAATGATAACACGCGGCATGATGCCTGAAAGCCCGGGAGTGGTACACTGGAGCATAAGCCCCCTGGCCCTTACCCCGCCCCTTGCCAGCGCTATATCGGAGGGCCCTTACGAGAAACAGGCCCTGGTACCACCCTCTCCCTGGCTGGGCAAAAAGAAACCGCAGCCCCCCTCGGTAACCGTCACCCGTGAAAATGACTCCCTGCGTATAACATGGAGATATGGTAATATTGATGAGATCCCCAGGTGGGTGGTGTACAATAAATACGGATCTTCCTGGAATTACACTGTTTATGGCAGAGGAACTAATACTGCCCTCATTCCAGCCTTCGATGTTAACATGGAACTGCTTAACAGGGATAGCCTCCGGTCTTTCAATGATTTAGCCGAAGCCCTTACACCATTGAAGAGTATTGCCGTCAGCGCAGTCGACAGGTACGGTAACGAAAGCAGTGTAAATGAAAAACCTGTTACCGGGATATCCTACGATGACGCGCCCTCCCTGGAAAAGATCCTTGCATTATTTCCCGTTAGTTATCGGCCTCCTGCCTACCAGGCTCCTGCCGTCAAGCCCGGGATAGATGTACTTATCGAGGATCATCTCGACCTGTTGGTGAACAAAAGAATAGGACTGATAACCAATCCCTCGGCTGTCGGGTCCGACCTGAGAAGCAGCATAGATATTCTTGCCGGCACTCCAGGTGTTAACCTCGTGGCACTCTTCGGCGCTGAACACGGGGTGCGGGGTGCCAGGCAGGGCAAAATAATCCTCGAGGGGGAACCGGATCCCGTTACCGGGATACCGATATACAGCCTTTATGGTGATTCATTAGCTCCCCGGCAGGAATGGCTGGAAAACCTTGATGTATTGATCTTTGATATCCAGGGAGTTGGATCGGCCTGGTATACATTCAAATACTCAATGTCCTTTGCCATGGAAGCATGTGCTGAGGCCGGGATCACCTTTATTGTCCTTGACAGGCCAAACCCCCTGGGCGGTCGTATAGTGGAGGGACCTGTACTTGACATGGGCGGCATCTTCAGGCACCCGCTACCATTGCGTCATGGTATGACCTACGGCGAACTTGCAACAATGTGGAACGAGGCTGGAGGCTTCGGCGCTGACCTGGAAGTGATAAAAATGAAAGGCTGGCGTCGATATATGTTATGGGACGATACCGGTCTGCTATGGGTGATGCCCTCACCGAATATGGGTAGCTTCGAAACAGCAGCAGTCTACCCCGGCCAGTGCCTGTTTGAAAGATCAAATATCTCGGAGGGAAGGGGTACAACCAAACCCTTTCTGATGACAGGCTCAACGTGGATAAATGCAGAGCAGGCAGCAAGCGACCTCAACAGCAGGGAAATACCGGGAGCTATGTTCAGACCTGCATATTTTATCCCCGACAACTACGACAGCATTCCAAACCCACGAGGGAAACCATGGAACCGGATGTGCAGAGGTGTGGAGATAATGGTAACCGATTACGGTGCTTACAGGCCGGTGGAAACATCTCTTCATATTATCGATGCTTATCGCAAAACCAACCCGGATTCCCTTGTATGGTCGCCTCCTCCCCTTTTAAGGATGCTTGATGAACCAGGAATGACTGTTAAGCAGGTGGTTGAAGCCTGCCGGGAAGATGTGGAAGAGTTTTTGGAAATCCGCAGTAAATACCTTATTTATAGGTAAAATAGCTGATTTTCGATACCATTATAGTATTGGATATCAGACATTTCCCCTCCTTTTCGTGAAAGGAGGGGTGTCCCGAGTACTCGGGACGGGGTGGTTTAGACTCTATCAACATCTCTTCCCTGCTCCATGCCCCATGCCCTCTGCTTTAACTCCCATCTCGCATCTCGCATCTATTCCAGTCCTAAAACGTCTTTCCCCTGCTTAAAAACAATATCCACAGGTATTCCTGCCTCATTCACCCTGTCAAGACCAGTGCGCAGTTGCTCGGTCATCACACCGTCAGCCTCCACCCATGCTTTTGCAGCCTCATAATCGCCGTCACCCTGTACAGTCAGTATCTTTTCCACCAGTGATTCCACCGCACTTTTCATCTCCTCGAAATTGACCATGTACGTCCCGTCATCCTGGTAAACAAAAGCACCTTTATCGGCAAAATATTTCATATTAAGCATATTTGCCTTGCCATGGGCACTGGCGGCACCAAACCGGCTTGAACGGAAGATACCGGCGAAAAAGGTCACATAGTTGTTCATTATCTCACCGCTGCTGAGCTCTCCCATCTCGTAAAGCTTTGTTACAAGGTAAAGGCCCATGATATCTGCTTTTGCCTCCTCAAGTGCCGAATATTGCTCTTTGAGTGCCTCCCTGGCTGTTCCCTTGCCATTGATAGTATTTTTAACCCCCATTCCATGCGATACCTCGTGGAAGGTGGTGTTTTCGAAGAAAGCATCAAAGGTGATGTACTGGCGCTGACTCTCGTCGATCAGTATATTGGCAATGGGAACAAGTATCTTATCAAATTTGGCTTTCATTGAATTCTTCAGCTGCAGCTTACGGCTACCCACGGCAAGATGTATTTCAGGATCATTGGGCAGGTTGATGGCTATTGTCTTGCTGCCTGCATTGCAGTCGCCGGCGTAATAGAGTGCATCATAAACATTCATGTCGGCATCGGTGCCCGGTATCTCGGATTTGTATTCCTCCGCAACAGGCAGGCCGGCCTGCAGGTCGGTCAGCATGGCATTGAATTTGACAAGCCTGGCACTCCACTCGGGATCTTTTACCAGGACGAAGGCCTCGTGGGCAGCCTTGTACCCGAAGAGCCCGTCCTCGTAATTCTCGATCGGGCCAACAACAAAGTCGATATTTGATTCCTTCATCTCCATCCAAGCGAAATCACTTGGCTGGTACACATTTGTCAGCAAGGCCTCTGCGCGTGCATTAAGGTAATTTTTCAACCCTTCATCCTCTGCCAGGTCTGCTGCTTTACGCATCAGTTCAGCTGCTTTTTCATGTTTATCCTTATAGGCTTCGGAATAGGGAATGGTGATAAGGTTTCCGTCTGCGTCGCGGCGCACCAGGGTATACAGGCTCGTTTTATCAGGATTATCCCAATTTTCAAATTCCTCAATGGTCATATCCTCAGGGTAAAATTGTGCCATGGGTGGTTTGGGTCCGACACCGGGGATAAAGGTCTCATTATTATCGAGCCTGTCCCATGGACCGTAATGGATCAGTGCATATTCCTTTGCATATTCACTCTCGATGCTGTCCATGAGTTCTTCCTTATCACCATATGCCTGCATCCAGTATATGTCGTTCATGATATCCGCTGCATCAATCAGTATGCTTATTATCTCCCTCTCGCTGTCGCTCAGCCAGCTGAGGTCTGTCGTCAGTGTAAACTCTTCAAATTGTGCAAGCTTTGCTTTCATCTCCTCATCGTATTGATTCACTTTTGTAACACATCCGGTCATTATTATAACAAGCAGTATGACCAGCATGTTTATGATCCTTGTTTTCATAGTTTTTTAAGGTTTTTCGGTTATGATCGCAAGGTAATAAAATTATGAGAAAAGCGACGAACGGCGAAGGACTAAAGACAAAAGGAGGTTGAGGTTGAGGCTCAGGCCTAAGTTGAGCGCTCATACAAGTGCAGTCATTATTGAGCTGATTGATCCCTGTTATTCATAGCATAGCGTTGCTCTGGTCCTTTTATTTTCATAACTTGCTTTCCTTTTATATTTTACAATACACAACACATGAAAAATAATATTTTGGTAAGGAATCTATTATCAGGAATAATTGGAATACTTATGATAAACTCATGCGTAACCATTCCGAAGGGAGCAACAGCAGTCAGTCCATTCGATAAAGAAAAATACCTGGGTAAGTGGTATGAAATAGCCCGCCTGGATTTCCGGTTTGAACGCAACCTGAACAATACAACTGCAAATTATTCCGTCAATGATGATGGTAGTATTAAAGTAGTTAACCGTGGTTATAATTATGTAAAAGATGAATGGAACGAGGCTATCGGTAAAGCGAAATTTGCAGGGAATGAAAATGTGGCAAGGCTTAAAGTTTCATTCTTCGGGCCTTTCTATGCGGCTTACAACGTTATTGCACTCGACAGCGAGTATAAATATGCCCTTGTTGCAGGCAAGAACCTGGATTATATGTGGATACTATCCCGGGAAACAACAGTATCAGAAGATGTTAAACAGGATTACCTTAAAATAGCCGGTGAACTGGGATATAATACATCCGATCTTATCTGGGTTGAACATGATAAATAATGTTCCCGGCAATACTAGAATAAGTTGAGGAGGTTGAGAGGTTTAGTGGTTTAGAGGTTTAGGGGTTGAGAAGTTGAGATACTTCTAACTATAACTTATAACTTGTAACTTGTAACTTGTAACTCATAACTTATAGCCCTTAATCCCTGTGCCCTGCTTTGGCCTCCGAAGCTCGAAGAGCGAAGGAGGGTGCTCTTTGCCTTTATCCTTGCAGGGCTATATAATCATAAGTTAAACTGGTTTGAAATTTTAAATACCTTTACAATAAAAAGACATTGTGAAGAAATTCAGGTCAGACAATGATCCGCCCCTGGCAACCGCTGAATGGGGATGGGAATATCATCATTTAGGAATACCAACAGGTAAAAAAATGCCGGGCGAGAGATATTTACCACAATTCAAAGTCTATATCTCGGGATTTGAAAGCAGTCCGTATGGTATTGAATGGATGAGGTTTGAAAAAGACTGCCCGGTGGATATGCTTATACAGACTGTCCCCCACCTGGCCTTTGTAGTTAAGGATCTTGATTATGAACTTGCAACACGAGGATTCAGGGTGATCAGTGAACCAAACGAACCCTCATCCGGTGTCAGGGTTGCCATGATCAAGCATAATGGCGCTCCCATAGAGATCATGGAGTTTGACACAGATTAACTAAATTGCATATTGTAATACGAAATCCAGTGTTAGTTTATATACATAACAAAATGAAAAGAGTAATTCTTTATTTATCAATACTCATATTGAGCTTCAAGGGCTATTCTCAAAAAATATCAGTCTCCAATGACACAGTAAGGTTTGAAGGTAAGGATACAACATTTGTAGTAGTAAATAAAAAAATAAAAACTATAACTGACACTATTGGAATTAAGGACGGGAATTTCAACAATGAAAAAGTCTATAACATCTGGACAGGGGAGAAACTTACACCTGAAGAGTATAATAATATTCTTAAAAGAAATTCCAGGCTCTATATGGGAAGATTTTATAACGAAAAAGGTGAAGTAATAATGAATTTTATCGATCCTGATTCAGTTGATAAAATTCCTCCAATAAGTTATAATAAAAAACCTGAAAATGGGGAGATTTTTCCTGAATTTGAATTTAAAACCATTGATAATGAAAAATTAAGGTTAAGCGATTTAATGGGAAAGACAGTTATCCTGAGGTGTGAATTATTTGTAGGCGATTATAGGCTGAGAAAAGAAGAAATTGAAGATCTTGAAGACAGAATAAACAACTTAAAAAATAAATCTGAAATAGCATTTATTATAATATTTGGATCTTCCAGAGAAGAGATTATTTCCTTTAAGGATTTAGAAAATTCGAGCTCTATTATTGTTCCGGATGGACATGGTTTTTTTGGGAGAAATCATATTAAACGATACCCATCAACACTGATAATTGATAAAGATGGACGACTTATCGACACTTATTCTCGTTTAAAAGATATCGACATAGAAAAATTAATAGAAAAATAATATACCAGCGTTAATAAGTAGGACTCTGAGCGGTCTGCAAGACCCAGCGAGGAGTCGGTGTTGAACTACACCCGCCGGGCTACAAGCTATGTACTTATCGGGCCTTTTTAAGGTTTTTAAAATTATAACGGAAGGGCG
>Ga0315549_1000431_pt1 | contig 50252 bp, 54 predicted proteins | sample SalMarSW160200MG_FD_203101 | JGI IMG/M metagenome (GOLD analysis project Ga0315549, IMG submission 203101) | Salt marsh sediment microbial communities from the Plum Island Ecosystem LTER, Massachusetts, United States - Salt Marsh Sediment SW1601-200 ...
GTTTATGTTTATAGACTCATTGCGCTTGTTTTGCTCCAGCTTCACCCGCTCTCCAAGGATGACCAGATCTCTTTCCAGATTTCCCTTTTGTTTCAGAAGCTCTTTGTTCGCGTCCAGGGCTTCTGAGCAGGATGTATCCTGTTCCTGCTGGAGTCGGACCATTCCCCAAACGGCGTCCAGAAAGCCGGTATCCATCAGCCTCTGCCAGGCACAAGACAGCGACTGAATTTGCTCCTCGTCAAAGTCCGTAGACAGTACCCGCGCCGCCCTGACTATCTGCCCCAGTTCTTCTGTGGTAATTTCGGTTTCCATAGCTTAGTTCTCCTTACCGGCCATCTGAATAACCAATCGAATGGCCTCTTCGTTAGTCATATCTGCTTTGAGATAGGGTAATGCCTGGTTGAGCAGGGCTCTGGCTTTCAAGGCGCCAAACATCCGGATCAGCGTCTCCAAGACATCATCCTGTCTCCAGACCTGCTTGTCCGGCAGACTGGCCTCGGTCACTTTGCGAAACTGGATACCGAGCAGGCTGCCTACTACCTGTGGCATCACGCCTCTGCCATTCCTCCCGAAGCCCAGGAGCCAGGAAAACACCGATTTCCTCTTCAGGTCCCAGGAGAGGTCGGCCAGGAACTCGTCTGGTAGGCGTAGCGGCTCGCGGAAGAATGGTACGTTCCAGCTGGTGTGGGTACCGTCCCTAGCCACGATTTCAAAACTGTCCAGCCTGTTATCCAGGATCGCCTGCAAAAACTCCAGCGGCAATATCAGTTTCTCGGCCTTGCCGATAGGGCCGATCAGATTGACAGAAGGTGAACGGTTAACATTAAGGATAGCTAATCCGACTGCCAGATATGGCTGGATAGTAAACATGAGCAACGGTACCGGCAGCGCTTCATATCGCAGCTGCGGTAATGGCACGAACCACAACTTGCCCTGCCAGCGGGCGTTACGTCCGTATTTGCGCCGTACCTCGGTATCCACCACCTTCTCTCCTGGGATTTGAAGTCCGGTGCTGTCTACAGACGACAGAAAAAGATCAGCAGCTTCCTGAGACATATCGCCCCGTCCCGCCTCGTGCAGCACCAGGGCTACGGCCTCATCGACATCTGCGATATAGCCAGAGACAAATCTCATATACTTCCCTCCTCTAACATGTCAACCCACCAACCTACCTATACGATGGACCCACCTGTAATAAGCTTGCGTAATGACCTGTTGTTTAGCTCCATTTAGATACCCTCTGGGGGTCACCCGGGTCCCTCTCCATTCCCGTACTTATCCATCATGAATAATTCCTTCCCCTGGGGTTCCGGATGGCATCGCCCGCAGAGCCACTCAATGCTCATCTTTCCTGATTACATCATTAAATTTCAAACCATTCCTCTTCAAGACACCGAATATGTACGACGAGCTACATCCGAGATCTAGCGCCGCTGCTGTAACGTCACGGTGCGCCTGCAATGACTCAAGAACGTTTTTGAGCGGGATATTCAGCGGTTTGCGTCCTAAACTGGCACTGGTCTGCCGCAGTGGGGGCAAATGATTATCATTCGGTTTCCCCTTTCAGTTTCGGATGACACCATGAGCACAGCCATTGGTTCTGGTCTGAAAGCCGGTAATCGCCGCAACCACATATCTGACAGGGTTCATGAGGATAATCCGGAATTTCTTCAGATGGGACAAAAGGACTGGTTGGGACAGGATTTTCACCAAAATTCTCTTGATTTTCTTTCATGTGTAAATTTCCTGTAATTTCCTGTCCCATTTGTCTCTCTTGTCCCAATTGTTCCTGCTGTCCCTCTGAACCGGATAGGGCTATACCCTTCCAGTAGCGTGTACTTCCGCTTTTACCCTCAGTTATGCCTCTTTCTATCAGCCTGGCTCTGAATGTCTTCTGCGATGCTGGCTGACTACCGGCGCCATTACACCATTCTTCATATGCTGCTTTCAGCTCATGCTTGGATACCGTGGCTGTAGGCTTAAGCAGGCAACAATCTTCGATAAAATCACCCAGAATATCTTGCTCATGGCGATAATCTGAGGTAGCATTCGTTACCGTTTTCGGTTCTCCAGGTCCACATCGCTGCCATTCCAAGCAACCCCTGACAGCCCATGACAGTATCCCTGATAACTCAGACTCTAATTTAGCAGGTAAGTCCGGGTCTATTTCCCTGTTAGCAATAGTAACAATAAAAGGTACGAGCTTCACTCTCCGCCAGATAGAAAGCGTGGTATCCGTTATTACCGGCTTGTGATTACCCACCAGCCAGATTTTATGTACCGGCTGGAATTCTATTTCATGCTCATACTTGCGGTCGGCGCGAATTACCTCGCCGCCGGTCATTTCCTTAATCAAAACAACCGCCAGTCGCCGACCGTCTTCGATCTCGCTGGCCATGACGAAACGCTTGCCTTGCAAATTGGCTAAATCCTCACTGGGGCCTCCCGAGTTCTTGTCTTTCGTCATAAAAAGGCTGGTATTGGCTTTGGCACCATACCCACCAGTAAGCTTGCGAATGGTGGTAATGAAGGTGGATTTGCCGTTACTGCCCAGTCCGTAGAGGAAGAACATCGTTTGGCTTCTCGTATCTCCGGTAAGACTGTATCCCACCGCTCGCTGCAGGTAAGTGATTAGCTCGATATTGCCCCCTGTCACCCTCTCCAAGAAGTTCATCCACAAGTCACACCTGTCGTCTGGATCGTAATCTATAGGCACCAGGACTGTTATAAGATCCTCTTTCCTGTGAGGTAGAAGCTGGCCGGAGTGGAGGTCGATTGTTCCATTACGGCAGTTAAACAACCAATGGTTCGTATCCAGGTCTGTTAGCTTGATGGGGATGCCGGGTTCTGATTGGGCTAGATTTATCATCCCGGTGAGCCTGGGGTCTGACTCTGATTTTGCAGCGTGGCTGCCGATTTCCTTCCTTTTCTTTTCATCTGATTCATCCCCGGCCTCGTGATAAATCTTCCTTACGGCAAGTTTCGCCAGAGCTGCAACTTTGTTGCCGGCATCCCATTCCCATACCTTTCCGTTCCAAACAAGCCAGTGTTTTCGCTCGTAACAGTAGTGTAATATTTCACCAAAACGACTGACTAATCTTTCAGCGTTACCCAGGTCGGTAAGATTAAAACCTCTAACGACAGATGGTTCGGGCTGTCCTGATGAAGGTTCAGGTTGGTACCGTGTGATACTCCGAGATATTCCCGTCACTTCATCCTCAGATAGCGATGGAGAGCACTGTCGCCGGTTGACTTCCTTAAGTGCGGCCTCAATCGCTTCCTGCGACATCCCGCGGCGTCGCATCGCTCCCGCAAGACTGGTAAGCGTAGAATTCCTTTGACCTTCCGGTATTGGCTGACTCTCCGGTGTGGTGTGCTGCGATCTTGTTTTTCTTTTCTTCGTTGCCAGGTCTACCAACCAGGTAGGAGCAGGTGCTATTTCACTGTCATCGAGGACTTCGTAACTTCTACCGCTTTCGTGTGGACTTGGAGGTGCCACGATGTAGCCACCATTGGCTCGAAGGTCCACACCTTTGTAGCCAGCGAACGTAACGGCATTTCTTACATCATTACCATTCGGATTACGGTAAATAAAGTGCTCACCTCCTCCACCTGTCCGGTGAGTCCTGGTGCGGGGTAGCGAGCCATACGTCGCCTCCATGATCGCTTTGCTTTCAAGACCGCCGTTTTTGGCGTCAAAGTCCAGAACCATCAAGCCGTCCGTCACCAGGGCTATGCCGGCATCAGGCCAGCGTTTCCAGTATTCACGGACGCCTGACTGAGTTTGCGTCGCATCCTTCAGCCCATGGAGCGTCAAGGGCTTCTTGTCAGGCTTGACCGGGAATATCTTAAAACCTTGGGCAATATATGTGAAACCAGCCTCCATGATGTCACTCATTGCCGCCCTCGCTTTGTTCCTGAAGGTAACGTTCCAGTGCTGCTACCGGGATGACCACACGTTTCTCCGACAGGTGGACATGCGGCAGCTTGTCAGCCTTAACCAGGTCATATAACAGGCTTCTGCTGCAATGAAGTGCATGGGCTGCTTCAGGTATGGAGTAAACCAGGCGATCAGCGGCTGTCTTTTCCATTACTGTCTTCCTCGGGGAATAGCTCATCCTCACCAACCTGGAGGGCTTCGGCAAGAGCTTTCTTCGCCTTAGGCCAGGGAGCCAGCGTACCCCGCTCGAATGCGCTGATGTTTTGTCCGGCCATTCGGGACCTCCAGGCTAGCTCGGTCTGGGAAAGCCCTGCCTTTTCGCGGTACCCTTTCAGCCGATTCTTTTTCATGACGGTCTCCAAAAATATTTTTAAAAATCTATTGACATCTGTCAGGCTTTCTACTAATATTAAAGGAACATATACCAATAAGTCGAGGCTTATTTATTAATAAGTAAAGGGAACATTAGGAATGAATACAGAAAGACACGGAAGAGGCTCCCAAATAACAAAAGACGTTAGGCGCCTAATCATCAGTCAGGCCGCTCATGATGCCAGGAATATGCCCCGGTGGCTCCTGGCAGCCCGGCTCAAAGAGATGATAGAGAAGTTGGGGTACGAACCCCCAACCGATGAGACTCTGGTTAAGATGATATCGGAAGCCCGTAACAAACAGCCGCGTGAGATCGAGAAACCATGGAGTATTGGAGCCTGTTCTTACTACAATATTCCTCATGACATGATTCCTGTACTCATTAAGATACAAAAACTGATGGCAGAATATGGCGACGATAAAAATGTGGCTAGAGTGCTGACTGTCAGGGAAGCTCGTTGGATGGCCAGGTTGTACCGCGTGGCCGAACCACTGATCAGGGAATTGCCTAACGCTGATGAAAGCGGACTCTTATGGCTTGACTTTATCGCGAATAGCTACGTACAAAGAGAGCGTGTAAGCGAACAAATGAATGAGCAATATCCCGACACGACCGATCTTGACAGGCTCTATTTCCACTCTGATGACTTCTTGAGTGATGATGTTTTAATATCTTGGTGGGATGCGCTGCTTCCCGATCGTAGACAAGCCATTATCGATGCACTGGAAGAGCAACGAGCAGAAACTCATAGAGGTATCGAGAGGTATAAAAAACGTCCGCTCTCTCCCGAAGAAACGAAAATGATAGATGATTGCTACGACAGCCTGAAAAAGGGCGGGCTTATTGCGCTTCGTGATTTTGTTAACCGGTCTCCGATAGCTCAAGAAAATGGAGTGATGCATCTAATGGGTGCCGTTCTATATGAAACAGCAAGATCAGGAGGAATAAAATGAGAGGCAGAATTATCAAGCGAAAGGGTAGCAACAATTACACCATCGTTCTCCAGCTTGGCTTGGACCCGTCTAGCGGCAAACGGAAGCAGCAATGGATAACCGCCAGCCCCTCCAAGCGAGAAGCAGAGAAGCAGATGGCGAAGCTGATTCATGAACTCGACACAGGCACTTTTACAAGGCCGAATAAAAAGACACTGGCCGAATACCTCAACGAGTGGATTGACAGTGTTCGGGGCAACTTGTCACCGCGAACAGCTGAAGGCTATGTGACGATTATCAAGAGAATAATTCCAGCGCTAGGTGCAGTGCCCATCACTCAACTAAAACCCGAAGCTCTCCAGAAATATTACTCTGATTCTTTAGTCAATGGTCGGCTGAACAAATTTGGTGGCCTGAACCCCCTAACCGTGCGTCACCATCATGCCCTCTTGCATCGCGCGTTAAAGAATGCTGTTGAGTGGGGATTGATTATGCGAAATCCTGCCGATATGGCCCATCCACCCAAACCACGACCAACAGACATCTCTATAATGAACGAGGGAGAAATTCAGGAATTTCTTGAAGCTGCCAAGCAAACACCGTATTTTCACCTCTTTCACACGATACTCTTTACAGGCTTACGACGTTCGGAGGTATTGGCACTGCGATGGTCAGATGTTGACCTGCTCCTTTGTCAGTTATCAGTTTCACGTTCAATTCACAGGCTGCGTAACCGCACCTTTATTTTCCGGCAGCCAAAGAGTGCGAAGGGTAGACGTACAGTCGCATTGTCACCAGCTGCAACACAAATATTGAAAGAATATCGCGATAAAACAGCCATGGAGAGGCTTATAGAAGGTAAGCCGCTGAAGGAAACCGACCTGGTGTTTTCAACAATGGACGGGTCTCCCCTACGCCCTAACACGATTTCCCGGGCATGGTCTGACTTGGCCAAGAAATGCGGCATATCAGCTTCACGTCTGCATAGTGCCAGGCACAGCCATGCCTCTATCATGCTCAAAGCAGGGATTCATCCTCGTATAGTTCAGGAAAGATTGGGGCACAGCACGATTGCGGTTACCCTTGATACTTATTCACACATCTCCCCTGGGTTACAGGAGGCGGCAGCCAGACGGTTTGACGATGCATTGCAGTTAGGGCATAATAAGTTAGTCGAAAGTGATGTTTTGAAATAAATTAGTAGCAAATTAGTAGCAAAACTTCGTTATGTTAATAACAATTCCATAAATCTGAAGCTAGGAGGGGTGTCCGAGTGGCCTATGGTGACGGTCTTGAAAACCGTTGTTCCCGCAAGGGGACCGTGGGTTCGAATCCCACCCCCTCCGCCAATAATATCTTTTCCCACCCGCCGCCCTCACGGCATATGCGCTTATCCCATAATTTATACCCATACTTACCCCACCAGTTTAAAATCATCATGACGACGAGAAATCTATTATATAAGTATTACAATTGTATTGCATAGAATTAGATCGGTGGCAATACTTTATAAATTAGTGCTACCATATCATCACAGTCACCACATCTATGCCAATCTTCTTTAGAAGTCACTTTACAGTAAATCGAAAAGTCTTCCCGAACATGTTTATTATTAATATCTATAACAATACGATTACCCTCGTAATTTTTATGATTGGGGTGACAGTTAGCATAGACCCAATTTACCTTGTAACAATCTCTAGGAAAGCTGGAATCCACTTCAACTTCAAGCATTAAACTATCTTTTGGTCTAAGAAAGCTCTTTTCATCTTTAGAAAAATCATAGTGCCCACGGCCTGTATTATTTCGCTTAATTTGTGTCGAGTGAAGCTCATTTCCAAGGGAATCATTAATTTTAATAATTATTGGTACATTATATTTTTGCACCATATTTAACTCCTCATAGTACTTCTTTATAGATTCTATTATGTCATGTGAATAACATATTACTTGTTCTGCTTTTCGTACACTAATCGGATTAGCATGATAAAGTAGATTACGTGGTTCAATTAATCGCTTGAGGAAGGTTCTTGTTTCATCTCGACTGTCTCCATCTGGGAACGCAGTTTTGAATGCTTCCTTAAAATGCTTTCGAAATAATACTGGATTACATATAATATCTATACACTCATCCAATAAAGCTGCATCTATTAATCTTGAAAATAGATTTGTCTTCTTTTCATACCTCGTCTTTATACTTCCTCTGATTCGTTTATTAATAACGTAATTTCCAGCTTCATCTATAGCGTCAAAATAATTATCACCATAATTATCTTTCATAGTTTCATCAATTAAACGTCTAAGCCAATATTCAAGAGATTCTATAGCTCGCTTACAGTAATCTCTTATTTCACTAATAGATAATCTATAAAAAGGCATAAGTCTAATAACTCTATGTTTTTTAGAAATCTATATATTTATGAATATATAATATTTACGAACATTTTGCTAACAGAAAGAAAATAACAAATAATGATATATTTATTGAGGCTTAATCCTCACCTTATTCAGCATGGCAAACCCCATCGGGTTAAGCTCGTAGCCCTCCACGTAAGGCTTCACCAGTATATAGTTCCGCCCGAACCATAGTGGCAGGCAGGTGGCATCATCCACCAGCACCCACTCCCCCTTATCATGCAGTATCCCCAACCTCTTAACATAACTCTAAAAACAATTCACGCCTGTCCACCCTCGGATTGTTCCCCTAAAGTTACTACTGTCCGGTTTGGATGGATACCTTATTCAGCATAGCGAAACCCATCGGGTTAAGCTCGTAGCCTTCCACGTAAGGCTTCACCAGTATGTAGTTCCGCCCGAACCACAGGGGCAGGCAGGCTGCATCGTCCACCAGCAGCTGCTCTACCCGCTGATAAAGCTCCAGGCTCAGTTCGGTATCCACCTCAACCGCCGCCCGGTCGAGTAAGGCATCTATCTCGGCATCGGCATACTCGCCGAAGTTATTATCGGCGCCGGTGCGAAAGAGAATATCCAGGAAGTCCTGCGGATGCGGATAATCCGCCACCCAGCCTATGTAAAACATCTCGTCCTTCTCCTGCTTCAGGTGATAGAGAAACCTCTGCGGCTCCATCTGCCTTACCATTACTTCCACCCCCAGGTTGTCCCGCCACTCCTGGATAATAGCCTCCAGTTCCTGCGATATCATACCCCCGTAGCCCGAGGTGGTAATGGTGATGGGCGGCAGTCCGGACACATCGCCGTACTCAGAGTCGGCAATCAGTTCCTTCGCCCTATCCACATCATATCCCGGCCCGGCCAGATTATCATTGAATCCGGGCATACCGGGGGGCAGTATGCCATCCGCCCTCTGCACCAAGTTCCTGAACACCAGCGATACCAGCTTGTCTTTATCAACAGCCATCGAGAACGCACGCCGGATGTTGGCATCGTCAAATGGTGGTCTGGTACTGTTGAAGCCGATATAGCCGAAGCTCAGCTCCGGCACGATTTCCAGCTCACGGTGAAAGGGGCCGGCTTCATCCGTGACTCGGTCAATATAGGAAATGGAAACACCGGTAACATCTATATCGCCGGTCTCATACATCCTCATCGGCACGCCGCTCCAGAGCTGGAAGACCACCTGCTCAACGCCGGCAATCTCTCCGTAGTAGTTTTCGTTCCTTTCCAAAACCAGTAAATCCTCCTCACTCCACTCTTTGAGCTTAAAAGGTCCGGTACCGTTCGGTCGCCGCCACCACTTACCACCACTCATTACGTTATCCCTGTCCACAACATAAGCCGTCGGGTAGGTCATTTTGGACAGGAAATAGGACTTGGGAGCATCTATCGTTACCTCGAGTGTATAATCATTGACTACCTTAACGCCGCTGATTTCCCCAGCCTTACCCGCCAGGACATCCCCCACCCCGATAATATCCCCGAGATATGTACCGGCCACATGAGACCCGGTAGCCGGGTCACAGGCACGCTCCCATGAATACTTGAAATCCCCCGCCGTAACTCCCTTCCCATCATGAAAGCTGACATCCTCCCGGAGATAGAAGGTATAAGTCCGGCCGTCTCCACTAATCTCCCATCTCTCGGCTATGTCCGGCGCCGATTCCAGATTATCATCCAGGCGAACCAGACCGCCAAAAATCTGCGCTACGTACTCGTGGGAAGTCATCTCCGCCGAAACCGCCGGGTCCAGTGTGATGGGGTCAACACCGAACAGGGTAAGAACACCACCTCCATCAATGCTAACAGTCGGAGAGATTTCTGGCGTCTCGCACTGGCAGCCCGCCAGTGGTAGACCGCACAATAATAGTACTGACAGCAGAATAAATAATATTCTCTTCATGGCATTACTCCGCATCTATGACGCCCTTTTCCAGCTAAACAAAACCCAAACACAATATAGCACAAACTCTCTGTCCCTGCCCAATATGCACGCCCAGACAATAAGTATTATAATCATATCTGGAAAAGAGGTGTATTGACGTATGCGAATCAATATTTTACCGTACCTGTACCGACGATGGGCGAGAATACGCAGGGAATTCCCGAGGTTATGGAAGCATTACCTCTATCAGAGTTTCCTGGCAACTGTAATCGTATTCGCCGTTCTTCTGGCCCTGACCCTGCAACATGCTGTGGTCATTGCCTCAATAGGCGCCACCGCTTTCATCGTATTTACCATGCCCAGGAATATCACCGCCAAGCCCAGGAGAGTTATCGGCGGTCATATAGTCGGCCTTCTTTCTGGCTCATTGTGCGCGCTTATCCCTCACCCTTCCACACTATCCCTCATCATCGTGCTTTCACTCGCCGTCGGGATTTCTATCTGCTTGATGGTAGCCCTGGATGTCGAACACCCGCCTGCCAGCGGTACCTCCCTGGGGACTGCCATTACCGGCTTCTCTCCCGATGTAATGATTGCCGTCCTGACCAGCAGCCTGATATTATCTCTGGCCCACCACTTCTCCAAGAGATTCCTGAAGGACCTTACATAGAGCGATCTTAACTGTTAACATCAAACATAATCCTATTTTGACTTTTTTATACACAGCATTGCCAAAATTATGCAATTTCTATGATTCTGATGTTGACAAACGTGTTAATTTGTGCTATTTTGATGTCTGTTGGCGTTATTAACGAAAGGGGGGAAAGAGTATGCTACCCAGTGAAATGATAATCTTGATGGCTATCTCCGTAAACAAAAATACCGGTCAGAAATTGCTGAGCCGTCCTATGGACGTCACTACCGAATATATTGGTTATTTATACAATTCCCTGGTTAATCGCGGTTACCTGAGGGGACACAGGTCAACAGGCTACAAGCTTACCACTGTAGGCAGAGAGGCCATTTTTGACTTTATAAAGAAACACAACACCAAGTCTGCGGATGTAGTCAGAAGATTGCGGCGACTGGGTATAGAAATAAGTCCAGAGCAGGAACACAGAATAGGCAAAATCAAGAGGGAAGCCATCAACGTAAAATAGTGGCATAAAGCCCCGTTTACCACCTTCCCTCTCTCAATAATGATACACAGGGGGCGGTGCTGGCCTGTGTGACCTCCTTTATTATAGTGAGCTATGCACTCATCGGACGGAGTGCATAGCTCACTATTTTTTAACGAATTAAAACAGCCCTTCCCTTTTCATGCTAATGTAGCTCTTGCCGCCGATAATAACGTGGTCTAAGACATCTATACCCACAATTTCACCTGCCTCGGCTAACCTCTTGGTCAACATGATATCGTCCTCCGAGGCTTCGGTATCTCCCGATGGGTGATTGTGGACAAATATTACCGAAGCCGCACTGGCCGATATCGCCTCCTTAAATACTTCCCTGGGGTGAACAATACTGCTATCCAGACTCCCGACCGATATCTCGGCCACCTTTATCAGCTGGTTTCTGGTATCGAGCAATATCGCCAGAAAATACTCCTTTTTCTTTCCTTTCAACCTGCCCCGCACCAGCGCAGCCACATCCTCAGGAGTCTTCACCAGCGACCTGTCCCCCAATTCTGAGTAACCCTCCACCCGACTCGCCAGTTCGACCGCCGCCTTTATCTGTGCAGCCTTGGCAATGCCGATACCCCTCACCTGAGCCAGTTCCTCCAGCGAGGCGCCGGTAATTCCCTTCAGGCCACCAAACTGGCTAAGCATCCTCTGGGCAGTCACCATCACCGACTCCCCGGCAATGCCCCGCCCCAGAATCAGGGCCAGAATCTCCTGTGCCGATAGAGCCTCCACCCCCAGTCTCTGCAACCTCTCTCTTGGCCTGTCGGCAACAGGCAAATCATGAATGGTCATTGAACTGTATTTAATACGCTGTGGCTTCCCCATACCAGCCCAGTCTAACACCAACTAAATAATGATGGCAAACCGTTCAGGGAAATACGATACAAGAAGCGGATGATACGAGGGAGGCGGGTAGGAATATACATCTTTATCTAAAACAGGACCTTTTTCAACGCCTGCCGGTCACCTTGCCATCAGGCATGATTTCTAACCCGATTTCCAGCTCCCTTTTGGGAGGTACTGGGTAATAACCACCAGCCGATTTGAGAGTGCGCTATTCCCAGAATAAGGGCTGACAGGATTTAAAAATGAGACGACAACATCTATTATCAGAATAACTTACCTGGGAATCGCTGTTTACCGAATTCCCGTATACAAGGAGAAATATGCTCTGTCTGGTCCGAAGTAAAGCATGCAAGAGATGCGGAGGCGACATCTCGGTGGAATGTGATATATACGGTGTCTATGCTGTATGTATTCAATGTGGTGCCACCTGGAGCAAGGAAGACCTGATTGTCCAGGCCACCAGGGACTGTAAAAATCGCTCCAAATCGGCGAAGGCCAAACAGCTGGTAATTCCCGGCAGCCAGCACTGACCTAACCCTAACCCCGCTAAGTTTTACCTGATAAGGACTTATCCCAAAACGCCATTATTGTATTCGTCATCAACTGGCAGACCCAACCTCCATAGAAGCCCTCCACAATGCATCCAGCCCATCCATATCAAATCCATAAACCTTCTCCAGAGCCTCATCGTAGCCGCTACCCTGTCTGAAGGTATTGAGCAGTTCAAACATTTTATCCCGTCCGTAATTATCAATAAGATATTCCACCAGCCTGTAGCTCTGGGCATAGGCAAGAAACGACTCCTCAGCGTAAGCAGAAAACGGGCTTGCCAGGCTGCGTACCGTGATGAGGTTTCTCTCCTCTCTGGCTTTATTTAGAACGGCGACGAAATTTAGCCCCATTTCCCCTTCGGACGTCATTGCCAGACCTTCATCAAGCCAGGTGGGTAAATCGCAATATGGATTAAAGGTCATCTGGTGTATTACCAGATGCGTTAGCTCGTGAGCGATAGCCCGTTTCCCCCATTCAAGGTCGGATTCATTCGGTGATATGCCGATAGCAATAATGCCGTAACGGGTAAAGGCGACCCCACCCGTCCACTCCTGAGGATAAACCATGGACCCCCTCAAATCCTGCGAACTGGCATAAATATAGATACTCACCGGGTTTTCCAGTCCAGCGCCGGTATCCTCTGCCAACCGTGTCAGCGCTCCCTGGGCGGTTTCCATCAGCTCACCGCCAAAAGAATCATCACCCTTATACCAATAAAGCGTTACCTCGCCCTCGGTGACACTCTGCCAATCATAGCGATTGTCTTCAATCTGTACCCTGGCCATGTCGGTTTCAGCCCTGCTGCCTTCAACATCGGTCACCGTCCACCAGTAGTCTACGCTGGACCCCGGCGGCAGCCCTCCCGTTTTTCTCATATCCCACACACACTCTTCCGCTACCGATTTTGCCGGCGTAAATTCAATATAGACCTCGCTGGTAATCAGGGCATGCTCCATGCGGTTAACCCGGTAATGAAGGCGAATATCGTTAATGTTGACATTACTCTCGGCGGATATATCGAAGACAAGCCTGGAAGGGAAATCCATCTCGGCAGAGCTACTGAGTACATCTAATCCACTGCCAGCCTGCACCAGGACGGGGTTCAATAAGACCAACAGTAAACAGAATACTATAGATAAGGTTACCTTCTTAATCATTCTTCTCTACCCATTAAAGACCTCAGGTAAGCGGTGATGAAGTCGTCCAGTTCGCCATCCAGCACGGCATCGGTATTACTTGTCTCGTGACCGGTCCTGTGGTCTTTGACCATCTTATAAGGATGCAGAACGTAGCTCCTGATTTGATTGCCCCACCCGGCCTCTATTCTCCTTCCCTTAAGTCTGGCTTTTTCTTCCTCCCTTTTTTCCAGCTCCAGTTCCAGAAGGCGCGCCCTTAGTATCTTCAGGGCAATCTCCTTGTTCATGAACTGGGAACGCTCGCTCTGGCAGGTCACTACCAGTCCCGTCGGCAGGTGAGTCACCCTGACGGCGCTGCTTGTTTTTTGCATATGCTGTCCGCCGGGTCCGCTGGAACGATAAGTATCCACTTTTATATCATCGGCGTCAATATTAAGGTCAGCATCAGCCTCAGCTTCCGGCATAACCTCCACCAAGGCAAATGATGTATGCCGGGCATGGTCGGCATCAAAGGGTGAAAGACGCACCAGACGGTGGACGCCATGCTCCGATTTCAAATAGCCGAAAGCATACTCGCCGTCAACGGCAATTACCGTGCTTTTAATGCCCGCCTCATCACCCGGCGATGTATCCAGTACTTCCGCTTTGTAGCCACGGCGCTCCGTCCAGCGGAGGTACATCCTCATCAGCATCTCCGCCCAGTCCTGGGATTCGGTACCACCGGCACCGGCATGGATGGCCAGGATGGCATTACGGACATCATACTCACTGCTGAAAGCCAGCTGGAATTCCAGCTCGTCAAGGTGAGTAGACAGTTCATCAAGCTCCGACTGTATCTCGGCTTGAAGAGAAGCATCCTCTTCCGCCAAGCTGATTAGCTCAGCGATATCGGCGGTCTTTTTCTCCAGTTCACGCCATCTCTGCACTACCTTATTATGCTCGGCAAGCTGTCGCATGACATTCTGCGCGTTGGTCTGGTCATTCCAGAAATCAGGCTGAGAAGACTGCTTTTCCAGACCAGCTATTTCTTTCTCTTTACCAGCTATGTCAAAGATGCTCCACGGCCATGGCAACCCTGGCCTGTAAATCTTCTAACTTCTCTCGTAATTCCTGCATCTGCCCTCGCTTTTCTAGATATAAAGGCTCTCCTGATAACCGGTTCCAGCTACTTTCGGCGGCTTTATTGATTCCAGATTGCCCCCCGCCGCCTGGTGGGACAGCCGGGTCGGCTCCGGCAGGCGGTAGCCCCGGCAGCACGCCAGCACCCAGTGAATCGCGGTAGTTAAATCAACCCTGTGCCCGATAGATACATAAACCGGCTTTACCCCTCCCCTGGTGCGCAGCACCGCCCCTATAACCTCTCCACCATCCATCAGGTCTGCATAGTTACCCGCCTCGGTGCCCGGCTCTTCGTGCCGACCACATAAACGCGACTTGGCGCAGCCGACGGTCGGTATATCCAGGAAAAGTCCCAGGTGAGACGCCAACCCCATCCGCCGCGGGTGGGCAATCCCCTGACCATCCACCATGACAAGGTCAGGCTTCACCGTAAGCCTTTCACAGGACGCCAGTATCAGCGGTGCCTCCCGGAATGATAAAAGTCCAGGAATGTAGGGTAAGGTAAGACGGTCCGTTATCATGCTTGTTTCAATGATTTCAAGCTCGGGATAGCTCAGGACAACCACCGCCGCGGTGCCCGTCCCGGCTGTTCTGTTTACCGAGATATCAACTCCAGCTATCAAACGTGGATTATCGATATTCCCAGTTCGGGAAACCTTACTTGCGAGCTCCTTCTGAATCTGTATAGCTTCAGCCGCGGTTACCCGCCAGCCATGCAGTCTGGCTACTTTCATACTCTGATTATAGACGCAGGAGTAGACTATTGGCAACCTGCTTCTCTTTACACGTAACTGATGGCTTTACCCCACCCCCTACCCCTCAGCGTATCTTTTCCCACCCGCCACCCTCGCGGTATATGAGGCTTATCTCGTAGATGTTCCCCATACCACCCCACAGGGAGTGCGCCGTGAGAGGGGGCGAAGCCCCTTCTCATAATTTCTCCCCCTCTCCAAACATATTAATTTACGCTGTTCATACTATTCTCCAGTTTGGAGAGGGGGACCAAGGGGGAGAGGCTAAGATGAACTGAAGCTAATATACACTCTCCATTAACATTTTCCCCCGATTCCCATTGACAGGCTATTATTTATGTTGCATAATAGGGAACGTATATCATTTTGTAGAAAAAGGTAAGGTATAAATGCTTAAAATTAGACTGCGGCGTGTTGGCGCCAAGAAAAAGCCCAGTTACCGATTAGTAGTCGCTGATGTTCGGGCACCCCGCGATGGGGCGTTTGTTGATATTGTGGGACACTACGATCCCCTGACAGACCCGGAGACGATAGTGATTAAAGAGGAGAAGGCACTGCACTGGCTAAAACAGGGGGCACAACCAACGGATACCACTGCCAGACTGCTAGGCAAAGCAGGTATTCTGGAAAAGTTCAAACTTGCCAAGGAGAAATCATGAAAGACCTAGTGGAGTACATCGCCAAGTCAATCGTCAATGAACCCGACGCAGTGAACGTTGATGAGGAAACAAACGAGGAGGGTATTACGCTGAAGCTGACCGTTGCCGATGACGACAAAGGGCGAATTATCGGCAAGCAAGGCCAGATTGCCCAGGCCATGCGCACCTTGCTCAGGGTAAAAGCAGCCAAAGCCGCCACCAGAGTCAGACTCGAGATTATGTAAAATAGTCCCCCGCAAAACCGGTCGCCTCTTTAGAGACGTGGAGACATAGCTTTCACCCCCTTTTATAGCTTGTGCTTCTCAATCACGAGATGTTCAGAAGTTGTGAGCCGTTCTGTGGAAATTGAACCCAACCATAATTATCCCCTGCCCGAGGGACAATATTACCATCACCAGATTATCGGGCTAGAGGTCAGGACAACCGGGGGAGAACTGATAGGCACTATCACCAACATTCTCACCGGGAAAAGCAACGATAACTACATCGTCCAAGGCAGCACGGGAGAAATCCTTATCCCCGCCATTGAGGATGTCGTCCAGTCCATTGACCTGGACCATGGATACATCACTATCGAACCCATTGTAGGACTTTTAGACCTTAACGAAAAGAAGCCACCGAAGTAACCCTTGAAGTAGATGCTACAATCTTACTAAGATGACTGTTACACTGGTGCAGAAATACAATCCCGAATGGCCGGAGTGGTTCGCGGAAATCAAAGCATTCCTAGGAGAGAAAGTATGCCTAGCATGTATCCGGATTGAGCATGTAGGCAGCACTTCCATCCCAGGCATGACGGCAAAACCGATTATCGACCTGATTCTGGTTATTGAACCGCAAGATTTCGAGAAAATTAAGGGACTTCTGGCGGAACGTGGCTACCATCATCAGGGAGACAAGGATATCAAAGAAAGAGAAGCCTTCGACCTGGCTGACGACACAGTAAAGAAATCGCTCCCCGCCCACAACCTTTATGTATGCCCGAAGCACAGCGAATCTCTAAAAAGGCAAATCGCCTTCCGTGAATATCTCAAAGAGAACAAAGCGGACGCCGAACGGTTAAGCACGCTAAAATGGTCTCTGGCAGAGAAATTCGATAACGATAAATATCCCTACATGGACGGAAAAGCGGCACTCTGCGAGGAGATAACCGAGAAGGCTCTGAAGCAGTTCAACTAGTGCGCTAAAACTTCCGCCGCCGTTTTATCTTCTCCGCCACCGTAAGCCGCGCTACAGCCCGCCGGAGGGCCGCCTCGCATCTAGCCTCATCCAATCCAAGCGCACGCTTATCGGCTAATCTCTGCTCCGCCCGCTGCTTGGCAGCCTCGGCGCGAGCCTCGTCAATCTCCTCGCCCCTCTCGGCGCTATCCGCCAGAACGATAACCCGGTCAGGCCGTACCTCAAGAAAGCCGCCGAAATAATCAGCAGCTCCTGAGATTTCGAATAACTTCCCCGAGGTTCGGTCTTTTCCCATACATGAGCAGGTAAGCTCGGAAAACCCTGATAGCCAAAAACAAAACCCCGATGATGGAGAGTCCCAGTACCGCGATACTGACTGCCAGTTCCCAGGCAGGAATATCACTTACGCCCAGCCTCAGCATCGCTTCTACGGGAGCCGTGATGGGGAAAATGGTCATTACTATCCAGATTGGACTTTTAGGAAACAGCATTAGTAAAGACGATAACCAGAGAGGTGCGATGGCGAAAAGCGAATAAATCAGAGACAGCTGCTGTCCTTCTCGGGCAGAGGGGCTGATAGCGCCGACACCCGCCGAAAGAGCGGCGAACAACAAAAATCCCAAGACGAAATAGACTATCCCCAGAACGATGAAGTTGGCCGGTATTTGTATCATGCTGAAAAAACCGCCGAAAGCGGATGAGGCCAGGTTCAGCAGGAGTGGCAGTGAGACCAGCCAGACAACCACCTGTATCAGTCCGGCGACACCCAGTCCCAGAACCTTACCGGTGAGCAGTTGACGGATGGAAACAGAGGACAATAATACTTCTATAAGGCGGCTCTCTTTCTCCTCTCCCAGTCCCTGCACCATGTAACTGGCAAAGAAATTCAGTGAGAGGGCCAGCAGCAGGCTGAAAATACCGGGAATGAGAAGATTACCGAACCCGCCCTGCTCGGTAGCCACAGCGCCGGTTTCGGTAAGCCTGGTTATCGCCAGACGTAACGGGGCTTCGACGAGGTCAATAGTCTCCTGAGGCACTTTCCCCGATAAGATATTGCTCGTTAGGAATCTCTTAATGGCGGCTTGGGTGGCGGGGGGCGTTTCCAGCTGTTTTTCCAGGGTATAACGGTTAACTACCCCCATCGACGTGTAAGGCGATGAAATGACGATATATTCCGAAACATCGTCCCTGAGCATGGCAGCCTTCGCCTCATACTGCGTATCATAGCGGACCAGCTCTATATACCCCTGAGTGGTGTATTCGTCGAATCCGCCGATTTCATCAACGTACCCGATGGTGGTCGTTTCTACTTCCGACGGCTCGATGATTGCCGATATCAGCTGGACGACGCCTATGGCCAGAAGAGCCACGACCGGTACGATAAGGGTCATAACGATAAACCCGGTCCTCTTTATCGTGTGCAGGAATTCATGCCTGAATATCAGCAGCGTCTTATTTTCTATTTTTACCCACCTCTTTCAGGAATATCTCGTTAAGTGAAGGAGTGGCCATTTCGAAACGATTAATAACTATGCCGCGGCTTACCAGTCGCTCCAGGAGCTGTTGAGGGGTCGTCTTTCCATCCAGTACCAGTTCGACGTAGCCCCTATGCTGGCGTTTCTCGATAATCCCCGGTTCATCACCCAGCTCCCCTTTGAAATCCAGCAGGACCGAATCACCTTTATACCTCGACTTGATTTCAGCCAGGTCACCGTAAAGGACGGCGCGTCCGTTATTTACCATTAAGATACGGTCGCAAAGCTCCTCTACCTGATTCATCTGGTGGGCGCTCAGGATTACGGCTTTACCCTGATTCCTCAAGTCAACGCACATCCCTTTCAGTAGCTCGGTGTTAACCGGGTCTAGACCGGCAAAGGGTTCATCCAGGATAACCAGTTGCGGGTCATGGATGATAGTAACGATGAACTGGATAATCTGCCCCATACCCCGGCTCAACTCCTCAATCTTCTTTCCTCTATGGGGCAGCATACCTGTCTGGTTGAGCAGTTCATCAGCTTTTTCCTCGGCTGAGTGCCTGTCCATACCCTTGAGCGAGGCAAGGTAGATGATAGTGTCGAGTACCCTGAGCTTCTTGTACAGTCCTCTTTCCTCGGGCAGGTAGCCAAGACTATTTTTGGCAGCTTCACTCAATTTCTCGCCGAGGATGGTCACCTCGCCCGAATCCGGCTTGATGATGTCCATCAGCATCCTGATAGTGGTAGTCTTGCCCGCACCATTAGGACCAATCAGACCAAATACCTCGCCCTGAGCGACCGAGAAAGACAGGTCGTCAACCGCGACCTTATCGGCAAAGGACTTGACTATATTACTGACTTCAACTGCGAGCATGGTAGAAACACCTTCTCAAATTCGTATTATAGCATATCTTCAATATCGTTAGTTATCCCATAACAAATCATTATCCAGGGTGCTTTACGCTCCTGAAGAAAATATATCGGGGAGAAATTGATGTTACCGAAGTGAAGGAGTTTCAGGTTAGCCCGCGTAAACCGGGAGCTACAGGACCTGAACCAGCTTCCTCTGGCGTGGTATGAATTTACCTTGGAATTACAGCTTCCGTCGCCTCTTTACCTTCTCCAGCACCGAAAGGCGTGCCATCGCCCTCCTGAGCGCCGCCTCGACCCTTCCCTCATCCAGTCCGGGAGTAACGCCTCTTTCTTTTAATCTCTCTTCAGCCCGCTGCTTGGCCGCCTCGGCACGCTCTCCGTCAATCTCCTCGGCTCTCTCGGCGCTATCCGCCAGGACGATTACCCGGTCCGGCCTCACCTCAAGAAAGCCTCCGGATATGGCCAGGATATCTTCCTCCGCGCCCCGCCTGACTCTAAGCTCTCCTGCCTGTAAGATGGTCATCAGTGGGGCGTGGTGTGGTAATATCCCCAGTTGCCCTTCAACACCGGGGGCAATAACCGCCTCCACGTCCTCGGAGTAAACGACACGCTCGGCGGAAACAATCTCAAGCTTTAAGTTAGCCATTGGCCTCGGCCCCTAAACTCTTGGCGGCTTCCGCCACCTCCTCGATGCCGCCCACCATGTAAAACGCCTGCTCCGGCAGGTCATCATATTTACCCTCAAGGATTTCGGCAAAGCCCCGCACGGTGTCTTCTACCTTCACGTACTTACCCGACCGGCCGGTAAAGACTTCGGTGACAAACATCGGCTGAGACAGGAACCTCTGAATGCGGCGGGCTCTCGCCACGGATAGCTTGTCTTCCTCACTGAGTTCCTCGATACCCAGTATAGCGATGATGTCCTGAAGGTCCTTATATCTCTGCAACACCCGCTGCACCTCGCGGGCTACCCGGTAATGCTCTTCGCCGACTACGTTGGGGTCTAGTATACGCGAGGTTGATGTCAGCGGGTCTACCGCCGGATACAGGCCCTGCTCGGCTATAGACCTTTCCAGAGCCACCACCGCATCAAGATGCCCGAATGTAGTCACCACACCCGGGTCGGTATAGTCATCCGCAGGCACATAAATGGCCTGGAAGGAGGTAATCGAGCCCTTCTTGGTAGAAGCAATCCTCTCCTGTAATTCGCCCATCTCGGTGGCCAGTGTCGGCTGGTAGCCTACCGCCGAGGGCATGCGCCCCAGCAGCGCCGAAACCTCCATGCCGGCCAGCGTATAGCGGTAGATGTTGTCAATGAAGAGCAGGACGTCCTGGCCTTCCACATCACGGAAGTACTCCGCCATGGTCAGCCCGGTCAGCCCCACCCGCAGCCTCACCCCGGGTGGTTCGTTCATCTGCCCGAAGACCATGACCATCTTATCCATAACGCCGGCTTCTTTCATCTCGTTCCACAGGTCATTCCCCTCACGGGACCTCTCCCCGATGCCGGTAAAAACGGAAAAGCCGCCGTGTACTGAGGCGATATTACGTATCAACTCCTGGATGATAACCGTCTTGCCTACCCCCGCCCCTCCATAAGCGCCGATTTTACCGCCCCTGGTAAACGGCGCTATCAAATCAATAACCTTGAGTCCCGTTTCCAGTACCTGCGTGCTGGTCTCCTGCTCCTCAAACGAAGGCGGCAGCCGGTGTATCTGCCAGCTATCTTCGGCCTTGACCTCACCGAGGTTATCCAGAGGCGTTCCCATCACGTCAAAGAGGCGCCCCAGCGTGGCTTTGCCCACCGGCACCCTGAGAGACGCACCGGTATCATTCGCCTCGGCGCCACGCTCCAGTCCGTCGGTAGGTGACAGCGACAGACACCGTACCCAGTTATTCCCCAGATGGTCCTGCACCTCAAGGACAATCCTGCCGCCGCTGGCATCAATCTCAATTGCGTTATAAAGGGCGGGCAGTTCATCGGGTGGGAATTCAACATCAACCACCGTCCCTATCACCTGTACTACTTTTCCCTTAGCCATAATAACCTCACATAATTGTCAGTTTTTAATTTCTTATTCCAGAGCTACAACGCCTCCGGTAATATCCAGGAGTTCCGTCGTAATCGCCTCCTGTCGCGCCTTATTATATAGCAAAGTCAGGTCGCCGATAAGCTCGTTGGCGCTGTCGGTGGCGTTCCTCATGGCCACCATCCTGGCGGACTGCTCACTGGCGATAGACTCCAGAATAGCGTGATAAATCTGCATCTCCACAAAGCGGGGCAGCAGTCCGCCCAGCACGGCTTCAGCGCCCGGCTCATAGATATAATCGACATTTTCCGCTTTAGGTATAACCGCAGGCTCTACGGGAAGCAGTTGCTTCATAACCGGTTTCTGAACCATCGTAGAAACAAACTGGGCATAAGATATATAGACCATGTCTATGGCCCCGTTACAGTAATCATCAATAATAATATGTGATATTGACAAGGTATCCAGGATACCGGGTCGGTCTCCCAGTTCGGTGAACTCGGCCTGCAGGTCACAGCCCTGCCGTACCGAAAAGTCCCGCCCCTTGCGCCCCACAGCTACAACATTAACCGGCAAGTTTTGCTCCAGGATAAAACCTGCCAGATTCCGGTTGAGATTGGCATTTAACCCGCCGCACAGACCCCGGTCAGGTGTGATGTGCACCACAGCTATTTTCTCTATCGGCCGCCGCTGTAACAGAGGGTGCTGCAATTCCATCCCCGGTAAAGCCGCCAGGTCGGCGATGACCTGCTGTATCTTCTCCGAATATGGCCCCCCGGCCAGACCACGTTCCTGTGCCTTCTTCATTTTAGAGGCAGCAATCATCTCCATAGCCCGGGTTATCTTGGCTATGTTCTGGGCACCCTTTATCCGCCGGCGGATTTTACGAATGTCAGCCAATCTCTGACCTCATCATATTATACTTTACAACCCTCCCCCTGTATCCCCCTCCCTTGGTAAGGGAGGGGGGAATTTTCTGTTAGAGGGGCTGCGCCCCTCTATGACTCCCCCTATCTTAATCTTTTACGAATCCTTTCTTAAATTCCTCAATAGCTTTCTTTAAAGTCGCTTCCGTCTTATCATCAAGCTCCTTGGTCTTGGCGATAGCCTCGCCAACCCCAGCATAGCTTGCCTCCATGAACCTGTGGAAGTCCGTCTCAAAAACGGTGACCTTATCCACAGGTATATCGTCCAGATGACCGTTGGTAACGGCATAGAGAATCATTACCTGCTTTTCCAGTGGCACCGGTACAAACTGGGCCTGTTTTAAGACTTCCTGTATACGCTGCCCTCTTTCCAGCTGCGCTAAAGTAGTCTTATCAAGGTCGGCAGTGCCGAGCTGGGCAAAAGTCGCCACCTCACGGTACTGCCCCATGTCCAGCTTCAGCCGTCCGGCTACCTGCTTCATCGCTGGAGTCTGCGCTTTACTGCCAACGCGGGATACCGATATGCCCACGTCCAGAGCCGGTTTGATGCCGGCGTTAAAAAGGTCGGCCACCAGGTATAGCTGTCCGTCGGTAATGGAAATGACATTGGTGGGGATATAGGCGGACACATCACCCGCCTGCGTTTCAATGATGGGTAAGGCCGTCAGCGAACCACCCCCATATTCCGGTGCGTACTTTGCCGACCTCTCCAGCAGACGACTGTGCAGGTAAAAAACATCGCCCGGGTACGCCTCACGGCCCGGAGGCCGCCTCAACAGCAGGGAAAGTTGCCGGTAAGCCCAGGCATGCTTGGAAAGGTCATCATAAATAATCAGCACGTCCTTGCCCTGCTCCATGAACTCCTCACCCATGGCGCAGCCGGCATAAGGCGCCAGATACTGCAAAGCCACGGATTCGGCGGCGCTGGCGGTAACGACGATGGTATGCTCCATGGCGCCGTGTTCCGCCAACATGGCTACCACCCGCGCCACCTGGGATATCTTCTGCCCGATGGCGACATAGATACAGATTAAATCTCCGCCCTTCTGATTGACAATACTATCAAGGGCGATAGCCGTCTTACCGGTGGAGCGGTCGCCGATAATAAGCTCCCTCTGCCCGCGACCGATGGGAAACATGCTGTCCACGGCCTTAATACCGGTCTGCACCGGCGTATTTACCGAAGCGCGCAGGACCACGTTGGGAGCTACCCTCTCAATCGGCCGCGTTTTATCCGACTTGATATCGCCCTTGCCATCCTGGGGTCGTCCCAGAGGGTCGACGACACGCCCGATGAGGACATCTCCCACCGGGACCTCGGCAATCCTCCCCGTGCATCTCACCTCGTCGCCTTCCTTTATCTGCGTATAATCCCCCAGCACCACCGCCGATACGCTGTCCTCCTCCAGGTTCAGGGCAATGCCGATAACGTCATTGGGGAATTGAAGCAGTTCGTTATACTTGACAGCAGCCAGTCCGTGAATCCGTGCGATACCGTCACCCACTTCAATCACGGTGCCGATATCCACCATGGTTACGGCCGTGCCGAACTGCTCAATCTGCTGCTTCATAATGGATACAATATCTTCGCCTCTCGTTGTCACCTGAGCTACCTCCTTTGCCACACAGTTAAGCTGACCATTGATTATCTCTTCCTCTCCGTGCCGACCAGCTCTCTCCTTAGCGCCACCAGTTTGCTGCGGGTGCTGCCGTCCAGCAGCTTACCCCCGACCCTGGCGATAATCCCACCGAGAATATCCGGGTCTACTTCGGACTTCAACACCACTTTCTTGCCCACCAAGGCGCCAAGGTTTTCGGTCAGCTTCTGTATATCTTTATCATCAAGGGGGACAGCGGTAATAACCTCTGCCGGTTCTATCCCGTGATAGCCATCCAGCAATCGCTGATATTCTTCAGCGATATTTACAATCATGCCAACCCCGGCTCTGGTTATCAGTATATATACCAGATTCAAAGCCAGCGGGTTTATGTCTGTCAGGCGTTCGGATAACAGCCTGGCCTTATCCTCGAATTTTATCTTCGGACTTTCCAGTGCCGCTAAAAAGGTATCATCACTGACAGTATCAACCAGCTTCTTCAGGTCAGACTGCCACTGTTCCAGTTCTTTTCTCTCCAGCGCAATTTCAAAAACTGCCTGAGCATAGCGCCGGGCACTAGCTTTTTTCGGCATGATATCTCCCCGACTTCTCTATCAGTCCTTCTTCCCGGTTGTACCTTCTTCCAGTACCTTTTCAATGAGCTCGCGATGCTCTTCTTTATCCAGAGAGCGGTCGATAACCCTGCCCGCCGCCATGATAGTCAGGTCAGCAAACTCGCGGCGTACCTCGCCAATAGCCTCGTCACGCTCTCTCTGTATCTCGGTACGCGCCCTGTCTACGAGGGTCTCAGCTTCCTGCTTGGCTTCCGCCTGCGCCTTCTGCTTGACCTCCTCACCCGTTTTGACCGCCCGGGCTATCCTCTCCTGGCCTTCCCGGCTGGCAACCTCAAGCTGTTTTTTTACCTCTTCCTCGGCACGGGCCGACTGCTCCTTGATGGCCTCAGCCTGCTCCATGCTCTCCTTAATCCGCTGCGAGCGCTCGTCAAGCATCCGCATCAGGGGCTTATAAGCCACAAAGCGTAGAATAACCAGCAGGATGATAAAAGTTACAACCTGCGTTAACAGTACTGGTAGATTAATTCCAAGTCCTTCCACAATACCCTCCAAATATCCGTATCAGGCCCCGCAGACTCTTAATACATCCCGAGCCGCCCCGGAACCTGTTAGTTACCGATATCCCGGGACTACATCATCAAGAATACCCAGGTAATAGCAGCCATGCCCACTATCACCCCGATAACCATAACCGCCGCCGCGATAACGGCAATAAAGACTGGAATTCCGCTTTCTTCCATAATGCCTCTCCTCCATCCTCATTATTTAATTTCTTACTATGCAACCATAGCCAGTATGATGGCCACGATTAAGGCATAGATACCGATAGCTTCCGCCATAGCGATGGCCAGAATCATGTTGGTCATGATTGGTCCTCTTGCCTCTGGGTTGCGTGCCAGTCCCTGCATGGCACCGTAACCCAGAATGCCTATGCCGATTCCCGGCCCCAGGGCACCCAGCCCCATAGCCAACCCCGCTGCTAACATCTTGACTGCTTCAGCATCCATTATTTATCCTCCTTACGACGATTAGTGCTTATTATTCATTTTAGTGCGATTCTGCTTCATGAGAGCTGACCGCCATGGTCACAAAGACAAGGGTCAGTCCGCTAAAGATAAGGGCCTGCACAAAGCCGACCAGCATCTCCAGTCCGTAAAAAGGTAATGCCAGTACCCACGGAACAAGAAATGCGGCGATTAACAGCAATATCTCGCCCGCCGTCATATTGCCGAAGAGACGGAAGGTGAAGCTGACGATGCGGATAAATTCGCTCAGCGCCTCCAGGCCGCCGACAAATATATCTATAGCTCCGGAAAACAGCCCCATCGGGTTTATCTTACCCTTAAAGACGCTCCCGATACTCCGGAAAAACTGCCCGGCATTTATGAACTTACGCAGGTAATGAACGCCCAGGGTTTTTAACCCGTAGTATTCCACGAAGACGAAGGAAATCAGTGCTATAGCCAGCGGTGTATTAACATCGGTATTGGCGCCCCTGATTAATTCATGATGCCCGATTGTTATCGAACCGAACCCTGGAATCAAACTTAGCCAGGCGTTAAAAAGGACAAAGAGGAAGATAGTGACAATTATGGGGAAGAAACGCCGCCCGTTCTCCTCGCCGGCAATGCTCTGGCAGAGGTCGTAAACCCAGCCGAGTAGAAATTCAAAGGCAGTCTGTAACCTCCCTGGCACAATCCGCATACGGCGGGTAACCACGTAACTGATAACAACCAGCACCACCACGGTGAACCAGCCGGCGATAATGGTATTGGTAATAGGCAGGCCAAAGAGGCTGAGGATTTCGGGGGCGGGGAGATGGGGCTCGGGACGGGGAACACTCAGCCAGCTTGGCAAACCCACGTCTCCAACCATGCTCTTCCCTATAGGTCCAGCCAGAAAACCGATGATAAAGAGGGCTAGGAAGATAACGACAATGCCAATTAATATAGGAAACGAGCAGCCAAGACAGCCGCGGCGTTTAGGCTCAGCCACTAGCCATTCTCCTTGTCTTGTTTATCGCTCATAAGGGGTCGAATCATTTGATAAACACCGTAAACGGCTACCACCAACCCGACCACCAGTCCACCTATCATAAATAAGGGCTTAGTGTCCAGTTTACCATCGAGCCAAAGACCGGCAAACGTCCCTAATAGAATACAGGCGGCTATAAAAAATCCCACACCCGTCAGCCTGAGAGCTGCTACCCACCTGCTCATGCCGGCCTCAACATATCTGACCATGAGAATGATACCAGAATCAGGTTATTCAGGTCAAGCATTCTCTATCCTTGGATATAGTCCTTTAGATATAGACAGGCAGGATAGAAGGGATAATAGAAAGCGGGACTTTAAGTGCCCGATTTACGTATTCCCAGGCGCTTTTTTACGAGACATTTTACGGGCATTGTTCGGAAGGTAAAAGGACATTCTAAGCACGCACACCCTTGAAAGGAGATGAGCCGAAATTGCCGGCCTTCATCTCCCCGGATATCTCGTCACCGGTCACTTTACCCTGATATTCGAGTTCCATTTTACCCATCGGACTGCTTATCTCCATGCTCCAGGTTACCTTATCCCCATCCACGGCACCGCCGCTGAATTCATTCGTGCCAAAGCTACTTTCCATGGTACCGCTGAGAGTGCTACCGTCAGTCTTCATGGTCAATTTCACAGACTGCTTACCCATCGGTGTATCAACCTCGATGTTATAAGTCCCATCAATAGCCATTATCTTCTCTCCTTATTCCCGTTATTAGCGGTACTTTTTCTGATGTATTGATGAATTTTATAGGTAATAGCTATTGATTGTCAACATAGGAATTTAAAAGCAATTAATTGGGACTATTTATCTTAATGGCATAAAAAAGCCCTGATATTCAGGGCTTATTAATTTCTAATACGACTGAAAAACAGACCCGAAGAACGGGTATACATCACTGCCGAAAAAGACGGGGGAAATCACCATCGAAAACCTTTAGAAATTTGTGCATGTCCAGCAGGTCGTCCTCCCTGACCTCCTCCGAATTCTTAAATCTCCCTAATTCCGCCTCGGTGAGGTCTGTAATAACCTCCGGCCTCTCATCTTTCCTGATTATAGCCGCCACCAGACATTTCACGTTACAAAACGAGCAGTATACCCTCAGAAACCATAACTCGTTAGCATGCTCAATAACTTCAACATTCTCTTCCTCATAGTTCCGCCCACAAGTACCGCATTTAATCGTCGCTATCAACCTTTTTATCAGACTCTCTTCCATGAATCCAGTTCCCAAAGCGGCAGCAATACTATTGCCTAAGACTTACGCTTATCAAAATCGTCCAAATCGAGGGTATTAATGAAGTCATAGAAAGCCGACATCTTTTTCTTCATTTCCTCGTCGGTAACCGCACCTTCTTTACCTCTAACCTCTTCCCCTTCTTCAAAGATAGGTTTGCCTGTCTCACCATCCAGCAGGATACCAGCCTTATCCAGAACCGAATCATCGGCAAAAATAGGTACGCCTGTTCTCACCGCCAGAGCCAGCGCATCGCTCGGACGCGAATCAACTTCCACCTGTTTACCATCTATATCAAGAATAACCTTAGCATAAAAGGTGTCGTTCTTAAGGTCATTGACAATAATTGAATTAACCACAGCCCCTAAGGTGTCAATAACCGAGTTCAGCAGGTCATGAGTCAAAGGCCGGGGAACAGCCACGCCCTGCAGTTTCACCGCGATGGCATCCGCCTCAGCCGGACCTATCCAGATAGGCAGATAACGGTCGGACACCTTCTCCTTCAAAATTACCACTCGCTGGTAATTCATTAAACTCACTCGAATGCTGTCAATCGTCATTTCTATCATGCTTAATCCTGCCTCCCCCTTTCACAACCTGTGTATATAATTCTAACCCCACATGAATATATCTGTCAAATGAAAGTAGTTCAGTTTACCTTTGAAAACAGCCTGCTTTCGACAGAATATTCACCGGCGTAGCCATTCTACTTATCTTGCTCACCGGCACACTCATCCCGCCTTCCAACCTCGTAACCTTCAGCCCATATTTTATGGGCGATATTTGATACTTGAATACCAGAACATTCATCAGTTATCATTTCGGGATATGGATTATCGCTTCTTCTCATACTACCTCCATCCTACCTCTCTTTGCTTCTATCATAAGTTATAAAAGTTAATAATCCATAAAAAGAATGTAGAAATTTCGTAGTAATTTTAATCACTAATTAATACTAGTTAATACTAGGGTTGACTCCCTTTTTTAATTTTCACCGAACCTGTATAATATTTATCATTGAAACCAATGAATCATCAATAAAAACGGAGGGATAATGAAGAAAGGACAAAAAGCAGTCGTCTGGTTCAATGAAGTAACCAAGCAAGACATACCCCTCGTTGGTGGCAAAGGAGCCAACCTTGGCGAAATGACCAACGCCGGCATACCGGTCCCGCAAGGCTTTATTGTTACCGCTGCTGCCTACTTCGACTTCATAGAAAAATCAGGTATCTATAACAAAATCAAGTCGCTTCTCGACCCCGTGGACGTTCACAACAGCAAACAGCTACAGGAAGCTGCAGTCAAAGTCCAGAAAGTGATTGAAGACGCCGATATGCCCCCCGATACAGCCGAGGAAATTGAACAGGCTTATATAAAAATGGGTAAAGGCCTTGTCGCCGTACGTTCTTCAGCCACCGCCGAGGACCTTCCAGAGGCATCGTTCGCCGGGCAGCAGGCTACCTTCCTGAATATCCAAGGGGAAAAAGACGTGGTGAGGGCCGTCCAGGACTGCTGGGCGTCACTCTTCGGCGCGCGGGCTATTTTCTACCGCCAGGAACAGGGGTTCGACCACTTCAAGGTCGGCATCGCCGTGCCGGTGCAGCGCATGGTGCAGTCCGAGTCTGCCGGCGTCATGTTTACTGTAGAACCATCTACCAACAACAAGGAAAAGATAACCATCGAGGCTGTTTTGGGACTCGGTGAAATGATTGTCTCCGGAGATGTCACCCCCGACCATTATACCGTCAATAAAAAGGACACCAAAATCCTGGAAAAGCAAATCAAGAAACAGGAATGGAAGCTGGTCAAGAAAGAGGGCAGCACGGGTAAAGAAGATAACATCAAGATAGACCTTACTCCCGAGGAACAAGCCAGGCAGAAAATAACCAATGCTGAAATAGTCCAGCTGGCCAAAATAGGCAAACAGCTTGAGGACCATTATCAGTTTCCCCAGGATATCGAGTGGGCTACCGAGAAGGGCGAAATCTTTATCGTCCAGACACGCCCCATAACCACCACCAATAAAGTTAAATTCACCACTCATGATATAGATGCCCCCGTACTTGTATCCGGAGCTGCCGCCAGTCCTGGCGTGGCCTCGGGGCCGGTGAAAATAGTGCCCGACCCCTCACAGATTGACAAGGTCCTGGAAGGCGACGTCCTGGTAGCGGAGATGACCACCCCGGATTTCGTCCCGGCCATGAAGCGGGCTGTGGCCATTGTCACCGACCGCGGTGGCCGTACCGCCCACGCCGCAATTGTCAGCCGCGAACTCGGCATACCCTGCATCGTCGGCAGCGAAAACGCCACCACCACCCTCAAAGACGGACAGGTAATAACGGTCGACGGCAGCAACGGCAGGGTCTATGAAGGCAGGATAGAGATTGCTACCGATGTCAAGATACGCGCCCGCGGTGAGGTGGTCACCAAGACCAAGCTCCTGGCCAACCTGGCCCAGCCGGATATCGTTGACCGGGTAGCCACCCGTGATGTTGATGGTATCGGCCTGCTGCGCGCCGAGTTCATGGTCGCTGAAATCGGCGAGCATCCCAGCCACATGATTGCCGAAGGACGCGGCAGTGAGTTTACCGAAAAGCTCGCCCACGAATTGATGGTATTTGCCAAGGCCTTCTACCCTCGCCAGGTGGTCTACCGCACCAATGATTTCAAGTCCAACGAGTATAAATCCTTGAAGGGCGGCGAAAAGTACGAAGAAGATGAAGAAAATCCCATGATCGGCTACCGCGGCGCTTCACGGTATATTACCGATATCGAGACCTTCAAGCTGGAGCTGGACGCCATCAAGAAGGTCAGAGAGCAATACGACAACCTCTGGGTGATGATTCCCTTCGTCCGCACGGTGAAAGAAATAGAGCGTACCGTAAAAATTATGGAAGAAGAAGGACTGAAACGCTCCGAGAAATTCAAGCTCTGGATGATGTGCGAGGTGCCTTCTAACGTTATCCTCCTGGAGAAATTCCTCGCCGTGGGTATTGACGGCATCTCCATTGGTTCCAACGACCTTACCCAGCTAACGCTGGGCATCGACCGCGACAGCTCCAAACTGGCCGAGACCTTCGACGAGCGTAACGAGGCCGTGATGCTATCCATCGAGAAGGTCGTCAGAACCTGCAAGGCCGCCGGCGTTACCTGCTCCATCTGCGGGCAGGCGCCGTCGGTCTATCCCGAGATTACCGAGAAGCTGGTGGAATGGGGCATCACCTCGGTATCCGTCAGCCCCGATATGATTGACGTTACCCGCGACATTATCGCCGCGGCCGAGGCGAAACTGGGCATCAAGTAATCAGCAGTTAGATAAGCAAATAAGGTAGAAATGGCAGAAATAAAATGGTTACCTTCGCCTTGGAGCTATTCTCAGGCGGTAGAGGCGGGGGATTTCGTCTTTCTCGCAATGCACCGCGGCTTCGGTGATGACTTTACTACGCAGTTCCATGATATGTTTTCGCACCTGAAAAAGACTCTGGCGGAGTTCGGTTTGACTCTGGCAGACCTGGTACAGGTCGATATTCGGATGAAGCATATCGAAGACGTACGGGTATACGAAAAGCTCTTCCGAAATTATTTCGAAAAAGATAAATATCCGGCAAGAATAGGTGCCACCACCGATTTTGTCGACAACGATTGCCTCGTAATGATTGGTGGTATCGCCTACCGAAAGGCTTTGTAAAAACCCGCCAGCAGGTGCTAAACTGAGCATCAGGTGATTGAAAAATTCAATATACGCCGGATGAGCGAGGAGAGAGAAGAACACCTCTCTCCTCATGCCGTCAAAAGCAGGCTGTCGCGCGGCCGCCAGCGCCCCGAAGAGCCGTGCCCGGTACGCACCGCCTTCCAGCGCGACCGTGACCGCATTATCCACAGCAAGTCCTTCCGCCGCCTTAAACACAAAACTCAGGTCTTCATCGCTCCCCTCGGCGACCATTATGTAACCCGCCTCACTCACACGCTGGAGGTATCCCAGATAGCCCGCACCATCGCCCGCGCCCTGAACCTCAATGAAGACCTGACCGAAGCAATCGCCCTGGGGCATGACCTGGGGCATACCCCTTTCGGCCATGTGGGTGAGGACGTATTAAACGAACTCTACCACGAAGGATTCAGGCACAACGAGCAGAGCCTGCGCATCATCGACCTCCTGGAGAATGACGGCCGGGGACTAAACCTCACATGGGAGGTAAGGGACGGCATCGTGAACCACTCCAAGACAGGCGTGGTGAATATTTTCGGGGAAGGCTGGGGAGAAGTAAATACGCTGGAAGGGGAGGTTGTCAAAATTTCTGACATGGTAGCCTACATTAACCACGATATCGGTGATGCCATCAGGGCCAGAATCCTCACCGAGCGCAATTTGCCCCTTGATACCGTCAAGGTGCTGGGGCTTTCCCACTCGCAGCGTATCAACACCATGGTCTGTGATATCATTGAAAATTCGTGGGATGTCCAGACTTGTGATATAATTAAAGAGCGACCCGCAATAAAAATGAGTCCCCAGATACTGGCAGCGGCTGATGCGTTACGTGACTTCCTCTTTGAGAGGGTCTATAACCTGCGCTCAACTCTGGAGGAAGCAGAAAAAGCGAGGGAGGTGGTGCGCTCCCTGTATCATTTCTTCAACGAACATGAAGACAGGCTTCCCGTCGAATACCGTCTCCACAGCGATACCACCGAGCAAAGAGTGGTCGACTATATCGCCGGCATGACCGACCAGTATGCCATTAGAATGGCGGAAGAACTTTAGGGATAAATTTCAGATGGCTCATACAAAACTCGATAATGGTATTATCGTTTTTATTTCGCCCGATGTAGAAAAAACGGCAAGATATTATCACGATATATTCGGCTGCAAAGTAATAGAGCATTACGAAAACGAAGAGAAATTTGCCGCCCTTTACAGAGACAAAGTCGAGATTATTGTCGTTCAGTCCAAGAAAGGCGATGTTATCTCAAATTCAGAAAGGTATGGCGCCGGATACGATGCATATCTGGACCCGGAAGACGTTAAAGAAGTGGATATTCTTTATAAAGAGCTTACACAAAAAGGAGCTGATATTGTAAAAGAACCCGCTGTCACACATTATGGCTGTTATGAATTCGTGGTAAAAGACATCGACGGCAGGCTGATCGGCATAGGAAAGATAAAAGATATAGATACATTTTTTAAGGAATAAGCCATACTTAAAAAGGGGAGTTTAAGAGGGGCGAAGCCTCTCTCACATATCATTCCCCCTATCCTGTGACACCTCGTCAGGAGAGGGGGATACAGGGGGTGAGGTAGACAAAATATAATGAGCGCTATCGATGAAGTCAAACAGAGAACTGATATCGTAGAGATTATCGGCCAGTACACCACCCTGAAGAAAGCCGGGCGGAACTTCACGGCGCTATGCCCGTTCCACAGCGAGAAAAATCCATCCTTCTTTGTCTACCCGGAACAGCAGAGCTGGCACTGCTTCGGCGCCTGCAATACAGGCGGCGATGTCTTTTCCTTTATCATGAAAAAAGAGGGGCTTGATTTCGGTGAGGCACTGCGCATACTTGCCCAGAGGGCAGGAATCACCCTGCCTTCAAGAACAGGGCAGGAAGGCGAAAAAGAAGAAAAAGAGGAACTGTACCGGATAAATGAAGCGGCTGTCCTGTATTTTAACAACCTGCTCCTCAACTCCCCGTATGCGGAAAAGGCACGGAGCTATGTGGAAAGCCGGGGGTTCACACCGCAGACCATCGCCGATTTTCAGCTCGGCTTCAGCCTGGACAGCTGGGAATCATTAAAGCAATACCTGCTGGAAAAAGGCCATAGCGAAGGCAACATGCTGACTGCCGGCTTAATAATAGAAGCTGAGAATGGCAAGACCCACGACCGCTTTCGCGGTAAGCTGATGTTCCCCATCCGCGACAGTAAAGGCAGGACGATAGGCTTCGGCGCCAGAGCGCTTGACGATTCGCTGCCGAAATACGTCAACTCGCCGCAGACACCGACATTCGACAAGAGTTCCATACTCTACGGCATCGACCGCGCCGCCGCAACCATCAGGAAGCTGGACACGGCCATCATCATGGAAGGCTATATGGATGTCATCACCGCTCACCAGAACGGCATCAGTAACGTTATTGCCTCCATGGGGACCGCCGTTACGGAGACACAGGTCAACACGCTGAAGAAACTTAGTAAAAACCTGGTGCTGGCCCTTGACGCCGATGCCGCCGGTGAAGAAGCCATGCTGCGTACCGTTGGCTACGAAAATATAATAAATGCCGAAATAAGAGTCGTGACTCTTCCGCAAGGCAAAGACCCCGACGATATCATTAAGGAAGATATAAAAGTCTGGCAGGACCTGGTAAACAATGCTGTGCCTATTGTTGACTATACCTTCGATAAGGCTACAGCCCAGCTTGACCTTAATACCGCCAGGGACAAATCCCTTGCCGTGGACAGGCTCCTGCCCATCGTGGCGGAGACTAAAGACCCGGTGCGGCAGGCGCACTATCTCCAAAAACTGGCCGGCATGGTCAAAGTAGGCATGCATACCCTTGAAGCAGCCTTGAGTAGAATGAAACCAACCACCATCCGGCGTAAGACGCCAGAGCCCAGACCGGTGTCGGTAACGCAAACCCTGCGCCCGCTGGGTTCCAGTCCGCGCGAGGAATATTTCCTGGCCCTCATTTTACAGAACCCCCAGCTCAAAGGCCGACCGGAAGACCTGCCCCCGGAATATTTCGAAAGCAGCGAAAACCGCGAAATCTTTACTGCGTGGCAAAAAATTGATAAGCTGTCATCATTGAAAGAGAAACTTGCCCCGGCTATTCATGAGCATCTCGATGCTATTGCAGGCAGAATCCTGCCGACAACGAATAATATAGAGCAAAGATATAACGATTGTGTTATAGAACTTAGAAAAAGATACCTCAGAAACCTGGCAGCCAGGAAAGCGGAATCCGGCGACACAGTTACCGACTTTGATATAGAAATCAGTACCCAGTTGAGAGAGCTGGAATCTTTGAAGAATCATAAACGGCCCGAGGTAAGGAGATGATTGATGGACAAGGACAAGAATCATCCGGAGAAATTTGACGATAGTGACCACCTCGATGAGCTATCTGAGGACGAGATATTAAGTCCTGATTCAAAACCAGCGGCCTTACACGGTGTTTCAGCCAAATCCAATGAGGAATTGGAAGACGAAGACATAACCGAGCCGGACGGACTCTGGCAGAAGACAAAACACCTGGATGTTGAAAAACCCGAGTCCCCCCTGGACCTTGAACTGGCTCTGACCTCCGAAGAACTGGCAGAGCAGGATATCACCGATGACCCGGTACGCATATACCTCCATGAAATAGGCAGGGTACATCTGCTTACTGCCGATAACGAAAAAACCCTCGCCAAGCAAATGGAAGAGGGCAAACTCATTAACACCATTAAACAGGAACACTCACAGAAATATGGCAGTCTTCCTTCGCCAACTGACATCATAATAGCCATGATTCGTAAACTGGGGCAGGCTTCCCGTATTATTCAACTCCTGCAGGAACAGCTCGGTTTAAAAAAGACTACCGGTTTCATTAAAAGCATATACGATGCCAGATTACAGGACAGCATTGATAATGCCATAGACCCGCAGCTTATTCATGATATCTCCATCAAGCTGGATGAACCCGTAACCGAAACTGAAGAAATGTTGATTAACCTGTCGCTGGCCAGCCGGCTGTTACCCGATGAAGTTCGCGATGCTATCGGCAAGGACATCTCCCTGTCCGATATTGATAAGCTGGTAACTGATAGAGCCTTCATTGATTCCGTTAAGACTAATGAAAATCAGTACGCGTTCTACTTTGCCGACATCGTCCATGAGGGTAAAAAAGCAGAAAGGCATCTTATCGAAGCCAATTTACGCCTGGTAGTCAGTGTTGCCAAAAAACATATTGGTCGCGGCATGTCTCTCCTTGACCTCATCCAGGAGGGAAATATCGGACTGATGAGAGCCGTAGAGAAGTTTGATTACCGCAAAGGCTATAAGTTCAGCACCTATGCTACCTGGTGGATCCGACAGGCACTGACCCGGGCCATTGCCGACCAGGCCCGCACCATACGCATCCCGGTTCACATGGTAGAGACCATTAACCGGCTGCTGAGAATCAGCCGCCGCCTCGCCCAGGAGTACGGGCGTGAGCCCAGCTCCAGAGAAATTGCCAAGGAAATGGAGGTATCTTCCGACAAGGTCAGGGAAATCGTCAAGGTATCACAACTGCCCATATCCCTGGAATCGCCGATAGGTGAAGAGGAAGACAGCCCTCTGGGCAATTCCATAGAGGACAGGAACGCCCTGCCGCCGGTTGATATCGCCTCCAAGCAACTCCTGAAGGAGCAGATTGAGGATGTACTGGGAACACTGACCCCCCGTGAACAGAGAGTCCTCCAGCTCAGGTTTGGCCTTGAAGACGGGCGCAGCCGCACTCTGGAAGAAGTGGGCGTGGAGTTTAACGTAACTCGCGAAAGAATCCGCCAGATTGAAGCCAAGGCTCTGAGAAAACTCCGCCACCCCTCCCGCAGCCGCAAGCTCAAGGACTACCTGGAATAGTAGAGACTGTCCAACAATGTCATTCTGGGGCTGTTTAACAATGTCATTCTCGGGCTTGACCCGGGAATCCAGACCACCACTCCTCCCCACGTATTTATTTATATAACCCACCCCCTTAATCCCCCTCCCTTTTTAAGGGAGGGGGAAATATTTGTAAGAGAGGCTTCGCCTCTCTATAACTCTCCGTGGGGAGTCGGGTGGAGATATCTAAGAATTAGACCAAGATGCCACGAGGGTGGGCTAGGGTGGGAAAGAAAATCACCGTGGTGGGGTGGGGTAATTACAAAAACAGCTCTCTTACGTTACTTAAACATCCCCATTACATTCCTGGGCAGCTTGCCGCGCGCCCCCATCCTCATTAGCTTTTGCATCTGCTGGAACTGGCTGAGTAATTGATTTATATCACTAGTCCGGGTGCCACTGCCCTGGGCAATACGCCGCCGCCGGCTGCCGCCGATGATATTCGGATTCCGCCTCTCCTGTAGAGTCATTGACTGTATTATGGCCTCGACCTTCTTCAGTTGCGCCTCCTGGGCACCATCGGGCAGCCGACTCGCTATCTTTGACATGCCCGGCAGCATATCCGCTAGCTGGGCTATCGGCCCCATTTTTTTTATGGCTTTTAGCTGCTCCAGGAAGTCCTCCAGGTTGAAGCTGGCCGTCTTTACCTTCCTCTCCAGTTCCCTGGCTTTCTGCTCATCAAGGGTCTGTTCCGCCTTCTCTATGAAAGTAAGGACGTCACCCATACCCAGGATACGCGACGCCAGCCTGTCGGGATGGTAAGGCTCGAAGGCATCTACTTTTTCCCCGATGCCGATGAACTTAATGGGCACCCCGCTCACCCACCGGATAGACAGCGCCGCCCCGCCCCGCGCGTCCCCGTCCATCTTGGTCAGGACGAGCCCGGTCACGTTTACCCTGACGTGAAACTCCTCCGCCACCCTCACGGCGTCCTGCCCGGTCATGGCGTCTACGACAAGCAATACTTCGTCGGGTTTCAACACCTTTTTAACCTGCTCCAGCTCCACCATCATCCCGTCGTCGATGTGCAGTCGACCCGCCGTATCAACAATGATATGGGTAGCCGCTTGAGATTTTGCCCTGGCCAGGGCATGGGCGCAGATGTTTTTGCTGGCCGCTTTGGGGTCCTCACTGTATACCGGCACGTCAAGCTGTTTGCCCAGGGTAACCAGCTGCTCTATTGCCGCCGGACGGCGGTTATCGGCCGCCACCAGCCACGGATTCTGTCCGGAATGCTTCAGGTGGAGCGCCAGCTTGGCGGCAGTGGTCGTCTTGCCGCCCCCCTGCAGTCCCACCATCATAATCACGGAGGGAGGCTGTTGTGCTGATATCAGCCGACTCTGCCCGTCGCCGAGGGTAGCGATAAGCTCTTCGTTGACTATTTTGATTATCTGCTGGGCGGGGGTAAGGCTCTCCAGCACATCCTTGCCAAGGGAGCGCTCCCTGACCCGCGTAGTGAAATCCTTGACCACCTTGAAGTTGACATCCGCCTCCAGCAGGGCCAGGCGTACCTGGCGCAGGGCATCATCGATATCCTTCTCAGTTAGCTTGCCCCGATTGCCCAGCAGGCGGAAGACATTACCCAGCTTTTCACTGAGAACTTCGAACATGACAATTTAATTCTAACGTGGGGAGAGTAAAGGCGTCAAGGCGTTTCTCCTCCCCTCCCCTTTCCATGTTATATTTTCCCACCCACCGCCCTTGTGGCATCTGCGGCTTAGCCCGTAATTTTAACCCCCCACCCCATCAGGGAGTCTAAGAGGGGCGTAGCCCCTCTCCCCTTTTTCCCCCCTTTCCAAACATATTAATCTAGGGATTTATACAATCTCCAGTTTGGAGAGGGGGACCGAGGGGGTGAGGTATAGGCAGATTCCTCTTCCCTTAAACTTCTTAATACCCACACAAAGATGCTACAATATCGCTACATCGAGCAAATTCAGAAGGAGGAGATAAAAATGGCCGAACTAAAATACCAGAAATATATCCTCACCGATTTAAAACTCCCGGAGGGAGCACAGGAGACAGACGAGGAGAACCGGTATGATGAAAGGGCAACTCGTATATTATGGCTGGAAGATGAGATAGTAAAAGGCGCTTTTAGCGTAATATGTTCCTGGTACTGGAAAGCCACAGAGACGGAAGGCTCTCCTTCCCACACACACAATTTTGATGAGGTTATAGGCTTTTTCGGCAGCGACCCGCAAAACCCTCATGATTTATGCGGAGAAGTAGAGTTCTGGCTGGAAGACGAAAAATACATGCTAACAAAAAGCTGCCTTATCTTCGCCCCCAGGGGACTGAGGCATTGTCCGTTAAGGGTAACGAGAGTTGACAGGCCCATATTCTTCCTCGCAATTTCATTGACCGGTAAGTATGTTAAAGACAACATCATCAGGGCATTATCCTAGGCTCATACAGGCTTGCCTGAAAAATTTTTTATCCAGTAGTGATAGACCTGGTAGTGGCGCCGTCTTTAGACCGGGCTATCAAGAGGGTTTTGCCCCCCTCCTATAATCCCTCCCCGCCCAAATTTATCACAAACCGAGCAAAGATGCTACAATATTGGTATATCCAGACAACCCTGAAGGAGGTTACTTCAAATGACCGAATCGAAATACGGCAAATACATCGTGTCGGAGCTTAAAATACCGGAAGAAAAACAGAAAATCGCCCAAGCATATTCGAAGTTCGCCACCCGCATTCTCTGGATGGACGAAAACGTGGTGGAAGGGGCATTCCATATGAACACCGCCTGGTATCTGAAAGCCTCCACCACGCTGGAAGATACCCCCCACGTTCATGATACCGACGAAATTATCGGCTTCTTCGGCAGCAATCCACAGGACCCCTACGACCTCGGCGGGGAGATAGAAATCTGGCTGGAAGACGAAAAGCATATCATCACCCGCACCGCCATGTTATTCGTCCCCGCGGGCATGAAACACTGCCCCCTGGTAATCAGTCGTGTCGACCGTCCCATCTTCCATTTCACTACCGTTACCGGCGGCGAGTATATTAAAGAAGAAAATCGGAAGTAGTTATAACACCGTAGGGGAATTCTACCATTTTCACCCCACCACGGAGAGTCTAAGAGAGGCGGAGCCTCTCTTTAAAAAAATCTTCCCCCTCTCCAAACATATTAATTTACGCTGTTCATACTATCTCCAGTTTGGAGAGGGGGACACAGGGAGTGAGGTAGACAACCAACTATGCTAAAATGATGGCAGTAAAAGCCATTATGAGGACATGAAATGATTCCTGTAAAACTCAGTATGCGCAACTTTATGTGCTATCGCGACAACGTGCCGCCGCTGCACTTCGACGGCATCCACCTTGCCTGCCTTTCCGGCGACAACGGCAACGGCAAATCGGCCATCATCGACGCCATGACCTGGGCGTTGTGGGGTAAGACCCGAGCTGGCAGCGACGACGACCTGATTCACACCACGCAGTCGGAGATGGAGGTGGAATTCGATTTCACGGTAGGGCAACAGCTATACCGCATACTGCGTAAGCGTTCACGTCCCAGGCGGAAGGGCGGGGCGGGACAGCCGGCACTGGAACTACAGATAAGCGCCGGGGACGGCTTCCGTCCTATCACGGGCAACACCATTACCCAGACGCAGCAAAAAATTATCGATATTCTGCACATGGACTACGACACCTTTGTCAACAGCGCCTACCTGCGGCAGGGACACGCCGACGAATTTACCCGGCAGTCCCCGGCCAAACGCAAGGAGGTGCTGGGCAGCATCCTCGGACTTGCCCTGTATGACGAGCTTGAAGAACAGGCCAAGGGGCTGGCTAAACAGCAGGAAGCGGAGAGAGCACAATTGGAAAGCACCATCCAGGATATCAACGACGAGCTGGCTCAACAACCCACTTATGAGGCTGAACTTGAACAGGCGCAGGTCTTACTCTCCCGTATAGAAGTAATAACGCAGGAAAAGGAAAATGCACTGAATGATTTGAAAAAGAAAAAAGAGGCAATGGAGAGTAAGAAGGCTCAACTCGATGAGCTTAAGATACGCATGAGCAACACTACCAGAGACCTGGAACTGTGGGATGAGCAGGCAGGGCAACTCCGTTCCCGGATCAAAGAATATGAAGAGGTAATTAGCCATCGCGACACCATAGAAGAGGGCTACGCCAGGTTCGCCCGCGCTAAAAAATCGTGTGAGGAACTCAACTCCAAATCCCAGCAATTCTATAAACTTGAAAAGCAAAAAGACCAACTGGAACGAAAAATAACTGAAGCCGGACACAATCTGAATACAGAACATGCCGTCACTCAAAGCGAAATTAGCAATCTCGAAGTCAGGGTACAGAAACTGCCCGAACTCAGAAATCAGCTTAATCATGTGCAGATACAGGTTCGCCAACTTGCAGAGCCAGAAGCAGCACTGCGCCAGAGAGAGCAGTCTGTACAAGAGCTACAGACGCAAGTCAACTACCTTGAATCCGAAAATACCCGGCTTGAACGGGAAATCAGCGAACTCGCCGAAAAACTCGACCTGCTCTCGTCTCAAACCGAAGCAAAATGCCCGCTATGTGAAACAGAGCTGACACGAGAAGGGCTGGAGCGCATTGCCGCCAATTATACCGCTGATAAGCAGAGAAAAACCGATTCGATTCAGGCCAACCGGGCAGAGTTAGCCCAGAAGCGAACAGAGCTTGAATCATCACAGAAAGAGAAAACCCAGCTTGAATCAGGACTGAACCAGGAAAAGACCCAGGCCCAGAGCCAGGCCAGCATCCTCATGAAGGAGATTGCCGAAACTAAGGAAATCGAAAAACAGCTTGCCGGGCTGAGAAAAAGCCTGGACGATATTGAACAGCGCCTGGCCAGAAAGGACTTTGCCATTACCGAGCAAGAGGCGCTCGTGGCAATTGAAACTGAACTGGCCAACCTCGGCTATGACGCCGAAAAGCACGAACAGGAACGACAGTACCTGAGTCAGATGGAACCATACGACCATGACAAGCGCCGGCTGGAGGAAGCGGAAAGGCTTATCAGTCAGGAAAAAGAGGCGGCCTCAAAGGCCGAATACGCAGCCCAGGGACTGCGCCGCAACCTAGAACTTGATAACCAGAAAAAGGAAACCCTGACTACCGAGCTTATCAGCCTCCCCCAACTACTGGACGATGTGGCTAAAGCCGAAGCCGAGCACCGGGACCTGACAGCACAACGCAGTCGGTACCAGGAGGCCGTCGGCAGCGTGAAGGCCAAACTACAGCGCTGTACCGAACTGGAATCGAAGAAGAAAGAGAAAGCCGACCGGCTAACTCAGGCTGCCAGAGAGGAAAATATCTATAAGGAGCTGGCACAGGCCTTTGGTAAGGGAGGAATACAGGCCCTGCTTATTGAAACGGCCCTCCCTGAAATCGAATCCGAGGCCAACCGGCTGCTCGGGCGCATGACCGATAACAGAATGCACGTGAAATTCGAGACCCAGCGAGAAACCAAGAAGGGCAGTCTACAGGAAACGCTTGATATTAATATCGCCGATGAACTGGGGACCAGAAACTACGACATGTTCAGCGGCGGCGAAGCCTTCCGTATTAACTTCGCCATTCGCATTGCCCTGTCCAGGCTACTTGCCAGACGGGCAGGTGCGCCATTGCCCACGCTTATTATCGACGAGGGCTTCGGCACCCAGGACAGCACCGGCATGGAAAAACTCAAAGAAGCGATAAACTCTATTCAGGACGATTTCAACAAGATACTGGTCATCAGTCACATGGACGAACTGAGGGATGCCTTCCCCACCCGTATCGATGTTATCAAAACCGCCGAAGGCTCAACAATTTCGATAAATTAGCTATTCAGAGTCCCAACTGCGGGGCAATTCCCTTCATCGCCTCCAGCCCGATGGCGATAAACTCGTCCAGCTCCAGCCCGATATCGCTGCATCTGGCGATTTGTTCTCGCTTGGCACCGGCGGCAAAGCCCTTTTCCTTGAACCTCTTCCGTACTGACTTAGCCTCAAGTCCCGCCAGTTTCTTATCGGGACGTACCAGTACCGCCGCCGTTATCAGGCCGGTTAAAGGGTCGGTGCAGAAGAGCGCTTTTTCCATTTTCGTTTCCGGGAGAACGCCGTGCGCCTCATTGTGGCAGAGGATGGCACTGGCAATTGCCTCGCTGGCTCCCAGGTCCCTGGCCAAGTCTGCCCCCAGCTTGCTGTGACTGCTCATATCGCCGTCTGTAAGCTCAACGTCAATATCATGGAGAAGTCCCGCCAGTCCCCACTCCCTTTCATCCTCACCCATTTGTCGGGCCAGAGTGCGCATGATAGCCTCCGTGGCTAACATGTGTTTTATCAGGTTTTCGTTCTCCACGTTCTCTCTCACCGATTCGAGAGCTTCCGAACGATTCATAAGCCTTCCCTCATGGTAAATATACAACAGAGGCAACAAACAATCAACCGTATAAGCCTCAGTCTTATCCCACCCTACCCCCCACGGTTTTTTACAGGATAACCCCCACCCCTCCCCTTTTACTTAATACTTTTCTACCTCACCCCCTCGGTCCCCCTCTCCTATCAAGGAGAGGGGGAAGAAATAAAAAGAGGGGCTTCGCCCCTCTTCGCAGGCTACTTCCCTTTCGGGGTGGTGGGAAAAACTACGGGACAAGCCGCTGATGATACGAGGGCGGCCAGGGTGAGGGGGTAGAAAATCCCCCTTAGTCCCCCTTTTTCAAAGGGGGAAACTGGGGTGGGGAATATTAACGAATTAGCCACTGATGATGCGAGGGCGGCAGGGTGGGAAAAGATGAGAAACGAGGGTGCGGGATGAACAACTTGATGCATAATAATTTACAGGATAGTATAATAAATTAATCCGAATTCTGAATCGTAATAATATGGTTTAAAATATAATTTAAAATGGGCGTGGGTAATGTGAATAAAATTTGGACAGCAGGACCAAAAGAACTTCTAGACCACGCTATTACACATTTGAGCGTTGGAAAAGCCTTTGATTATAGAATTTCTATGATAAGCATCGATAATGCTGTCGAACTTGCCATTAAAACTTATCTAGGTCTTCCAAAACGAATTCGTGGGATTGAAGGCCCATCACGTAAACGCCTAGAGGAAGCTAGTTCAAATTTTCCAGACTTACTTGATCTTCTCGAAGAATTTGCAGGTAATCAACTTACTGGAATAGAGTTAGGCGATATTGAAGTATATCATAGACTTAGGAATACTTTATACCACGACGGAAATGGAGTTACAGTTGATCCAGAATACGTAGATAGCTATCTGCAAATTGCACAAGTCTTATTGAAAAATCTATTAGGAGTAAAACTAGAAACGGAGGAATCAAGTCTTCCTAGTAGTTCTCTTGGTTATTTAGTATCTAAATGGGCTGTTTTAGTTGAAGAAGTCCGAAATCTACACGAAATGCATATAAAAAAAGAGATTAATTTGAGTGAACCAATTCTTCATACTGTAGACAGATTAATTACTAATGGTATTCTTGATAGTAAATTCCGTAGTCGTTTGAGGATTGTAAACAATGCTAGAAACAAGTTGATACACAGCGTGTCTACTCCACTTGATGAAAAAAGCGTTGATGAAATAGTAAAAGAATTAGACGAATTAATAGCCCATTTATGGCTTTTAATTCAATTGAAAAAATCAGAAAATGAAGAAAAAGAGAAGGGTATATAGAAAAATTTACCCCTCTACCCCCACCCTACTCTCCCCCTTTAATACCCGCTTCAGGTACTGCCCGGTAGCCGAAGACTCTTCCTGAGCTATCTCCTCGGGGGTACCGGTGGCGACGACATAGCCGCCCTTGTCGCCGGCGCCGGGGCCGAGGTCAATAATATAGTCGGCGTTTTTAATCACGTCCAGGTGGTGCTCGATGACCACCACGGTATTGCCGGCATCCACGAGTTTTTGAAGCACCTTGAGCAGCGCCGCCACGTCCTCGAAAGACAGGCCGGTGGTGGGCTCATCGAGGATATACAGCGTCCTGCCCGTCGAACGCTTGGAAAGCTCGGTGGCAAGCTTGACACGCTGCGCCTCGCCGCCGGACAGGGTGGGCGCCGGCTGACCGAGATGGATATAACCCAGCCCGACATCATTCAATGTTTCCAGCTTGTTCTTGAGCCTAGGGAAATGTTCAAAGAAATCCCGTGCCTGGGCTACCGTCATGTCCAGCACCTCGGCGATATTCTTGCCCTTAAATCTTATCTCCAGAGCCTCACGGTTATAGCGTTGTCCGTGGCATACCTCACAGGGGACGGTAACATCCGGTAGAAACTGCATCTCAATCTGGATAAATCCGTCGCCGCGGCAGGCCTCGCAGCGTCCACCTTTCACATTGAAGGAGAAACGTCCGGGGCCATAGCCTCTCAGCCTGGCTTCGGGGACGGTGGCAAAAAGCTCGCGTACGGGCGTGAACAGGCCGGTATAGGTGGCGGGGTTACTGCGGGGGGTGCGCCCGATGGGTGATTGGTCAATATTGATTACCTTGTCGATATGCTCTATGCCGGTAATATCATCGCAGTCACCGGCCCTATCCTTCGCCCGATAGAAGAGCTGGGCGAGTTTCCGGTACAGTATCTCGTCGACCAGAGTGCTCTTCCCGCTGCCGGAGACCCCGGTAACGCAGACGAATCTACCCAGTGGAAGACGCACATCTATATCCTTGAGGTTATTCTGTCGCGCGCCCATGACCACTATCTCTTTCCCCGAACCTAGCCGGCGTTTGTCCGGCAGATGTATCTGCTTCGCCCCACTGAGATACTGTCCGGTTAGCGATTCACGACAGTCCATAACGTCAGACAGAGTACCCGTGGTGACAATCCAGCCGCCGTGCTCACCGGCGCCGGGACCCATATCCACAATATGGTCAGCCGCCCGCATCATGGCCTCATCATGCTCCACCACCAGTATGGTATTTCCCAGGTCTCTCAGCCTCTGCAAGGTCTGAATAAGGCGGTAATCATCGGCGGGATGCAGGCCTACGGTTGGCTCATCGCAGACATAAAGCACACCCATCAGCCCGCTGCCGATCTGGGTAGCCAGACGGATGCGCTGCGCCTCGCCCCCACTGAGGGTTGCCGAGGTGCGGTCGGTGGTGAGATAGTCCAGCCCCACGTCCTTGAGGAAACCCAGACGCGACCTGATTTCCTTGAGAATCTGGTGGGCTATCATCATCTCGCGTTCGGTCAATATGCTATCGGCGATATCGTCGACCCACTCCAGCGCCTGCACAACCGACATGCCGCTGACATCCATGATATTCCTGCCGCCGATGGTCACGGCCAGAGATTCCGGTTTCAACCGCTTTCCTTCGCAGACCTGGCAGGGCTTTAAGACCATGTAGCGTTCGATTCCCTGCCGGGAGTATTCCGACTCCGTATCATGGTACCGCCGCTCCATATTGCGGATAACACCCTCGAAGCCATCGAAGTGCCGTACTATCCTGCCGAAACGGTTGCGGTACGAAAGCTCCTGCTGGCCTTCACCATAAAGCAGCAGGTCTATCTGTTGTTGTGTCAGTTGCTTGACCGGCGTGTTTAATGAAAAGTTGTGAGCCCTGGCCAGTGGTTCTAACTGATAAAGATACCAGTTATGAGACTGCCAGGGGCGTATGGCTCCTTCTAGAATTGAGATCTCTCTATTTAGTACCAGCCCCGGGTCAATCTCCTGCCGGTATCCCAGCCCGGTGCAGTTAGGGCAGGCACCGTGGGGACTGTTGAAGCTGAAGCTCCGGGGGGCAATCTCTCCCAGGCTGATGCCGCAGTGGACACAGGCGAAGTGCTCCGAGAATAGCAGCTCTTCACCGTCAACGATAGATACCAGCACCACCCCGGCGCCAAGTTTTAAAGCGGTCTCCACCGAATCGGCAATACGGCTCTGAGTGCCACTTTGCCCGACCACCAGCCTGTCCACCACCACCCCGATGGAGTGTTTCTTGTATTTATCAAGCTGAATATCATCCGACAGGTCATGGATTTGCCCGTCCACACGAACGCGGGCATAACCCGCCTTGCGCAGGTCATCGAATACCGCCTGATACTCACCCTTGCGGTCACTAATCAGTGGCGCCAGAATCATGATGCGGCTTTTTTCCGGCAGGCTCTGGACGGCATCAACTATCTGCTGCACGGTCTGCATGGTTATTTCTCGTCCGCACCGGGGGCAGTGGGGGTGTCCCACGCGGGCAAAAAGCAGCCTGAGGTAATCGTAGACCTCGGTCACGGTGCCGACCGTGGAGCGTGGGTTTTTACTGGGGCCTTTCTGGTCAATAGAAACCGCCGGGCTCAAGCCTTCAATATAGTCGACCTCCGGCTTCTCCATCCTGCCCAGGAACTGGCGGGCATAAGCAGAAAGTGATTCCACATAGCGGCGCTGCCCCTCGGCATAAATGGTATCAAAAGCCAGGGAACTCTTGCCCGAGCCGGATACTCCGGTAATGACTACCAGCTTGTCCCGCGGAATGGTGACATCTATATTCTTTAAATTGTGCTCGCGAGCCCCTTTGACGACTATCGCATCTGATGACATGATTTGGAAACCCCTGTTTAAAATTGTAGCACCTGGCCTTAATAACGACAAGGACGGGATGGGGGATGGGGCGCAATAACAAAGACACCAATAGTACTGGTTAAAAAGTACTGTCTTTAAAGTACTAAGGTAACATATTGTAGATTATATAGTACCATGGTTATACTACTTAATGTAACGTAAGATATACAGCATCAGGTGGTGACCGATTTATGAAATCAAAAGGATCCAGGAATGAACGGAGAGTGGTTGTTACAGGTCTGGGCGCGGTAAGTCCGGTTGGCCTCGACGTCCCCAGTATGTGGGAGGCGCTTATCGCAGGAAAATCAGGCGTCGACTACATCTCCAGCTTTGATACCGCCGACTTTGAAACCAACTTCGCTGCCGAGGTTAAGAATTTTGACGCCAGCACGTATGTTGACCGGAAGCAGGCGCGGCATATGGACAGGTTCTCCCAGTTCGCCGTAGCCGCCAGCCTTCAGGCTGTAGAGGCTTCGGGATTGAACATAAGCAACGGCAATGCTGAAGATACCGGGGTAATTGTCGGCAATAGTGTCTGCGGCCTGGTCTCGGTTCATGAGCAGTACAGGGTACTGAGCGAGTCAGGTCCGAAGCGGGTCAGCCCGACCCTGGCGCCGACCATGACGGGAGATGCCCCCGCCGTACAGGTCTCCTTAATCCTTGGTGCCAAGGGTGTGAACTACTCACCATCATCGGCCTGTTCCAGCGGCAGCGATGCCATCGGCCAGGCCTGTGAACTAATACGTCAGGGCTATGCTAAGGCAATGGTGGCCGGTGGTACGGAAGCGCCCATTACACCTCTGGTTTTGGCGGCTTTCGGCAACATAAGGGCACTATCAACCAGAAACGGCAATCCACAGGCAGCGTGCCGACCGTTTGATGCCGAGCGTGACGGCTTTGTCTTCGGGGAGGGAGCTGCCATGATGGTCCTTGAAGACGCCGCCTTTGCCCTGGAGCGCGGTGCCCCGATTCTTGCCGAGATTATCGGCTACAGTAATACCAGCGACTCGTTCCATCTCACGCAGCCTTCACCCAACGGTGAAGGTGCTGCCAGGGCGGTGCAACACGCCCTGGAGAGAGCTGATATCAGTCCGGACGAGATAGATTATATAAACGCCCACGGTACAGCTACCCTCCTTAACGACCGCACGGAAACCGCCGTAATTAAAAGCATCTTCGGGAACAAGGCCAAGCAAATACCGATATCAGCCGTAAAATCGATGCTCGGGCACCTTCTGGGGGCGTCGGGAAGCATCGAAGCCGTAACAACCGTCCTTGCCATGAAACATGGAGTCGTGCCACCGACCATAAACCTGACGCATCCCGATCCCGAATGCGACCTGGACTATGTGCCAAATAAGGCACGTAAGGTCAAGATAAATACGGCCATGTCTAACTCCTTCGGCTTTGGCGGGCATAACTCGGTGCTCATTTTCCGTCATTATAACTAATCGATGAAATAAACCCATGTCACCTGCCCGCACAGTTCAGGGCTTTCATGCTTTCTGCTGCTTGTTCTAATCCAGCTTAAAGTGATAGAATTCACAACGGACATGGGCAACAAGGACTATCCCGCGGATACACCACCAGCTAACGAACTACGCCTGCGCCACCTCACCGTAGACGAAGCCCTGCCCAAACTCGACCAGTACCTGCATGACGCCTTCATGGCCGGCCTGATACAGGTCAGGATAATCCACGGCAAGGGAACGGGGACACTGCGCCTGCTGGTAAGGAGAGAACTTGCGAGGCACCCGTTAGTAAAGTCATTCCGAGCAGGCGAGTACGGGGAGGGGGGAGAAGGGGTCACCATAGCGGAGCTTGCCGAGAAATAATCAGTAATTGAACCGCTACGGATATTTCCGCTATAATTATACTGTCATCCATGGTGAGTGTAGCCCAGTGGTCTAAGGCGCCAGGTTGTGGCCCTGGAGATCGAGGGTTCAAATCCCTCCACTCACCCCACCATTTTCTTATCGACACCACGCCGGTGGTTGGCTGTCGTCCATATTCTGGCCCTCCTGATAAAGTCGTCGACCTCTTCATCAGTCCTGAAATCTCCAGCGCCACAGTAATCGTAATGAACCATCTTCTCTTTGTCCCGCAGCAGCTTCCTGGAGGTGAGTTTATAAGCGGGGTATCCGAGCGCCATCATATCATAGATTTCCATCTCCGGCGGTATGCCGAGGAGGTCTTTGACCAGGCAATGCGGATAGGCCGTGGCTACCGAAGACACCCATTCACTGGCGAGGCCGAGAGTCTGCGCGGCCAGAGCCATATAGAGATAGGCGTTGGCGAGGGTGGAGGCATAAATAGTCTGCATCCTTTCCAGGTCATGGCGCATGGACATCGGGAGGCCTTTTAGGGTCCGGGTATCTCCCAGAATGAGGATAAAGACCGGGGCATTACGGTAGTCCATCTCGGGGTCGTGCGAGGGCCGCTGGGGCACACGCTGCCAGGGCTCGCGGGCGCTTTCAGTTTTCATAATGAGCTTGTGATAGTCATGCACCCAGTTGACAATAGTGTCTTTCAGTTTCCTGTCCCTGATGACGACGAATTCCCAGGGCTGTAAATTGAAACCGGATGGGGCCCAGCGGGCCGCTTCGATTATTTTATCTACATATTCATCAGGAACGGGGGCAGATTTAAAGCGGCGGATGGTGCGCCTGCTTTTTACCAGTTGCAGAAAGCTATCATAGTCCATAGTGGCCTCCGTTATCAATATAGTCCGCTTTTAGTATAGATATAAATCAATAGCTAAATCAATTGTCTACCTTACCCCCTTGGTCCCCCTCTCCTGACGAGGTGTCACAGGAGAGGGGGAGATATATAAGAGAGGCTTCGCCTCTCTATAACTTTTTCGTGGGGGTTAGGCGGAGACATCTAAGGATTTGACCAGGGTGATACGAGGGCGGCGGGTGGGAATAGATATCTTAGAGCGGGGTGGTGGGAATGTTGAGGGGAAATAAAGGGGGGAGTTGGGTAAAGTAAATCCAGAAATTACATCAGGACAGTAAGCCAATGGTCATTATTGATGATATCGGGTATAATTGAGCATGAGCGTGCGCCTGTAGCTCAGCGGATAGAGCACCGGTCTTCGGAACCGGGTGTCGTGGGTTCGAATCCCTCCAGGCGCGCCAGAATTTGAAGCTAGAAAGCCCTTATTGTGGAAACACAAATCAAGGGCTTTTTCAATTTTACTAATAATATCCTGATATGAAATAGCCCAACAATGAACTGAGGTGGACCCCATTCTTAGGACAGGATAAGGGCAATGTTAAGGTCGGGTTCCGCTATCCTCAAGGGGTCTGGTGTTAGGGATTTTACCATACCTCCATCGGTATCTTCTACCTGGATTATGGTG
>Ga0315549_1000432_pt1 | contig 50187 bp, 42 predicted proteins | sample SalMarSW160200MG_FD_203101 | JGI IMG/M metagenome (GOLD analysis project Ga0315549, IMG submission 203101) | Salt marsh sediment microbial communities from the Plum Island Ecosystem LTER, Massachusetts, United States - Salt Marsh Sediment SW1601-200 ...
TTTAGTTTACTCTGTTTTTTCTATATAGAAAATAAACTTATCATCGTCTTTTTCTATTTTTAAAAGTTTATTGCCTGTCATCCTGGCCCAGCTTTTTATATCCGGTTCGGAACCTGGATCGTCTGCAGTCATCTTAAGTATCTGGCCTTTTTTCATGCTGTCTATTTTTTTCCTGGTCTCATATATTGGAACAGGACAGTACAGGTCGATGCAGTCCAGATCTTTGTCAGCAGTTATTTTATTTACTTTTTTACTACTCTTTCCCATATTTCTATAACTTTGCTCCGCAGTTGGGACATTTTTTCATTTTATCAGTGACGGGATAACTGCATACCTTGCAATGGTTGATTTTGAAATTACAGAAAATACAATATTCAGCCTCGCTGTCCCTAAGCTCTATATCACAGTAAGGGCATCTGAACGGCGACTTTTTTACTTTGCTTTTTTGTCTTTTCTCAGTCATGCTGGTTTAGTTGATTGCTATTTTTTATTTTTTTCAAGGTAGTCTTCGATGGCCTTATGCAGTGCATCAGCACCAAGATTTGAGCAGTGAAGCTTGTTTTTAGGCAGACCGCCAAGCTCTTTGGCAACGTCTTTATTAGTGATTTTCAGTGCTTTATCCACCGTCTTGCCCTTTGCCATTTCACTTACCATACTGGATACCGCAATTGCCGCACCGCAGCCGAAAGTCTTAAATTTTACATCGACAATTTTATTATCCTTGACTTTGATATAGAAAGTCATGATATCTCCACAGACAGGGTTTCCTACTTCGCCTTTGCCGTCTGCGTCTTTTATTTCTCCCACATTCCTTGGAGACATAAAGTGGTCCATGACTTTTTTACCGTACATAATCATTGTTACCTCTTTTTTTAGATATATAAATTACCTGGTATCAAAGCTCCGGGCTTTAATCAATATATTATTTTTAATCTTTACTTTCAAGTACTTTCTATTCTTTGTATAAGGGCGACATTTTTCTGAGCCTGCCTATAATTGGCGGAAGAACTTCAAGGGTTCTGTCCACTTCTTTTTGAGTATTATACTTTCCCAGCGAGAACAGTATTGAGCCCTGAGCCATAGTAGGGGCAAGGCCCATAGCCAGAAGGACATGAGAACTTTTTAGTGCATGTGAAGCGCACGAAGACCCGCTGGCAGCGGCTATTCCTTCAATGTTTAACATAAGGAGTATTGATTCTCCCTCTATGAATTCAAAACTTATATGCACATTCCCGGGGGGTCTTTCAGTAGGATGACCGTTTAGTTTAATATTCTTGATCTCACTTTTTATCCCTTTTATCAGACTTTGCTGCATTTTTGATATATATTTGATATTTCTATCCATTTCTTTTCCGGCTATCTCACATGCTTTGCCGAAACCGGCGATAGCAGGTACGTTTTCAGTTCCTGCTCTTCTTCCTTTTTCCTGAATACCTCCCAAAAGCAGGGGTTTTATTTTTATTCCCTTTTTAACATATAGAGCAGCAGCCCCCTTTGGACCGTACATCTGCTGGGCGGAAAAGCTGTATGAATCTACACCGAGTTTGGCGATATCTACCGGTATTATACCTGCTGCAGCTATACCATCGCTGTGAAACAGGATATTTTTTCCCCTGGTGATATCTGAGATCTCCTTTATTTTTTGGATGGTCCCTACCTCGTTATTTGCATGCATAATGGATATAAGTACAGTATCTTTGGTGATTTCCTTTTTTACATCTTCCGGATTTACAAGACCGTATTCATCGACCGGGAGGAGGCTTACTTTCCAGCATTCTTTTTTAAGTTCTTTTAAAGGATTGAGTATAGACACATGCTCAATGGCGGAAGATATTATATGATTTTCCCTGTCTTTATTAGCTCTGGCCAGACCCCATAGTGCAAAGTTATTTGATTCCGTGCCGCAGGATGTAAAATATATTTCTTCTTTATTTGCACTGATAAGATCTGAGGCCTGCTTTCTTGCTTTTTCTATTGCTTTTTTTGGCTTGTCACTATAGTCATGTAAGCTTGAGGGATTACCGTAATGCTGTTTTAAATAAGGATCCATTTCTTTAAGGACCTCAGGATCGATTCTTGTTGTGGAAGCATTGTCAAAGAAAATCTTTTCTTTAGCCATGGCAGTTACCTTGGTATTTAATTACTATTATTATTATAGTATTAGTAATAATAATGATCTGATTATTTCACAAATAATTTCAAAAATCAACCTTACTTCTTATTCTGTCTTCATAAATGAAATAGGGGATATAAGTTGACAAAACTGTCACAATTTTTTATTATTTATATATTATGAACACTAAGATGTATAGTTTCAGGTTGGATGAAGAGCTTATGGACAGGGCGAAAGAAGCGGCAGGCAAAATGGGCATGTCGCTATCTTTTTTTATAAGGTGCCTAATAAAAGAAAAATTGGGGAAAGGAAGTAAAGTATTTTTAACCTTCCGTGATAACAGAGTCAAAGTCATGAGAGAAATCTCCACTGAGATAAAAAAATTAAGATCTGATTTGAAAACCTTATTCAAAGATAAAAATTAACTACTTTTAAAGAACACCCTTAAAAAAACTATCTACATACTGTCTGCTTGATTTTCTATTTTTTTGTTAAAAGTTGGTGAAATTATAAAAATTGCTTTAAATCTGATAAAATAATTTTTATATATATAAAAATTTTACTATGGGAATTAAGGTTTATCTTAATTCCTGAAAGGGGATTGAATGATTGTAGGAGTAGTGGGTACGCAGGGCAGCTGGCTCAAGAGCAAGATCATTGATATTAAAAATATAAATGAAATGGAGATCCTGGGCGAAGCTAAAGTGGATAGAATAAAGACCAGGGGAAGGTCAGATTTCATTCACAAAATCGGTACAAAAAAACCTTCCGGTGAACAGGTAAGGATTATAGGATTTGAAGCTGGAATGAAGCTTCTTTTAAAATGGTATATTAAAAACGGTATAATAGGTAGTCCTCAGGATATAGAAGTAATTGGGTTTAAATGTACTTTCGGAGAAAGAAATGGAGCAGGTATATTAACTCAAAAAATACTTGATGAAATAAACAGATATAGATTTTTTAATTCAGCAAATAACATATCAGGTGTGGAGGCGATCGAGGGATTAAGAAGAGTTCTTGATGTACCTGTTATCGGAGTCTTTGATTCATCTTTCCATCATTCAATACCCGAGTTTAGAAGATTATTAGGTTTTCCCTGGAACTGGTATAAAAAACTGGGAATAAAAAAGAACGGTTTTGACGGCCTTTCACACCAATATATGACTGCAATGATCTATAAGATGGAAGAAGACAAAAAATTAAATCTGATCACGATTTATCTGGGAGAAAATAGCTCTGTATGTGCTGTAAAAAATGGAAAATCAATTGATACCAGTGCGGGATTTTCACCTGATTCAGGGCTGCTCCAGAGAAAGGCAGCTGGTGATGTTGACGGGACTGCTTTGCTTTTTGCGATGAATGAACTCGGACTTTCGGTGGAAGATACACTAGCTGAGTTGACAGATAATGCCGGTTTTAATGCCGCATCCGGAATTCAGATAGAAGACTTTAAGGATCTACTGAGTGCAGCTAATAAAGGAAACAAGAGAGCAAAGCTTGCCGTAGATTCTTATATTGATGGGATAAGAAAATATATCGGTGCATTTTCAACTGTGCTTGGAAACATTGACTGTATAGTCTTTAGCGGTGAAATCGGTGAGAATAATGTACATATCAGGAAAAGATGTCTGGAAGATATGGACTATATGGGAATAAGGCTGGATCTTGCCAGGAATAAGGAGTTAAACGGAGCACTGAGCCTTATTTCGTCTGATTACTCAGTAGTTTCAAAAACAAAGATATATATAGTTCCTGCAGCTGAAGAAATGGTTATAGCTTATTTTGCAAAGAAAGTCATTGAAAAGGGAAAAGACCTGGCTCCTGAGGAAATGATTTTTAAGCTATAATATAATCTTCATATATTCATTTATTCTAAACAGGGTCAATTCTTTTCCCAATATTTCCATAGTTTTAAAAAGGGGAGGGCTTATATTGCTGCCCCATACGGCTATTCTTATCACCTCTGCTGTTTTTCTTAGATTCAGGTTCAGTTTTTCGGAAATCAGCCTTAATTCTTTTTCGGTACTTTCTGAAGGGAATTTATTATCTATTTTACTCAGTGCCTCATAGGATTTTTTTAATACATCCAGGGCATCAATTTTTTTATTTTTAAAGTAAGCAGCTAGCTCTTTGGTATATTTTATTTTTATAAAAAACGGCTTTATAAGATCTATGCTTCCCTTTATTGTTTTTATCCGTTCTTTTATAAGAGGAACAATCTTTTCAATTTTATATTCCGGCTCTTCTGATGTATTTTCCAATTCAGAATCATCTTTACCGGACAGATAATCTTCTATCTGTTTTTCCAGAAGCTTTTTTAAGCGGGAATCATCCATATTTCTTATATAATATCCATTCATCCATAAAAGCTTGCTGTAATCAAATTTAGCAGGCTTTTTATTTATGGACTCAAGACTAAATTTTCTGATAAGCTCTTTCATTGAAAAAATAGTGGTCTTTTCACCATAAGACCAACCGAGAAGAGCGAGGTAATTTAGTATGGCCTCCCTTACAAATCCTTCTTCTATATATTTCTCAATAGAGATAGAGCCGTGTCTCTTACTCAACTTTTGGCCGTCTTCTCCCAGTATCATAGGGAGATGGGTAAAGGCTGGGATACTGAAGCCAAGAGCATTATAAAGAAGTATTTGCTTTGGAGTATTGGTCAGATGGTCTTCGCCCCTTATTATATGGGTTATCTTCATCAATGCATCATCTATTACCACAGAATAGTTGTAAGTAGGAAGGCCGTTAGACCTTATTATTATAAAATCTCCTATGGTAGCAGTATTGACTTTTATACTTCCGTATACGGTGTCTTTGAAGATTACAGTCTCATTCCGGGGAACCAGGAATCTTACTGCATATGGTTTTCCGTTTTCAATATTAGTTTTGATGGTTTCCGTTGAGAGTTTACGGCATTTGCCGTCATATTCATAGGATTCTTCTATCCCTTTCTTTTTTTTCCTTCTTTCTTTTAATTCCTCGGGGCTGCAGAAGCAGTAGTATGCTTTTTTTTCGGAAACCAGCTTCTGTGCGTATTCATTATAGATGTCGGTTCTCTGGGACTGCCTGTATGGACCGTATCTTCCGCCTGTGTCAGAGCCTTCATCCCAGTCAAGACCGAGCCATTTTAGCGACTTTATCATAAGGGCTACCGTTTCTTCCCTGTGCCTTTCGATATTGGTGTCTTCTATTCTTAAAATAAAACTGCCCCTGTTCTTAGCGGCACAGAGCCAGTTAAAAAAGGCAGTTCTGGCGCTCCCTATATGGAGATAGCCCGTAGGGCTGGGAGCAAATCTGACTCTTACCTTGTCATTTTTTTTATTCATAATAATTTAATCATGGATTTACCCATACTGTGATTTTTCTTATGGTCTCTACCGGTTGACCCGCTACAGGGTACTGGCGGTGTGTATATCCGGAGGGAACCTGTGAATACGGCTCGTTTTTATATACTATATTGGTATACCCGGCTTCGATCAATATATGATTGGCCTCATTGATAGGCATCAGCGATACCATTGGTATAACAGGTATAGCATCGGCAGGGATGGGCATCTGCTGGGTCGGTTCCTGACCGTAGTGGAATTCCTTTACCATTATCTGGTCAAGCGGTGTAAACCTGTTGGGGATCATCAACTCTCCTGTCTCGGGATTGGCCACTACCTGTACATTGATAATATCATCCTGAGGTCTTACAAAATTTTCTACGGGCAGATCTTTGGTAGCCTCTGTCATAAACAGGTTCCAGATCATAGCTGGATACGAACCGCCTGCTACTCTTATATCACGGATGACACCCATTTTTACATTTTTTTCGGGATAACCCATCCAGACACAGGCTGCAAGATTGGTGGTAAATCCCGTAAACCATGCATTTTCAGCTTCATCAGTAGTACCTGTTTTTCCGGCACAGGTCCTGTCCTCAAGCCTGGCTCTGGTGCCTGTCCCGCTCTGAACCACCTGCTGCATTATCTCTATAGCCCGGTAAGCGGTAATAGGAGTAAGAACCTGCCTGCTTTCTTCCTGATACTCCTCGATAGTATTGCCGTCTTTATCGGTAATTTTTAGTATTGCTACCGGATCATGTCTTACTCCATAATCTGCAATAGTTGAGAATGCGGTGCAGACTTCAAGAGGTGATACTCCTGTGGTAAGACCGCCGAGTCCTATTGACGGGTATGGTTCCAGGGAAGTCTCAATTCCCATATCCATTGCAAGATTGGCAATGCCGTATGCTCCTATTCTCATAATAAGCTGGGAATATACTACATTTACAGATCTGACTGTACCCTCCCAGACCGTCATATTGTCTGTTTCGTAAAGAGTTTTTTCATAATTTCCGACTTCCCATGGTTCGCTGAATTCAATATCAAATATCACGTTTCCATTAGGATTAAAGGTCATATAAGGGCTTACTCCCTGTTCCAGGGCAGAAAGCAGCACAAAGACTTTGAAGGTGGAACCGGGCTGTCTTTTAGCCTGGGTAGCAAGGTTGAATTTCATCTCTCTAAAATCTTTTCCTCCCACCATGGCTTTTATATACCCGTTTCTGGGATCCATAGCGACCAGAGCCGCTGCAGGATCTTCGGGATCAAATAGAACCTCTTCGATTGCATTTTCGGCATCGATCTGCATTTCCGGGTCCAGTGTTGTATATATTTCGAATCCTCCCTCAAAAACCCTTTCTACTCCGTATTTTTCAATAAGTATCTGTTTTACATATTCAACAAAGTAAGGCGCGAAATCTTCTTCGGTTTCTTCTCTCGGTCTCTGAGTTATTATGGGTGTTTTTATAGCCTGGTCATATTCTTCCTTATCTATATATCCCAGTTCTAACATCTTTGCCAGGACTATATTTCTTCTCTCAAAAGCTGCTTTTTCGTCAATATAGGGTGAGTACAGATAGGATTGAAGAAGGCCGGCAAGCACTGCACATTCGGAAAGGTTAAGGTATTCCACATCTTTGTTGAAGTATATTTTTGCAGCTGTCTGGACACCATAGGCACCTTCTCCAAAGTAGACTGTATTCAGATACATCTCCAGTATTTCCTCTTTGGAGTAGATCTGTTCTATCTGGTAGGCAAGAGCGGCCTCTTTTATCTTTCTCTCATAAGTTATATCGTATTTTTCCTCCGGGATATATACATTTTTTACATATCCCTGGGTGATGGTGGTCGCTCCCTGTTCTATGTCTCCGGACATAAGATTTATTATAAATGAACGGATGATCCCTTCAATATCAAATCCCTTATGCTGATAATATCTTTCATCTTCGATGGAAACGACTGCATTTATAAGGTTTTTAGGTATCTGCTCGTATGATACCAGTTCCCTGTTTTCTTCTCCGTGAAAGGTATCGATAAGTGTACCGTCGTAAGCGTATATTTTTGATGTCAGGGCATTTTCTGCCGGAGTGAAATCTTCAAGATCAGGCAGATCTTCCATAAAAGACAAAACAGTCTGGAAGGCAAAGAAAACAATGCCTGAAAGTACAAATATAAATAACAGCTGTATAGTCAGGAAGACAGCTATTATGCTTATTATTATTCTGGAGGGTCTCCTGGCCTTATGTTTTTTTCTTAATATGGACACAGTTTAAAAATTATCTAATAAAACCGTAATGTTAGCAAATACTGCAAGTAAAAAATATTATCATATTTCTTTTATATTATACAGGGTCATTACACAGCTGCACCCGGTTTAATTTAATTTTTTCAATATTTATATTATCATTATCAAATAGCATTGCCCTTGTTTATTTTGTTATTTTCAAAATTAATTTGGGTTAGGCAAGATTTTTAGATCAGGAGGGATTATATGACCGTGATGCCCGCTAAAGTAATGGTTAAGATGCTCAGCGGATTGATACAGATAAGAATGTTTGAGGAAAAGGCTATGCAGCTTTATAAGGCAGGAAAAATCCGGGGGTATCTACATCCCTGCATAGGCCAGGAGGCTGTTCCCGTGGGAGCATGCCAGGCAGTAGAAGCAAAGGATTATGTTATTTCCACACACAGGGGTCACGGCCATTGTATTGCCAGGGGTGCAGATATAAGAAAAATGATGGCGGAGCTTTTTGGGAAATCTACCGGCTACTGCGGAGGCAGAGGCGGTTCTATGCATATTATTGATATGGAGCTCAGGATATTGGGAGAAAACGGAATTGTGGGCGGAGGTATACCCATATCGGTAGGAGCTGGATTTGGCTGCAGGATGGAAGGGAAAGGAAGCGTGGTAATATGTTTTTTTGGCGACGGAGCTGCAAATAACGGGGTGTTTCATGAAGCTTTAAATATGTCAGCCATATTTAAGCTGCCTGTGATTTATGTCTGTGAAAATAATATGTATGCGATTTCTATGTGCTCGGACGATTCTACAGCCTGCAGGGATATAGGGAAGAGGAGCTGTGCCTATGATATTCCGGGATATATCGTAGACGGAAGTGATCCGGTTGAAGTATATGAGACAGTAGGGAAGGCTGTACGGCATGCAAGAGAAGGTAGAGGTCCGTCACTTATTGAAGCAAAGACTTACAGGTTTTACGGGCATCATCCCAATGACCCCGCAGAGTACAGGGGAAAAGAAGAAGTGGAATATTACAAAAATAAAAAAGACCCATTGACTAATTTTAAAAAAAGGCTGCTTGAAGAGAAAATAATAACCACAAAGGAAATAGAGTCAATTGAAGGAAGGGCAATGGAGAAAATAAAAGACGCAGTTGCTTTTGCCGAAAAAAGCCCGGAGCCCCGGCTTGACAGGTTCCTTAAAGAGGTGGAGGAAAACTGATGAGAGAAATAGAATACCGGGAAGCTATAAGGGAAGCGATAACAGAGGAAATGGACAGAGACAAAAGAGTATTTTTAATTGGTGAGGATATCGGTGTATACAATGGAGCTTTTAAGGCGTATAGAGGACTTCTGAATAAATACGGTTCAGAAAGGGTGATCGACACTCCGATTTCGGAAAACACTATAATAGGGGCGGGAATAGGCGCAGCTCTCACAGGTTTCAGACCTATAGCGGAGATCATGTTTGTGGATTTTACTGCTCTGGCGATGGACCAGATTATAAACCAGGCAGCAAAAATAAACTTTATGACCGGAGGTAAAGTTGATGTTCCGCTTGTCATAAGGACTCAGGGAGGCGTGGGGGAAGGGCTTGGCGCGCAGCATTCCCAGAGCCTTGAAGCATTTTTCTATCATGTTCCGGGTCTTAAACTGGCAGTGCCTTCTACCCCTTATGATGTAAAGGGGCTCTTAAAGACAGCCATAAGGGACAACAGCCCGGTAATTTTTATGGAACACAAGATGATCTATCCTGTCAAAGGACCTGTACCGGAGGAGGAATATACTATACCTCTTGGAAAGGCCGATATTAAAAAAGATGGTAATGATATAACAATTTTCGCCTACTCTAATATGGTACTGAAATCTCTTGAAGTTGCAGAAGCTCTTAAAAAAGAAGGGATCAGCTGTGAAGTCGTTGATCCCAGGACACTGGTACCGATGGATATTGATCTACTTCTGGATTCTGTTAAAAAAACACGCCGTCTGGTAGTAGTAAGCGAGGCATGCAGAAGGGGTTCTATTGCTTCTGATATAAGCGCCAGAGTGACCGGGGAAGCATTTGACATTCTATATGCCCCGGTAAAGATAGTTGCCGGGCTTAATACCCCCATTCCATATAATTCCACTCTGGAAGAGGCTTCTATTCCTCAGGTAAAAGATATCATAACAGCGGTTAAGGAGCTGCTTCAGTAGATATTTTAAAAATTCTGTGTTTAAAATACCGGGCAAGTCTTAACGTGGCTATTTATAAACTCTTCTTTCTATGATCCTGCCTATTATAAGATATCTGAATATCCTTCCCTTAAAGCTCTTGACTGCTGCCACCACGGCGTAAATCACAAAGATAATCCAGAGCGGGAAATAGAGGTACACAATACCCATAGAGACCCAGAACAAGGCTCCAGGTGCTGCATCAGGGTTTTTTGTGAGTATGAAAGTTGAGACAAGCATTAGTATCACTCCGGTAAAGACCGATAATATTACCAGTACAAAAAACACCAGCTGGAAGAATATGGCCTGGATGGCATTAAATCTTACAAATTTTGATTTGTCCCTTTGAGTGACCCATATTATTATCGGGGCTATTACGCCGATATTTGGGATTATAATGGACAGGTGGGAAAGAAGGGACATAAGCTTTTCATCCGAACTTATTTTTTCGTTCATTTTTACTCCTCGTATAGAAGAATAATAATTTTTTTTTAAAACATCAGTCGGCAGGCAAACAGTCCTTTTAAATTTAAGAATACTATCAACTGTGGGCTTTTTCAAGATAATTGATATAATTTAAGGCTGTCAAAAAATAGTAAGATTTTGTTATAATTACTTAAGTTAACATAAAGAGGGTAATCTTTTTATTATGGAAAAATTTTTACTTAGGCTCAGCCGTATTACAGCTTATATCTTAATAGTCCTTTTTATATTGATGATGATATCCGGCTACCGGCAGACAGGTCACTTTACTTTTATATCCAGAGGGATGGCAAATACTCTGCATCAGATATACCTCAATATAGCTTTTCTGTTTGTGGGGTCTATACATGCTCTTACTGCAATCCGCCGCGCTCTTATGAGAAACAGGATTAAAGGTAGGTATATTGATATAATGCTGATTGTGCTGGGGATTTTATTTATTGGTGGGTTTTCATATTTTGCCTTTGCTTAAAATAAAGACCTGGAGATGAAATGAAAAAGAAATTGACATTGATTTTAGTCTCCATAGCAGCAGTGGCTGCACTGGCCTTCTTTTCATACTTCATATTTAAAAATGAAGCCGGAAAGCGTGCAGGAGAAGAATTATTCATTCCCGAAGATATCAACATAGACGAAATCAAGGATGATAAAGATTTTGCGCAGACCATACCGGAATACCAGATAATGTTCACCGGTCTTCTGGAAGAGGAATTGGATACTACTTTTTATGATATTATAGATAGATACGAAGATGATGTTGAGACATTTGATGCTACCGGTGTGCGCTCGGACGGCGAAGTTGTTGAATTAGAATTTACCGGTATCAGGCTGGATTATATTTTGAATGATCTCAAGCTAAAGAGTGGAGTGGAGAATGTTGTAGTCTATGCCACGGACTTATTTGCTGCTGATTTTGGGATAGAGGTAATTAAAGAGGGTAATGTTTATTTGGTATGGAAAAAAGAAGGCCAGTACTTAAATCCTACTGCGGATGGGATACTAAAGATAGTAATGAATAACGGCCCTACTTATAAGTGGGTAAAGAACCCTGTGTTGTTTGACTTTATCGCTCAGCTTGATGATCTCGTACCGCTGGTCGATAGGCTTGAATTAGATGCTATTGATTTTGTTTCAGAACAGAATTTTTTCATTCTGGATCTGGGATATGTACCGGAAATTGATATAAATCAGTGGGAACTGGAAGTAGGCGGTCTGGTTGAAAATCCTCTGGTGCTTAGTTATTCAGATATTTTAAATATGCCCCAGTCTTCAGTATTTGCTACTCTTGAATCAATATCAAATCCCCGAGGGGGCAGTATGATTGGAAACGCAGTATGGACTGGAGTCTCCTTTGATTATATTCTGGAATACGCTGTTCCGGATAAAGATGCTCTGGAAGTGGTCTTCTACTGTGAAGATGGTTATTCCACCAGTCTGACTATAGAAGAGGTATTGGTAGAAGGGGTAATACTGGCTTACAAGATGAATGGCAAGGCCTTGACTCCCGAACACGGTTACCCGGTCAGGATGGTGGTACCTGAAAAATACGGGATGAAATGGCCTAAATGGGTCAATACCATTGAACTGGTTGATTATGATTACAAAGGTTACTGGGAACAGAGAGGCTGGTCTGATTATGCAGGAAGGGACCGGCCGGATGAAAGGTATGATTAGGGTTTGACGGATTATTAAAATTTTATAGTGGGTATATAAAGAAAATGAAGAGAAAAATAATTTTACTCACCAATGATGACGGAATAGATTCGGAAGGGCTTTCTACCCTTTATAACATTTTAAAACAAGACAAAAGATTTTTGGTAAAAGTTGTAGCACCGGATAAAGAAAGAAGCGCGGTAGGCCATGCCATTACTGTATTCCGTCCTATTTCGGTAAGAAAAGTATACAGGGAAGGTGATTTTTTCGGATATGCAGCTGATGGGACTCCTGCCGATTGCGTGAAAATAGCTGTTAAATCTATTCTTGAAAAAAAACCCGATATTCTTATATCCGGTATCAACAGGGGGGCAAATCTAGGAGAAAATATTATCTATTCGGGTACAGTCTCAGCAGCAACCGAAGGAACGGCTTACGGAATTTCTTCCATAGCTATTTCCGTAGACAATCTTATTGATCCTGATTACAGATATGCAGCAGATTTTACAGGTAAAATCGCCGGAAAGATAATAGAGAACGGCGGACTGCCGCAGGGTACTCTCTTAAACATAAATATTCCTGATGTCCCTGAAAAAAAGATAAAAGGTGTAAGAGTAACCATGCAGAGCGGCGCCAAGTTTAAGGATAACTTCATAAAGAGGGTCGATCCCAGAGGTAGAGACTACTACTGGATGGACGGTGAGTTTGTAGGAAATGTAGAAGATCTGAGTTTTGATTATGGTGCAGTTAAGAGCAATTATGTATCTATTACTCCTATCCATTATGATATGACCGATTACAAAAAGCTGGATTATTTTAAGAAATGGGAGATCAAAAAATAATGCTATTGTGAGAAGACTGAACTCTGTTGGGACTTTTACTGTGAGTTTGAAGGAAATCCGATGGGTGTAAAATGTATCTATGAAATTTTAAAATATGAAGAAGAAATAACAACTTAAAGGTAACCAATTATAATTTAAGATTGGAAGGTGATCAGGATTTCTAAAAACTATTTAATATTTGATTTTGGTGCAAGTAATGGGCGTTCTGCCATAGCAAGGTATGATGGTAATACATTTGATATGGAAGTGACTCACAGATTTGAAAATAGACCTGTACATGCATTAGGGACTCTCTACTGGGATATACTCAGGCTTTACTCAGAATTAAATATTGGAATTCAACATTCATTAATGAAATACAAAAATATAACATCGATGGGACTTAATACCTGGGGAGCTGATTTTGGATTTATTAACAGCAATGGGAAACTTATCTCAAACCCTGTACACTACCGGGATGAAAAAAGAAAAGTAGATGCTAACAGCCTGTATAAGATTATTTCCAGAAAAGAATTATTTGAGCTTACCGGTGCTGCAATCATACCCGTGTTTGATTTATTTCATTTATATTCTTTAAAATTGCAGAATGCTACAGAATTTGTAAATGGCAATAAATTTCTAACTATACCTGATATCTTCAATTATTTTTTAACCGGCAAAATATATAATGAATATACGAGAATGACAACCACTGTGATGTATAACCAGAAGGAAAATAAATTGGAAGATAGAATATTTGACAGATTAGGTCTTCCCAAGAATATATTTCCCGAGATTATTATGCCCGGGGAAAAAATTGGTAATATTTCAAAGAATATATGTAGCGAACTAGGAATAGAAACTATGCCTGTAATAGCTCCTGCAACACATGATACGCCATCGGCAGTTGCTGGAATACCTGTAGTGAGCAAAAATAAGAATTGGGCATTTATAAGTATGGGAACATGGTTCATAATTGGACAGGAAACAAAAAACCCTATAATAAATGACCAAGCTTTAAATGCTGGTTTTTCAAATGAAGGTGGAGTAGGAGGAATAAATTTATTTGATAAAAATACAACAGGACTTTGGATAATTCAGCAATGCAGGGAAAAATGGAATAATGATAGAGTTAGCCCCATATCCTGGAATGAAATAGCCAATCTGTCTCTTGATGCTAAACCCTTTAAATCATTTATCAATGTTGATGACACAATATTTTCAATACATCAAGCAGATATGCCTGAAACAATAAGGAAATATTGTAAAGAAAAAGGTCAGAATATCCCGGAAAGCATAGGTGAAATTTCAAGATGCATTTATGAGAGTCTTGCAATGCGTTTGAAATATGATTTTAATAATTTAGAGAAAATAACAGGTAAAAAAATAGAACTTATTCATCTTATGGGTGGGGGAGCTAGAAATGAACTCCAATGCCAGTTGATTGCTGATGCTACTGGAGTCCCAGTCATGGCCGGTCCATATGAAGCTACATCGGTTGGTAACTTGCTTATGCAGCTTAAGGCATCAGGTGAGATAAGAAATTTGGATGAGGGCAGAAAGATATCTCTAAATTCTTCTGTAGTATCTAGTTATGAACCTAAAGATGTAGACAGATGGGATGAAGAATATAGCAAGTATTTAAAGAAACATATAATTGGTTCTTAAATAAATCTATATAACAGGAAAATAGTTTAAGGTTAGCGTCTACAAACCAAGTCTTATATTACCAAGTTTGATAGTATTACGTAATCAGCCCCTCTTTTTATTTATATATAGGAAGGGTTTTTGTAGTTGTTATGATATAAAATGAAATAATAATTTGATATAAAATGATATATATGATATTTTTATAAGCAAATGGAAGAAAACAATAATCAGAATAATTTATCAAAAATTGAAAGACAAAGAATCATACTCAATCTTTTATCGGATAAAACAACAATTGCTCTAATGGAGTTAGAAAACTATCTTAACTGCTCCCGAATTACGATTCAAAGAGATCTGGTTGAACTTGAAGATAAAGGTCTTTTAAATAGGGTGCATGGTGGAGCTACACTAAAGAATTTTGATCTGGCAAATTATGGTCATGATAAAAGACTGCTTATTCAATCTGACAAAAAAAAGAAAATTGCTAAAAAAGTTATTTCATTGATAAAATCTGATATGTATATATTTTTAGATGCATCTTCAACCAGCTATTTCTTATCTGAGCGTATTTTCCCAGATAATGTTCGGGTTGTAACTTCAGGAATTGATACCTTTCTCAATTTACATAAAAATAAAAACATCCAAGTGGTCCTTACAGGAGGAAGAATGAATCTGCTTAATCGAACACTTGTCGGTCCTGAAGCTATATCTATTATAAAACAGTTTCATTTTAATATTGCTTTTTTTTCTGCAGACTCGATTATTAAAAATAAAGGTGTTTACTCATCAGATGAAGAGGCAGCAGCAGTTGCTAGTGCTGGTATTGAGCATAGTAATAAAAGAATTCTCCTATTTGATACTTCCAAGGTTCATATAAGCGGAGGAGCTAAAGTTTGTGACTTGGATGTTATTAATAATATTGTAACTGATGATGTCAGAAATCCCTATATATTAAGTCTTTTTGAAGGAAGAATAATATGAGTAATATGATGAATATAATCATTGGCAAAATTTCTTTCAGACCAGTTTCCTGCATGAGGGAGGATATCATAAAAATTGCTCCTGCTTTAAGGATGTTGTTAAAAAAGGATAAAACTTCAATCGTGGTTTTTAAGAATAATAATCTTATTTCGCAGAACATAGAGAATGAAAAAGAATTTTTTTCTATCTTTTCACTAATAAAAAATGATCAGATACTAAATAAAATACTCACGCCGGCTTATATAATTAAGTACAAAGATATGGATAAACAATACATGGCAATTAAAGAAAAGTTAAAGAAACAGATGTATGCTAATATAATCGCTATCCAGAAAATTGGTGTTTTTATTTGGGGAGAAACAAAAGCAGAAGCTGATAAGCTTGTAGCTCTTTTTCTGGACATGGTAAAAATAAAAAAATATAGTTCCATTAACAACAACATCAACTTTAAAGAAATTAAGAGCTATCTTTCTAAAACATACGGCAGTATGATCACCGGGCTTCAAAGAGAGAAGAAGGATTTATCGGAAAAAATTGCTATTGTTACTGGTGCTGCCCAGGGATTTGGTAAAGGTATTGCAGAATTTCTGGTAGAAGAGGGAGCTAATGTGGTCCTGGCAGATTTAAATACAGATATGGCAAGGAAAAATGTTTTAGAGTTGAACAAAGAATATGGTCAGGGTAAATCTTTAGCTGTGAAAGCAGATGTGACTAATGAAGATTATGTGAAGAATATGATTTGGGAGACTGTTAAAGAATATGGGGGTATAGATATTCTTATCAGTAATGCAGGAGTTCTTAAAGCAGGGGGGCTAGATTGTATAGATCTGGAAAGTTTTGAGTCTTCTACTAAAGTAAACTACACAGCGTTTTTTATCTGTACCAAGTATGCCTCTGAACCTATGAAAATTCAATTCTGTTTTAATAAGGATTATTTTATGGATATCATCCAGGTAAACTCCAAGTCTGGCCTTGAAGGAAGCGGGAGGAATTTCACCTATGCAGGCAGTAAGTTTGGCGGGATAGGATTGATGCAGAGTTTTGCCTTGGAACTTGTGGAATATAATATTAAAGTAAATGCAGTCTGCCCTGGAAATTTTTTTGAAGGTCCACTTTGGTCTGATCCTAAAAATGGACTTTTTATCCAGTATTTAAAATCCAATAAGGTTTCTGGGGCTAAAACTGTAGAAGATATCCGAAAATACTATGAAGGAAAAGTTCCTATGAAACGTGGATGTCAGATAAATGATATAACTAAAGCTATTTTATATATTATTAACCAGAAATATGAAACTGGCCAGGCTGTACCGGTGACTGGTGGTCAGATCATGTTAAAGTAAGGTAATCACAGTTTTTTAAGTATAGTCAAGTAAGATGATAGAAATAGAAAGAGAAATTGTAAAATACCAAGAACTATTAAATAATAGGGATTCTGAAAAGCGTCTAGACAATTTAATTTCGATTTTTAAAGGGAAAAAGGCTGAATTGTTACCAAGTGAGCAGATGGATTATTATATTAATAACCATATTCATACAACATTCTCCTTTTCATGCTATACACCTACTATGTCTATATGGATGGCCTTTCGCTCTGGACTGAAAACTGCAGGTATCATGGATCATGACACCATAAGTGGAGCCAGGGAATTTGTGATGGCAGGTGAGGTGGTGGGGATTCCTACAACTAAAGGTACAGAATGCAGGGCAGATTTTTCAAAAACTCCTCTTAAGGGCAGGCGTATAAATAATCCTGATCAGATGTCAATAGCTTATATAGCTATTCATGGGATTCCTGATAACCAGATTGACAGGATAAACGCTTTTTTTGCCCCTTATAGAGAAGAGAGGAATAAACGAAATCTGTTAATGATACATCGCTTAAATGAAATATTAGAACCTTTTTCATTGTCATTGGATTTTAATATAGATGTTCTGCCTCTTTCCTATAGTTCGGAAGGTGGTACCATAACAGAAAGACATATCATTTTTTCCCTTGCCCAGAAGATCATGGCAAAATTTTCAAAAGGAAGGGAAATAATTGATTTTTTACAGAATAAGCTAAAAATTGAAATTCCTAAGAAAAACCTTACCTACCTGGAAGATAGAAATAACAATTTATATGCTTATGATATACTTAATGTTTTAAAAAGCACTTTGGTGGAACAGTTTTATATTGATGCAAACACGGAATGCCCTGATGTAAGAGATGTTCTGGCCCTGGCTGATGAAACAGGATCTATATCTACCTATGCGTATCTGGGTGATATTGCTGAATCTGTAACTGGCGATAAAAAGGCTCAGAAATTTGAAGACGATTACCTTGAATTACTCTTTGATGTGATTGAAAAGTTAGGTTTTAGGGCAGTAACTTACATGCCGACAAGGAATAGTATGTCCCAGATAAAACGTATCCAAGACTTATGTAAACGATATGGTTTTTTCCAGATCAGCGGTGAGGATATAAATTCCCCCAGGCAATCCTTTATTTGTGAAACCCTTAAAAATCGCAAGTTGCATAATCTTGTTGATGCTGCGTGGGCTTTAATTGGTCATGAAAAGAGAGCGGAGGAAGATTTAGACGAGGGACTTTTCTCCAGAAAAACAATAGAAAAATATCCTGATTTAGATAAGCGGATTCAAATATTTAAAGAAGAAGCTAAAAACAGAGTAAAGGAAAAAGCGTGAAAACAAAAGCTGTAAGGTTATACGGTAAAAATGATTTGCGGTTGGATGAATTTGAACTCCCACCCTTAAAGGAGGATGAGATCTTAGCCCATATCATTACAAATAGTATATGTATGTCCAGTCATAAAGCTGCGGAACAGGGAGCTGATCATAAGCGGGTGCCTGCGGACGTCAGTAAAAACCCCATTATAATCGGCCATGAATTCAGTGGCGATATTATAGAAGTGGGTAAAAAATGGCAGAAACAATTTTCCCCTGGGGACAAGTTTTCCATACAACCGGCTCTAAATTATAAAGGAAGCCTGGATGCCCCGGGATATTCTTACAGGTACTTAGGCGGCAATGCAATTTATGTTATTATACCCAGTGAAGTAATGGAATGTCAGTGTCTATTGAAATATAATGGAGAAGGCTATTTCCCTGCTTCTTTATCTGAACCTTTATCCTGTATTGTAGGAGCATTTAATGCAAGCTATCATACAACACCTGGTTCCTATGTTCACCATATGGGAATTAAAAAGAAAGGTAATATGGCTCTGATGGCCGGTGCAGGGCCTATGGGCTTAGGAGCTTTAGATTATGCTATCCATTCAGAATATAAACCATTTCTTCTGGTGGTAACTGATATTGATAAGAAGCGTTTGAAGTGGGCAGAAAGCATTTTCCCACCCCGATATGCAGAGCAGAAGGGTGTGAAACTGATATATATAAATCCATTAGAAATAACTGATATTAAAACCCATATTATGGAATACACAGGAGGTAAGGGTTTTGATGATGTATTCATCTTTGCTCCTGTAGAATCACTTGTCGAGCTGGGGGGTGCTGTTCTCAAGCCCCACGGTTGTCTTAATTTTTTTGCAGGTCCTAGTGATCCAGAGTTTACTGCAAAAATTAATTTTTACAATGTCCATTACAGTTCAACGCATATTGCTGGGACAAGCGGTGGGAATAAAGAGGATATGATAATTGCTTTAAGATTGATGAGTCAAAAACTGGTGATACCATCTGTAATGATAACTCATATTGGGGGATTAAACGCAGTAGCAGATACTATCATTAACCTTCCTCAAATTCCTGGCGGGAAAAAATTAATTTATACCAATATAAAACTTGATCTTACTGCAATAGAAGATTTTAAAAAATTTCAGTATAAAAGTCCCCTTTTTAAAGAGCTTTATCATATCACAGAAAAAAATAAGGGGCTATGGTCCTTAGAGGCAGAGGAATATCTACTTGCGAATGCTGAAAAAATATAGTAAGGGAGGATATAATGGCTACGCCGATTATTATCCCAAAGTTGGGAAATACAGTTGAATCTTGCATTATTGGTTCCTGGCGGAAGAAAGAGGGTGAAAAGGTAAAGAAGGGAGACATACTGCTTGAAATTGAGACTGATAAAACTACTTTTGAAATAGGTGCTCCTGCTGAAGGCATTCTTCTGGGAGTTTTTTTTAAGGAGGGGGATATAGTTCCCGTGCTGACTAACATTGCTGTGATTGGGAATAAAGGTGAAGAATTTGAATCCTATAGACCGAAACACAAAGAAATAAAAAAGGGACCATCTAGGCAGGCAGTTAAAGAAGAAAAAAAGGAAGAAAAAGAAATACCTGTAGCTGAAAAAGAGACTGTAATAAAAAAAATAGAAAAACAGGGAGTTGTTAAAGAGGAAGGAACTCCTGCTGGAATCAGTCCCAGAGCAAAACAATTTGCTAAATCACATAATGTTAATCTGGATAGCATTGTGGGCAGTGGTCCACGTGGCAGAATAATGGAGAAGGATGTGATCAAGTATTTCAATACTACTCCTCGCTCCTCAAGCCTAGCAGTAAAATTGCTGAAGGAAGGCTGGATACATAGGGGCACATATAGCGGTATTGGAGGTATGATTGTCAAGGAGGACTTACGTCAGCCTGGTAAAAAGTTATCTACTATCCGTAGTACAATTGCCAGGCATATGCATTCCTCTCTTACGGAGACTGCTCAATATACAATTACTATTTCTGCCAGGGCTGATACTATATTATCTCTTCGGGAAAAAATTAAAAGCATGGTTTCTGAGCGTTCCATACCCAATATAACTATTAATGATATGGTCATGTACGCTGTTGTCCGGACACTTATGGTTTATTCTGAGATAAATGCTGAGTTTATTGATGGAATAATATATCAGTATAAGGATGTCAATTTAGCCTTTGCATGTGATACATCCCGCGGGCTGGTGGTACCGGTTATCAGAAGAGCGCAAAAGCTGTCTTTAGAAGAACTTTCACTGACTATAGAGAAGCTTTCCAACGAAGCAGTATCAGGAAATATAGCTCCTGATGATTTGATGGGGGGTACATTTACAGCAACAAATATAGGAAGTTTGGGTATTGAATATTTTACACCGATTCTCAACACTCCTCAGGTGGCAATTCTGGGGATATGTAATATAGACTTAAAACCAGTTAAGACCAGTGAAGGGGTGCAGTTTATTGAATATATAAAGCTTTGCTTAACTGCAAATCACCAGGTAATCGATGGGGCTCCGGCTGCCAGGTTTCTGGTAGCTCTAAAAGAAAATATCGAGAACTTTAACAATATTGCCGGATTAGATATTTAAAGTAATTGGGAGGTATTATGTATGATTTGATAGTACTTGGGGCTGGCCCAGGAGGATATGAAGCTGCAGCACATGCAGGAGAAGTGGGTAAAAAGGTAGCTTTAATTGAAAAGAAGTATATAGGGGGAATATGTATGAACGAGGGCTGCATTCCCACAAAGACTTTATTGTATTCTGCAAAGGTGTTACAAGCATGCAGAGAGGCGGAAAATTATGGCATAAAGACAAAAAAGCCGGAAATAGACTATAGGCAGATCCAGAAGCGGAAAAGTGAGGTTGTATCACTACTGACGAAAGGTGTCAAAGGCAAATTAAAACGCAGTGGTGTAGAAGTAATATGGGGCGAAGGGAGCCTTAAAGCTAAAAATACTGTGGAAGTAAATGGAAAAAAATATGAGGCAAAAAATATCTTAATTGCTACCGGATCTAGACCAGCTGTACCTCCTATTGATGGTATAGATTCTCCACAGGTATTAGATTCAAAAGCTATTTTGGAACTGGATAAAATACCGAGCTCATTGACTATTATAGGTGCTGGAGCTATAGGTCTGGAATTTGCCTGTTTGTTTAATGAGATGGGATCAAAAGTAAGAGTGATTGAGATACTTCCTGATATTGCTTATCAAATGGATACAGAGATAACTTCGTATCTCCGTAAGAGCCTTGAAAAAAATAATATCATTTTTAATCTTTCTAGCCGGGTTATTAAGATTGATAAGAAGAAAGTTAATTATAAGGATGAAAGCGGAAAGAGTAAAACAGTGCAGAGCGAGATTGTCCTTAATGCTACTGGAAGAAAGCCCAACTTAGAAAATATCGGATTGGATGATATAGAAATACTTTACGATGCTGCAGGAATAAAAACAGACCTGCAGGGAAAGACAAGTGTCCCTGGTATTTGGGCTTGTGGTGACGTTACGGGCAGGTGTCTGCTGGCCCATGCAGCCACAAGGGAAGGAATTGTGGCAGTGAATAATATGTTCGGGAGAAAGGATGTAATGCGTTATAAGGCAATTCCTAATGTTATTTATACTCACCCTGAAGTAGCATCTGCAGGTATGACAGAGCAGATGCTGCAGCAGAGGAAGATTGATTATCAAAAAATTATACTACCTATGAATATATCAGGCCGCTTTGTAGCTGAGAATGAAAAAGAAAAAGGATATGTAAAGGTGCTTGCCGGGAGCGAGCATCATGAGATTTTAGGTATCCATATAATCGGTGGGGCGGCCAGTGAGATGATATATGGGGCAGTTACCTTTATAGAAATGGAAATGAGGGTAGAGGATATAAAGGAAATAATTTTTCCTCACCCAACGGTCTCGGAAGCTATAAAAGAGGCAATTTGTAAAATAAAATAAAGGGAGGTAAAACAGTACAATGCCAAAATGTGTTGAAATAAAACCTGAAGTTGTTTTTGAAAAAGACGAAATTGAATTTACACCTATAAAAATAAATGCCTATAAGAAGTCAGTAGATGTAGAGAAAAAGCTCTTTTCAAAGGATGATTTTAAAGCTATCTATCATGATATGTATGCTTTACGGGAATTTGAGACAATCCTGGATGGAATAAAAAAGGAGGGCGCATACAGAGGAATAGAATATAACCACAAGGGGCCGGCTCATCTATCAATTGGTCAGGAGTCAGCAGCTGTGGGTCAGGCGTTCACACTGGGTGTTTCTGATCATATTTATGGCTCGCATAGGAGCCATAGTGAGATCCTGGCAAAGGGGTTTTCTGCTATCAGGAAACTAAGTGATAAAGCACTAATTAATATTATGCAGAGTTATATGGATGGTTTAATACTGAAGATAGTGGAAAAAAATCACCAGGGTAGCTACAAAGAGTTAGCAAAAAAATTTTTAATCTATGGTGCTTATGCAGAAAATTTTGCCAGGAAGACGGGTTTAAATAAAGGGTTAGGAGGTTCTATGCATGTCTTTTTCCCTCCCTTTGGTATTTATCCCAACAATGCGATTGTAGGAGGTTCAGGCTCTATTGGGCCAGGGGCTGCTTTGTATAAACGGGTTAACCGTGCTGGTGGTATTGTAATCATCAACATTGGTGATGGTTCTTTTGGATGTGGTCCTGTGTGGGAAGGAATTTCCTTTGCTTCTATGGAGCAATACAGAACTCTGTGGGATAAAGATCTAGGCGGGGGCTTACCTCTCATTTTTAACTGTGTAAACAATCATTATGGGATGGGAGGTCAGACAGGCTGTGAGACTATGGGATTCAAAATACTAGCTAGATTGGGAGCTGGTGTTAATCCCGATCAGATGCATGCCGAAAGGATCAATGGATATGATCCTCTGGCCGTGATTGACGCTGTAAAAAGGAAAAGAGAAATTTTAAATAAAGGTCTAGGGCCTGTTCTGTTGGATACTGTAACCTACCGCATCAGTGGTCATTCACCATCAGATGCTTCAAGTTACAGGACTAAAGAGGAAATTGAAAGATGGGAAAAAGCAGATGCTATCAAAGCTTTCAGGGATAAAATGGTTTCTAACCATATAAAGACTGAAGAAGAACTAAAGGAAATAGAAGCGGCTGTGGACGATATGGTATTTAAAATGTTCAAGCTGGCTGTTGATCTAGAGATTTCACCTCGTATGGATACCCAGTCTGAGTATATTGGTACAGTTATGCTTTCCAATAAAAAAGTGGAGCGGTTCAGCGAAAGAACTCCTGAAGTAAATCATCCACTGGAAAAAAATCCGAGAGTAGTGCAGATACGTGGTAAAATCCGTAAGGGATTTGATGAAAAAGGAAATCCAGTCCCTAAAATGAAAGCATTTAATTTTAGGGATGGAGTTTTTGAAGCTATGATGCATCGCTTCTATATCGACCCCACTATGATTGCTTTTGGTGAAGAGAATCGGGATTGGGGAGGTGCATTTGCTGTATATCGTGGTATGACGGAGGCTCTGCCTTATCACCGACTTTTTAATACTTCCATATCTGAAGCGGGAATTGTAGGGGCTGCTGTAGGCTACGCACTAGAAGGAGGCCGTGTTGTCTGCGAGCTAATGTACTGTGATTTTTTAGGAAGGGCAGGAGACGAGATATTCAATCAGCTGTCAAAATGGCAGAGTATGTCGGCTGGTATCTTAAAAATGCCGGTAGTTGTCAGAATTTCTATCGGAGCAAAATATGGAGCCCAGCACTCCCAGGACTGGTCTTCTATAGTGAATCATATTCCTGGTCTTAAAGTTGTCTATCCTGTAACTCCTTATGATGCAAAGGGGCTTATGAATAAGGCACTTTCAGAATGTGATCCGGTGATTTTTTTTGAGAGTCAGAAAATATATGATTACCCGGAGCTCTTTAAGGAAGGAGGAGTTCCTGAAGGCTACTATGAGGTGGATTTTGGTGAACCTGTTATACGGAAGAGTGGCAGGGATATTACCATACTTTCCTCCGGTCCATTTCTTTATACGGCACTGGAAGCTGCAGAAATTCTGGAAAGGGATTATAAAATAAGTGCTGAAGTTATTGATCTGCGGAGCATAGTCCCATTGAACTATGATGTAATTTTAGAATCTGTTAAAAAGACCGGTAAGGTTTTACTTGGCTCAGAGGCTGTAGAAAGGGGTTGTTTTATGCACAATGTGGCTGCCAATATCGCAAGGCTTGCCTTTGATTTACTGGATGCTCCTCCTGTGGTTATCGGTTCCAGAAACTGGATTACTCCTGCTCCGGAACTTGAGGATATCTTTTTTCCTCAGAAGGAGTGGATATTAGATTCTATTCATGAAAATATAATGCCCTTGGCAGGATATACTGTAAAGACAAATCAGAGTACAGGCGAGATTAAACGCAGGTACAGATTTGGTATATAATTTGTTTTAATTAGAATAAAAGAAATATGTGTATAAAAGAACTGGTTAAAATATCCCGTTTTTATGGAAAAAATCCAAGTTTTTTACTAGCTAGTGGCGGTAATACATCTCTTAAAGATGACGGTTACTTATATGTTAAAGCTTCTGGTTTTAAACTGTCATCCATTGGTGAAGATGGATTTATAAAACTGGACAGGAATACTTTAAACACGATATGGGAGAAGGAGTATCCAGCTGATGTTGATTTAAGAGAGAAGCAGGCCTTAAGGGATCTTATGGGTTCAAGGGTTAAGGGAGAAACCAAAAGACCTAGTGTTGAAACACTGCTACATGCTGTGCTACCACAGAAATATGTTGTTCATACTCACCCCGCTATGGTCAATGGACTCACCTGTAGCAAAGGTGGCCGCCGGATGGCAGAGCAATTATTTAATAGCCGGTGTATGTGGATTAATTCGATAAATCCGGGATATATACTGGCGAAGTTAATTAAAACCAGGCTGGCGGAGCGAGAAAAGAAGTGTAAAACACTGCCGGATATTATTTTCCTTGAAAATCATGGTATGTTTATAGGAGCTGAAACTGTTGAAGATATAGGTACAGTTCATAATTTTGTAATAGTAACCTTAAAAAAATATATTATACGTGCACCTGATTTTTCTTCAATCCGGATTAATAATATAAAGCGGGAGAAGGCATACAGATGTTTAAAAAATTACCCTGCTTTTAAAGATTTGTATATAACATTTGAAAATAATAGAGAGATCAGTTCTGCTGTTAAAGACGGTGCTTCATTTGAGAAGGTCCATTCTTCCTATACTCCTGAACATATTGTTTATGCAGGCCCCGAAATGCTATTTGTAAAGGATTTAAGTGACATTGAGCAGGATATAGATAAATACAAAAAAAGAAATGATTGTTATCCAAAAGTGATAGCCGTCAAAATGACAGGTGTGTTTGCTATTGGTGATGGGAAAAATACCTCCCATATGACCATGCTCTTTTTTCTTGATGCGTTAAAAATTGCTGTATATACGGAAAGCTTCGGTGGATATAAGTTTATGGATATAGAGCAAATTGATTTCATTAAAAACTGGGAAGTTGAAAAATTCAGATCAGAATTTAATTAGGATAAATGATTACAAAAAAATATCTTATAGCTGACATTTTAAATTTACTGACTTAATTAATTTTTATATAAATTAAATCCTATGAAAGTTATTAAAAAATATTTATAATACTTAAGTACATAAGTTTGTAAGGGATTTTTGAAATAGTTGTTAAAAAATTTTATTATATAATAAAAAGCACTTTATTAAGGAGTAATAATGCCACAAAAAAACGAAAAGAGGGGTATAAGTAAAAGTGATCATAATGTAGAAGAAGTTAGAGATATACTCAGTATGAATAAGGATAAATATTTTCTATTTCAAACACTTATAGACAATATTCCTGACTATATTTATATTAAAGACAGGAAAAACAGATTTATCATGGTCAATAATGCCATGAGTAAGCTTTTCGAGAAAAAGCCCAAAGATTTTATAGGAAAGACAGATTTTGATTTCTTTACAAAAGAAATTGCCAAAAAATCTTTTAGAGATGACAACAATGTTATTAAAAGCGGAAAGCCGATCATTGACAAGACTGAGAAACTAGTGCATTTGGGTAAAGAATCCTTTGTATCCAGCAGTAAAATACCCTGGTACGATAAAAGCGGGAAAATAATGGGAACCATGGGTATTTCCAGAGATATAACACAGAGAAAGCAAACAGAAGATTATCTTTTAAGCAGAGAAAAAATTTTTTTCAACTCTCTTATGGAACAAATAACAGATACTATATATTTTAAGGATTTGAAAAGTAGGTTCTTAAGAATTAATAAAGCATGTGCAGAAAAATTTAAAATTAGCAACCCTGATGATGCTATTGGGAAGACTGATTTTGACTTTCATCCTAAAGAGCATGCCCAGAAGACATATAATGATGAACAGAAAATGATGAAGACAAGGAAACCTATTGTAAATATTGAAGAAAGAGAAACTTTTAGTGATAGAGAAGATAGATGGGGTTCAACTACAAAGATGCCCTTATACAATCAGAAGAGGGAAATCATCGGTACATTTGGAATTACAAGGGATATAACAGAAAGAAAATCAATTGAACGCAAATTGGAAATAGAGAGATCGTTGATAAACTCCCTTATGGAAAAAATACCTGAATCGATTTATTTCAAAGATAAACAAAGCCGTTTTATCAGACTTAACAAAGCACTTGCCGATATTATAGGTTTAAAAGACCCAAATGATGCAATCGGCAAGACTGATTTTGATTTCTTTACAAAAGAGCATGCCAAGCAGGCATTTGATGATGAACAGAAAATAGTAGCAACCGGCAAGCCTATAATAGATATTGAAGAAAAGGAAACCTTTAAAGACAGAGAAGATAGATGGATATCAACGACAAAGATGCCGCTATACAGTGAAAAGGGCGAACTGATAGGGACCTTCGGTATCTCCAGGGATATAACGGAAAAGAAGAAGGCAGAGGATAAAATAAGATACTTATCCTTCCATGATACACTCACAGGACTGTACAACAGAGCTTATTTTGAAGAAGAATTTAAAAGGCTCGATACAGAAAGGCAGCTGCCTATAACCATAGTAATGGGAGATGTAAACGGTCTTAAGTTAATGAATGATGCATACGGCCATAATAAGGGAGATATGCTCCTTAAAAAAATATCAGCTATCCTGCAGGAAAGCTTCAGAAAGGAAGATATTGTTTCAAGATGGGGAGGAGATGAGTTTATAACCTTACTCCCCAAGACATATACAAAAGATACCGTAAATATTATAAAAAGAATAAGAGAAAAGTGCATTAAAGGGAGCACCCTCGATATGCCTCTTAGTATTTCACTTGGAGTCTCTACCAAGAGGACCCCGTCAGAAGACCTGAAAAAGACATTAAAAGATGCCGAAGATAAAATGTATAAGAACAAAATATCGGAGGGTGAATCGGCCAATGAAACTCTTATAAACTCTTTTAAGAAGAAACTAAGAAAAAGAGATTTAAGAACCGACAAACTTGTCAATAAAATACAGGATTATGCAGTCGGTATAGGAGAGAGGATGAACCTTTCCAAATTGAAACTTGAAGAACTGCGATTGCTTATGAATCTCCACAATATAGGCAAATTAGCACTAGCGGATGAAATATTGGCCAAGCCGGGAAGTTTAAATAAGGAAGAGTGGAAAATAGTAAAGAAACTTCCCGAGGTAGGATACCGCATAGCAGGGTCATCGGAACAGCTTAAACCCATTGCAGAGGCTATACTCTCCCATCATGAATGGTATAATGGAAAAGGTTATCCAAGAGGTATAAAAGGTGAAGACATCCCTATACTTTCCAGGATATCGTTCCTTATCAACTCTTTTGAAGCAATGACAAGAGACAGGCCTTACAGGAAAAAAATGACATATAATGAAGCAATAGGCGAGATCAAGAAATACAGTGGAGTCCAGTTTGATCCCAAGGTAGTAAACACTTTCTTGGAAATAATAGAAGAGGAAGAAAATAAAAACTATAGCTTGAGAGAACCCTATAAAAGCAAATAGAGGTCTATTCCAATATAAATAAATTATAATCAGTTAGGCAGCTTTAAGGTAAAATTACTATAACTACTGCTAATAAACCAAATTCCCTACTTAAAAAAAGATTTATTTAAAATAACTTCCTAGTTACTTGGTGTCATATGCTATTTGTTTTATAAAACTTGTATGGACTAAATTTTTAAAATAAAATTCAGTCCTGATGGAATACTTCTTCCATGAATGCCCACCATTCTCCTTTTTTCCTGGTTTCGAGAGGTACTTGCATGGGTTCGCATAAGGTCCACCATTCTTGGGTTGATGGATCTGCTGCCATTTTTTCCATGTCGGCTTCAAAATTATCACCTGTATATTCAAAGTAACTAAAAAGAAATCCATCTTTGTGATATATTGAGTAGTTTATTATATTGCATTCTTTAATAGTTTCTGCAACTCTAGGCCAGATATTTGCATGTAATTTTTTATATTCTTCAAGTTTCTCAGGCTTTACTTTTATAACTGAACCATACCTTTTCATAATCATATCCCCCCTTATATTTTTTTATACAAAGGCCCAAAATTCCTACATGCCCGGTAATCAGCACTTTCTCTGTTATCTGTCCCAAATACGTTCCATGCAGAAGGACTAAATATTTCTTTATCTTCAATATTATGCATGCACACCGGGATTCTGAGTATAGAAGCAAGCGTTATAAGCAAAGCACCTATATGCCCATAGCTTACTGCACAGTGATTGGCTCCCCAATTATTCATCACTGAATATACATCAGTAAAGGCTCCCTTGCCATTAAGGCGGGGAGCAAACCAGGTCGTAGGCCAGGTGGGATCGGTCCGCTTATCAAGTTTATCATGAACCTTATCGGGTAGTCCTATAGTCTGGCCTTCTGCAATCTGTAAAACTGGGCCCAGCCCCTTTACAAGGTTCAGTCTCGACATAGTAGCAGGCATACCAGCCCTTGTAGTAAAGTCGGTTGAGAATCCCCCTCCTCTAAAATAATCAAGGTTTGCAGGCCTGAATAGGGTGGCATTAATACATTTATTTATTTCATCTTCTGTTATCTCCCAGAAAGGTTTTATAGCAGGTTTTCCATCAATTTCCTGCTGTCCTGTACCGTCTAGGGCAGTAGAACCTGAATTTATTAGATGTATTATCCCCATTTCTGCTATACCTTCTAATTTATAACCAGTTACTCTTTTTACGGCTTCCGGGCTCCAATAGGTTCTTACATCTGAAAATATCTGGGCAGTATTGGTAAGCATGTATCCAAATAGCATCGATATTCCATTAAGACAGTCATTTTCAGTAGCCAAGATATAGGGGGTGCGGATACCGTTCCAGTCAAAGGAGCTATTAAGTATAGTTTCTGTAAAGTCTGCATTGGGATAGTAATCTGTCCACTGTCTTTGACCCTGGAATCCTCCTACTATAGCATTATGGCCCAAGGATTCTTCGTAATAACCTAATTTTTTTAGCTTTTTATTTCCTATCATAAGGTCCCTACAGGCTAAAGTCATCTTTACTGAAAACTCCCAGTCTCTGTCAAGATCTTTTCTTGTCTTTTTAGTGTTAGGAGCGTTTTCATCAGGACCTTCTTTAAGATTGTCTTTTACCCAGTCTAAGGCTTTTTTGTATTCATCTCTGTCATATATGTCAAGGTCTACCCTTCTTTTTATCTCTGTCATATCCACATATTCAACCCGCATGCCAAGATAATCCTCAAAAAAGTTAGGGTCCACAATAGATCCCGCTATACCCATAGATACGCCACCGATGGATAGATATGATCTTCCTCGTATTATGGAAACTACAAGAGCAGATCTTACAAATGAAAGAAGTTTATCTTCTACATCTTCTGATATAGAATTGTCATTGGCATCCTGGACATCTCTACCATAAATTCCAAAAGCAGGCAGGCCTTTTTGATTATGAGCAGCAAGAACTGCCGATAAATACACTGCACCTGGGCGCCCTGTACCATTAAACCCCCATATAGCTTTCGGCCGGAGTGGATCCATATCCATAGTTTCCGCTCCATAACACCAGCATGGAGTAACACTAAGGGTAGCTCCTACCCCTTCCTTACTGAATTTCTCATCCGTTGCTCTTGCTTCATAAACACCACCTATGGTGGTATCGGCAATCACACATTCTACTGATTTGCCGTTAGGATATTTAAGTCTTCTTGAAATAAGTTTTGAAACAGATCTTGCCATTTCCATGGTCTGTCTTTCAAGAGATTCTCTTATCCCTTCCATACGTCCATCAATTACTGGCCTGATACCAATTTTAGGGTAATTTTGTATCAAGTTATTTTTCATTACTAACAACCTTTCTATTAAAAATTAATGTTTGGCAACTTTTTAAATCTATTTTAATATCTTATTATTTAAAATCATTAACCAGTCAATTCTCTAATTCTGAATTTAAACCTAATAGATTAAAATTCCTAAAATACTTATCCATCCCTTTTTCAATGTTGGTTAAAACTATATTTTCACCATCAATTCCATTTACCTTTAGGTTTGTATACAGCTCATTCCGGCTGTTTTTAACCTCAGGATTTGCCCATACATAACGTGAACTTGTCTTTACGATCCATTCTTTTCTGTCTTTTTTTAAGTTATTAAAACTTTCCTCACCATCTATTAGCCATTTCTTCCACCTTCCAGAGTCAAATACTGCATTTTCCAGAATCTTCATAATATTCGATTTAATACTTATCATGTTTTTTTTGAATAATGCTTCCTCAATCTGACTTAACTCAGCTAATGCTTCAAATTCCATAACAGTAAATTCAGGGCCGACATTGGCACCCCCGACCCCACTTTTGACATAGTCATCCAGGTTATTTACAAAATCAGTATAATGACCTTTGATATAAGACCCATATTTACTAGCAATACCTACTACTTCTTTGGCAGCTTTTGGGCTAAAATTAGAAGTATGAAGATCAGTCCCAACCTTGGCAACAATAAAAATAGGCCATATATTCTTTAGTCCTTTTCTTTTTAACCCATCTTTTAATAAATCTAAAAATTTTTTAAAGACATTAATGTCTACCAGTCCACCATGAACCTCTTCGGTACCTACCTCATAAGAAATCGGTTTTAGCCTTTTTGCTTTCCTGTAAGTTTCACTATGATATATTAACTCTATGGTTCTCTCGACAACCGTATCTATTTTAATTGGATTATAAATATCTACCGTAGGGTCAACATGTATTAAATCATAACCTGCTGAAATTGCAGCTTCAAAAGATTTTTTTGTCCAGGATATAGAACGATCTAAATCCCACTTCTCAATGGTCTGTCTGTCTTTTACCCACGGTCCTCCATGGTCAATGCCGACTATAGTCGGCCCTTTATATGTAATATTGTAAGATTCTTCCTTTATTTTTCTGATCAGGTCTTTAGGTGTCCATCCAGTATACCCCCCATCAATGTCTACCTGGTTTAAAGTAGCCACAAATAAAATAGGTGCATCAGCTCTTTTCGCTGCCCGGATAGCAGCTCTTAATACCGTTTCTGAATTAGGACATACAGCAAAAAGAGTAAAATCAGTTTTTTTATTCTTAGCTAACTTTTTAAACAGGAGTTCCAATATAGGGATTTTCTTTTCTTCAGATTCTTTTCTTAGCTTGCTTTCATCTATTCTTTTTTTAATTTCCATTCTTAATACCTCTAGAATTATATTTTATAATACTCCGAATATTCCACTTCACTTTTATGCTAGATATCGATTATTAACTTACAATACTTTTTAGTGTTTCCGGTAACCATATCAAAAGCATCGCTGATATTTTCGAGCCTAAATCTATGAGTAATTAATGGTTTGGTGTCAACCAAGTTTTTCTTTAGCATCTCGATGCCGCTTAACCATTCGTTACCAGGGAATGGACTCGAGTAAGACATCCAGCTGCCAATAAGCTTCAATTCTTTCCTGGTGATAAGTTCGAAAGTTTTTTTATCAAAACTAATATCATTATTTGATCCCCCAATTAAAATAATACTGCCGCCGGACTTTGCAATGCGTATCGCATCTTTTTTGGCAGTATTAGCACCCGAAACTTCAAAAACTTCATCTATACCATTATTGTCTATATTTCTTTTAATATAGTCATCAAGAGATTCATTAACCGGATTTACATTGTGAACAGAACCAAGTTGACTTGAAATATTCAGTTTAAATTCATCTATATCTGCCATTAAAACTTTATAAAAAGTCCTATCCTTAAGCAACTGAAATATTAATAGCCCAATAGTCCCTGCCCCAAACACAACCGCTGATTTTCCAAATTTTATTTCTGTATGGTAAATTGCGTGGATAGCTACAGTAAGTGGTTCCAGAAAAGTGTATTTCTCTATATCTTTATCATCAGGCAATTTTATTAAATTATTATAACCCACCACAAGATATTCACTCAAGGCTCCGTTTATTCTGGAGCCGATAAAACTGTAATCGGTACATGAAGAATACATTCCTCTCTTGCAGAAATAACATTTTTGACACGGAATAAGAGGTATAATAGCTATTTTATCTCCCTCTTTAAATACAGATTTAATAGAAGCGATATTTGATATTCTTTCAATTACTCCCACTGCCTCATGACCTAAAACAACCTTATCCCACTTTGGATCATCATCTTTTACCCTGGCAATATCAGAGCCGCATATTCCCACATGCAAAATTCTTACCAAAACTCCATCTTCTGACAGTTCAGGTTTCTTTATTGTCCTGCAAACCATATTATTGGGACCCTGTCTTAATGCTGCTTTCATATTTGACATATCTTAAACTTTCCTGTTAAAAGATAATTTACAATATTCTTATCTTTAAATACATTCTAAATCGTGGAGCTCAAATATTAACTCTTTCATAAAATTTTTATATTGTGAATAATATTTATCATATTCCTTTGTTCTTTCTTTCCCCGGTTTAAAATCAAGATCATATCTACATACCATCTCTTTTGCCTGTTTAAAATCATTAAAAGCTCCAACTCCTATACCAGCGAGCATTGCAGATCCTATAGATGCTCCGCTGTCATAATAAGACCGCGTAATATCAATGTTTAAAATATCTGATATCATTTGTAACCAGAATTTATTTTTACTTGCTCCTCCCGAAGCAATAGCTTTTGAATAATCTATGCCTTTTTCAAGGATAAACTCCAAATTGTACTTTAAACCATAAGAGCAGCCTTCCAATATTGATCGGAATATATCAATTTTTCTAGTAGATACTTTTAATCCTAAAAGGGCACCTTTTGTATTAAGGTCTGACCTTGGGGTCCTCATTCCAGACATAAACGGTAAAAATATGAGGTTCCCTGAACCTATTTTTGTCTTATGCATCTCCTCTTCTAATATATCGAATATCTTCTCATCAGTGATATCTTTATCTATACCATATCCCTTATATATCTGATTTAAAAACCATTTAATAGTCCCTCCCGCTCCATCTACACTTCCGGCAACAATATTAATATTTGGCATTGCGCTGGGATAGGTTTGGAGATTTCTGTCATGCGCTGATTTATTAGTAAGAACCGTAATATTTATAACTGATCCCATTTCAATAAAACAGTATCCTATATCTATACACCCGGAACCAAGCATTGTTGAAGCTACATCCAGAGTCCCGGCAATAACAGGAATGCCATCAGGTAATCCTGAATCTTTTTTAAAATTTTTACTGGTCTTTCCAACAATTTCAAATGGTTTGTATATTCTTGGCATTTTATTTTTGTTTATACCAAAATAGCCGAGCAGTTCTTCAGACCATTCTCTTTTTTCTCTATCAAATATACCCGTCATTCCGGTCTGTGTATAATCCTGGGAATATTCTCCTGTAAGTCTTTGTATAATAAAACCATTTGCTGTCAGGAATTTATAAGTTTTTCTATAAATATCAGGTTTATTTTTTTTAATCCATGAGATTTGTGGTCCGGTATATGACGATTTTAAAGTGCTACCCCCTAATTCATATATCCTTTCCCCCTCTTCTGTATCTTTAAATGAGTTACAAATAGCTAACGCTCTTTTATCCAAATACAGGATCGCAGGATACAGAACATCCCCGTTTTCATTTACCGAAACTAAAGCATTTGATTGAGAGGATATGCCAATTGCTAGTACCTTACTTTTTTCAAATTCTGATTGAGATAAAGAATCTTTCAGAAGATAAATCAAAGATTCATACCAGTCATCTGGTTTCTGCTGTACAAAACTATCCGGAAGAAAATTTATTCCATATTCTTTCGCATTGGAATATATAGTTTTTCCTTTTAGATCTATAATAGAAATTTTTATTGCAGATGTCCCTACATCTATACCTATAAGATAGTTTTGGTTATTACTTTTAGTTTTGGTTATTCCATGTTTAGAATTCATTTATAACCCTATTAATGTGTTATTTCTCCATCCAAATCCCAAAGGTCTCTCCATGACTTTGCACCTTCCCAAAGGAAGACCTGTCCTTTTATAAGGCGGCAGTTTTTATCTATGCCCGCTATTTCTCTCATCTCTTCTTCAGTAAGTGGGTCTTTTATAGTGCATTCAAGGTTACTTAAATATTCATTTCTATGAATTGAGAAAGGAATCGGGATCTGCCCCCTCTGTACGGCCCATTTTACACAAACAACCGCGGGGTGTACATTTAGCCTTTTAGCAATTTTCACTATTACAGGATCCTCTATATCCACAGTATCTTTTTCTGTTTTATCCCTGTCGGGGCGTGTAGGTGAGCCAATTGGACAAAAACCGATAGGCTGAATATTATTTTCAACACAGAAGTCGAAGAATTCCTGCTGCTGGAAGTGCGGATGCAATTCCATTTCGTTGCAGGCAGGTTTTATTTTGGCATCACGTAAAACCAACTTTAACTTTGGTATTGTCATATTGGATGTTCCTATATGCCTTGCCAGCCCTTTTTCAACCAATTTCTCCATTTGACTCCATGTTTTCATATAGTTTTCTTGTATATAGGGTTTCGCATCAGGAGACCTTGAAGTAACATCGCAACCTGGCTCATGATAATTAGGGAAAGGCCAGTGTATTAAATAAAGGTCTAAATAATCCAATTTCAAATCTTTTAATGATTTTTCGCAGGCTTTTAATACATCACCCTCCCCATGCATATCATTCCAGAGTTTAGAATTTATCCAGAGTTCTTCCCTATTTATTCCACTTTTCATAACATCTTTTAAGGATTCCCCTATAAGATGCTCATTGAGGTAAATAGAGGCACAGTCTATATGTCTATATCCTACAAATATTGCACCCTTAACAGCCTTCGCAATATCTTCACCGCTAAACCTGTCAGAACCAAATGTACCTAATCCAATAGCAGGAATTTCTGCTCCCGTATAAAGTTTTCTTTTTAGAACTTCATCCGGATTAACTCCGTCTTTAGCAACTTGGGACTCATCAATACTCATTTTTCTACCTTTCTATCATTGCTTTAACATCATTAAATATGGGTTTATCAACAATTAAACAGTGTTTCCTATATTTATATGCAATCTTCCTTAATTCACTTATTCTTTTACAATAAAAATTTATTTCAGTGGGTCATAAATAATTAAATATTCTAATGACCTTCCCTTATTTTTAAATCCAGTTTTTAAGTTAGTACCTCAAGCCATTTTCCATCTATAATAAATCTTTAATTTCTTATATTTTTTTTAAATCAGTTTTATTATCTTTTCGTAAAATTTTATCGAGTTATCCCGGACTATTGTAGTTTGACATATTCACTTACTTGATAATATTTCATTGTAATAAAACTAAATTTAAAAATAAGAAGAAAACCCTCCTATGATGACTATATTTGCCCTATTATAGGAGGGTTTCTTTACTCTCTATGACGACTTATAGTATACAGTTCCGTCATTGTTTGGATCATCAATCATACAGAAGTATAGCTATATCAGGTTCATCCATATTAGAAGCGTCGTAGAATTTAGCGCCTGTATCTATAAATTCATCAAGCGTTTCACCGGCTAAAGCTTCAACGGCAAGCTCAACAGCCAGATAACCGATCATGTACGGATCCTGTGTTATTGCGCCAACGAAATATCCACTCTTAACAGCAGCTTTCAGAGCTGCACCTGCATCAAAGCCAATAACTGTTATGTCCTTGTATTTTCCATTTTCTTTATCAAGGTCTGTACCATCTGTTGTAGAGGCAAGGATACCATAAACAGAAGCTGTATTTGTAGCAAATATAGCTATAAGGTTATCCATAGCAAGAAGAGTCTGAGAGCCGGTTTGTGAGTCTATTTCGCTCGTAGATGGCGGTACCATAACAAATATTTCGACAGCAGTTTCACCGGAGGTTGCAGCTTTCTCATATTTAACATGACCTGTAACTTCTACTTGCCCAGGGAAAAGGGTTTCACAATTTGCAACCATCTCATCAAGAAATCCTACTGTACGGCCAACAATGGAAGCTGATGTAGCATCCTGTGACTGACAACCGATTAAGACTGGATTATCTACTGTTGCAGCTTCAAGAGCGGCTTTAAAGTCCGCGTTTTTAAACATTTCATCAGCACCGATCGCTCCTGCTGCTTCGTTATCAGTAGATGCAGTAGCGGCAATAGCTCCTTCAGGAGCATTAGGAACACCGGAGTCAAAACCTATAATCGGAATACCTTTATCCATGGCAGTGGCTATCTGCTCTGATACTGATTCTGTATCAAGAACGGCAAGACAGAGGGCCGACGGATTCTTGGCTAATGCAGCGTTTATCATATCAACCTGAATAGCAATATCAGATTCTGAAGGAGGACCATCAAATGTCATATCGACGTTGTACTCCTCTGCTGCAGCTTCAGAGCCTGCCAGAACAGTCTGCCAGAACTGGTGCTGGAATCCCTTGGATATTATGGCAATATAGGGCGTTTCCTCTGCTACTGCTACTTCTTCTTCTTCTGTTACTGCTTCTTCTACTGCTTCAGTAACTTCTTCTTCTGCTTCTTCTACTGCTGCTCCTGCTTTTTCACAACCTGCTAAAGTAAATGTTGCTGCCATTGACATACTTAATAACAACACTACTATCCACAATAATGATTTTTTCATCTTACAATCCTTTCTTTACTTACTTTTTTTAAATTTACCTTTTTCTACTTATTCATCACCCCTTTCATTTTTTATTTTACAATAAGATAAAAACGTTAAGATTTCTATCTTTTTTAATAAATAATTTGTTACTATTTTTTTATTGCAAGCTTTTCGTCCGAGCCTTTTACTTCACTTGCTTTCCTAATCCTGTAGTTATCGAGCACAACTGCTCCTATAACAATTATTCCGGTAAAGAATGTTTGCCACTGGCTTTGCAGGTTCATCGACATCAAGCCCTGCCTTAATATACTCATAATATATACACCTATCAAAGTGCCCGATATCGTACCTATGCCGCCAGCAAGCGATGTACCTCCTATGACGACACCGGCTATTGCAAGAAGTTCATAACCGGTACCCGTACTAGGTACGATGGATGAGTACGCAGAGATAAATAAAATTCCTCCAAGACCAGCAAAAAAACCGGATAGGCCATAAACAGCAATCTTAATTTTATTGACTGATACACCGGAAAGACGTGTTGCTTCTTCGTTGGAACCTATTGAATATATATATTTTCCAAGGAGTGTTCTGCCGAGGATTACAGATGCTATAACAATGAAGGATCCCAGCCATACTGCCCCTATAGGGAAACGGCCCGCTGTTTTATAAAAAACAAGCTTAAACCAGCCATCAGGGTTAGTTATTGCTGGAAAATGCACGGTCATGACTTTAGAAACAATTGCGCCGAATCCCATCGATATCATCATTGTTCCAAGGGTCGCAACAAACGGGGGTATTTTAAGTATTGCAACAAAAATGCCGTTTAAAAGTCCGAAAAATGTTGCAATAATTATTACCAGCACAAGTGATGCACCAATCGGCCAATCCCATACCGTATAGGCAACACCGCCAATAAGAGAAGAGCATATCATAACAGTTCCTACAGAAAGATCGATGCCTCCTGTAATTATTACAAAAGTTTCGCCTATTGCCAGAAATCCAATGTAATAAGACGCGGCAAGTATATTGACTAATGTTTCAGCTGATGAAAAGTTCCGTCCAAAGATAGAAAAAAATATATAAAGAATAACGAGTGCGCTTAGCGCCAATACTTTTTGTAGGCCGTCTGATTTTAAACTTAATGAAAGCTTATTCTTTTTTACCATTGTTAACTAAAATAAAACTTTTATATTACCTACTATTTCTATAAATTATTTATTTGTATTTGGAAAAATAAAAATCTTAACGTTTCTATCTCATTGTAATTATGATATATTAAAATAAAAAAAAATGTTTGTCAAACGTAAATTAAAAAAGGGCTGAGTTATGTTGACATATACTTTCTCAGGTGATAATGTATGTTATCATTTTAACGTTACTATTAAATTAATTTAATCATAATAAAATATTTCAGAAAATATAAATAATAAAAATATAAATAAATTGTAAAATTAAAATAAATCCGGGAGATTTTTATGGTTAATAAAAATGAATATGTCCTTGAAGCTATTGGAATAAAAAAGCACTTTGGAGGAGTTTATGCATTGGATAACGTCGACCTACAATTAAAGCATAATGAGATATTAGGAATAGTTGGAGATAATGGTGCTGGTAAATCCACTTTAATAAAAATAATTAGTGGGGCTCTTAAAAGAGATGAAGGGGAAATATATTTTGAGGGCAAAAAGGTCAGAATCAATAGACCAAAGGATGCCTATAAACTTGGGATAGAAACAGTTTATCAGAATCTCAATTTAGTAGATCTTCAAAATCCAGCAGCCAATGTTTTTTTAGGACGTGAAGTTTGCTATGGTGGAATACTAAAGTATTTTTATCTATTAAATAGCAGGGTGATGTTTAAAGAAACGGAAAATCTATTGGATAGACTTAATGTCAAATTGGGCTATTTAAGAAGGCCTATAAAGGAGTATTCTGGAGGGCAGCGTCAAGCAGTTGCCATTGGTAAAGCAGTATATTGGGGTAGTAAAGTAGTGATACTGGATGAGCCGACTGCTGCACTTGGGGTAAATGAATCAAGAAAAGCATTGGAATTAATAAAGTTACTGAAAGAACAATCAGGAATGTCAGTTATAATTATCAGCCATAATATGCAACATGTATTTAGTATTGTTGATAGAATTATGGTTTTGAGAAGGGGCAAACTAATAACTGTTCAAAATGTTCATGATGTGACTGCAACTGATATTATAAAATATATTACGGGTGCAGAAAGAGTTATTGAAAGAGTGTAATTGCAGTACTTTTCCTTTTTAGTAGAGTAGTAGTACCTTTTTATATAAATCAAGTTTCCTTTCCGGGTATCGGTTGTTTTACTTTTTTTGTAGAAGCTCTTTTAATTAATTCAGTCCTTAAAATCTTTTTTATTGGTGTTTTTTCTATATCTTTATCACTTTTAATTTCATTAATCATTATTTCCATAGCAGTTGATCCAATCTCGTACACCGGTTGACTAACTACAGTAATAGGTGGGTTAAAAAGCTGAGTCAAATCAGAATCATCAAAACCTACTAATCCAATATCTTCAGGCACTTTTAATCCCATTTGTTTAATTACAGTCAAAATACCCTTAGTAATATCTAGATTTGTGGAAAATATTGCATCTGGTATATTTTTACCCTCCAATAGCTCTATTGATAAATTGATACCAGTCTGTTTCTTAAAATCTCCGATTTTTATTAAATCATTATCTTCTGGTAAATTTGCTTCCCTTAAGGCCTTTAAGTAACCATTAAGCCTTTCTTTGCCAGTAGTTATATCCACACTACCATTTATAATCCCTATTCTTTTGTAACCTTGTTCTATTAAATGTTTTACTGCTTTATATGAACCATTTTCATTATCTACTACTACTTCATTGCATTTGATACCATCTATTAATCTATCAATAAGGACAATTTTTATTCCTGACTCAATAATTTCTTTTATATAATCCCTATTTTTACCAGTCGGGGTTAATATAATTCCTTCTACTCTGGAAGATTCTAATACCTTTATATATCCAAGTTCCTTTTGAGGGTCATCATCTCCATTACACAGGATAGTGCTAAAACCATATTTTCTTGCAGTATCTTCTACGGATTTCGCAATCACAGAGTAAAAATGTGAAAGGATATTACCAACAATGAGCCCTACAGTGTTTGTTTTTCTTTGCCTTAAGCTTCTAGCTATAAGATTTGGTTTATATCTGAGCTCTTCTATGGCTTCTTCGATTTTTTTAGCAGTTGCTTTATTAACCGGAGCTGATTTATTTAAATATGCTGATACTGTTGTAGCTGATACTCCTGCTCTACTTGCAACATCTTTTATGCTAACACCCATTTTTATGAATTATTCATTAGAAAAAACATAAATCTTAACAATTTTATTTTTAGATTAGAATAAAAAAAATTGCTTGTCAAATATAAGTTATTTAAAACTGCGATGGATACATTTTCTGGTTGGTAAGTAATTATTATTGTACCTGCAACTCTGTTTTGCTGCATCTGTTCTATTATGCTATTTTATTTTTCAGGAATTTCAGATGTTATATAAAGACTTGTGATATATCCATTTTCACTGTTCACTCTTTCAATACTTTTAAATATTAAGGGAAAATAAGGATCATCTATATTAGGTAAAATTACTCAAATATTATTTGATATTTTTATTTTAAGACTTCTAGCAACGACAAAGAATAAGCTATTATGGACACATTTGTATTGTATCATATTGCCATATCTGCTATAAATCTTCTTAGTTTGATGATTTATTAAAAAATAATATAAAGGATATTTGGTATGAATGTTAAGAAGAGCCAGTATGTATCGGATTTAAACATAGGAACGAGGGTAAGTACCATATTCGTATTGGCTAAAAAACAGATTAAAAAAAAGAAAAACGGTGAAGATTACTGTGTGGTTTATTTTCAGGATAGGGAAGGTAATATTGACGGGGTGTTGTGGACCGAAATATATAAAAGAGCAGGTGATTTTGACCAGGGGGATTTTGTTTTAGTAGAAGGAGAGGTAAAAGAGTATAAAAGCAACAGGCAGCTGGTGGTCAGTTCTATAAAAAAAATTGAAGATAAAAAAGATCTGGACTATTCGGATTATATAAAGACCACAAGTAAAAATATTGATGAAATGTTTTCAGAACTTATGAAATATACTGCCGGGATTAAAAATCCTTATTTTAAGAAATTGATGGATCTATTTTTTAACGATAAGAAATTCGTAGAAGATTTTAAAAATTCAACTGCAGCAGTAAAGTATCACCATGCTTTTAGGGGAGGACTTCTGGAACATACATTGTCAATGACTAAAATCTGTGATTCTCTCTCCAAAATTTACCATAATTTAAATTATGATCTGCTGGTGAGTGGAGCTGTTCTCCATGATATTGGAAAGATCAGAGAATATAAGACAGTGGTAAGCACCGAAGTGACAGATGAGGGAAAACTCCTCGGCCATATAACTATTGGTTATGGAATGGTCCTGGAAAAAATAAAACAGATAAAAGGCTTTCCGGATGATTTAAAAAACAGGCTTCTCCACATAATACTAAGCCATCACGGGTATAAAGAATTTGGCTCTCCTAAAAGACCTAAGATACTGGAAGCTTTTGTGGTTTTTCATTTAGATTATCTTGACGCTGATATAGGCGGATACAATATTATACTGAATGGGAATAAAAGCGGTGCAGACTGGTCGGATTATGCCAAGAATTTTGAAGGTTCGGTCTTTTTGAAGGAACTTGAATCAGACGAGGATGAAAATGGGTTGCATGTAAGGGAATCGCTGAATAATAGTACTGGTAATAAAAATAATAAAGCCGGAGATGAAAACAAGCAGGATTCAAGGCAAGACCAGCAACAGGACGGCTTATTCTGATCTTATGATAATAAAACGAATTTTTTATAATCTAAATCCTTGTAAATAACTATATGGACATTACAAAATACAGGAAGGATTCTGAATCATTTCTATCCAGAATAGATAAGGAATATTACCTTCACTTCTCAGGCCAGAAAGATAGTCTTAACCTCAGTCCTATCTATGACCGGTATGGATATTTATTTGACAGGGATAGTATTGACTATATTAAAAGCATAAAAGATAAAAGTACTGGAGAGGATAGGAAAAAAGCTGTATATCTTTTAAAATTCTGCACCGAAGGCTATATGGAAAGACAGGTAAAAGAACTGGTTGATAAGATTGCAGAGGAGGAGGCACAGGCAAAAATTAATATAGAAGGAAGTGAGGTTCCTTTTAGATATTCTGAAATACTGCTCACGAATGAGCCGGATAGAGTAAAAAGAAGAGCGATTGAAAACAAAAGAAATGAAAAAATAGCAGAATCTTTTAATGATATTCTATATAAATACTGGGATGCTCTTCACAGCCAGGCAAAAGACCTGGGATTTCCAAGCTACAGGGAACTTTTTTCATATTTAAAACAACAAGATTTTATTGACCTTAAAATTGAGATGGAAGAGCTTCTAAACGATACCCGGGATTTATATCAAAGCCATTTCGGAAAGCTTTTGGAAAAGGAACTGGGGATATCCTTAAAAGATTCGACCAGAAGCGATTTTGCATTTATTAAGAGGGCGAAAAAATATGACAGGTTCTTTAAAAAGGATATTCTTGTCCCGGTTTTTATGGATACGCTGTCTGGAATGGGTATAGATTTTTCCAGGTATGATAATATACATCTGGATTTAGAGGAAAGAGAAAAAAAATCACCCCGGGCATTCTGCAGTGCTCCTAAAATACCAGAAGAGATATATCTGGTAGTTATGCCCGGCGGCGGCCAGGATGATTTTGAAGCCATGTTTCATGAGGGAGGACACTCGCTTCACTTTGGAAGTACAAATCCAAAACTTGATTTTGAGTACAGGTGCCTGGGTGACAATACGGTAACCGAAGGATATGCTTTTTGTATGGAGCAGCTTACGCAGAATAGAAAGTGGCTGGTTGACTTTCTGAGTATGAGTCCTGATGAAGCCGGTGAATTTGTATATTTCTCAAGCCTGATAAAACTCTGGTTTTGCAGAAGATATGCCGGAAAGCTTAAATATGAACTGATTCTTCATGACGGCAGTCCCATAGAGGATAAGGAATCGACTTACAGGCAGATTTTATCTTCCGTAAATTTAATGGAATACCCGGAAGAAACTTATTTAAAGGATGTAGACGAAGGTTTTTACTGTACCAATTACATAAGGGCATGGATTTTTCAGTCGCAACTTAAAGAATATATATACAGAAAATTTGGCCGCGGGTGGTATAAAAAGAAGGCAGCTGGATCTTTTTTAAGTGAGCTCTGGTACTACGGACAGAAATATTCTGCAGAAGAGATCCTGTTTCAGCTGGGATTTGATAAGATGGATATTGGCTGCCTGATAAATTCACTCACTGATATAATTAAAAATTTTAAAAATATCTGATATTATTTTTATTATTATAGGAAAAATTATGTGGAAAGGATAAAAATTGGATTTAAAACAAAAGATAAGAAGTATTCCAGATTTCCCTAAAAAAGGAGTAGTGTTCAGGGATATTACGACCCTCCTGCAGGATGGAGAAGCATTCAGATATGCAGTAGACAGGATGCTGGATTACTGCCGGGGGAAAAAGATTGACGCAATACTGGGTGCTGAAGCAAGAGGTTTTATATTCGGGGCGGCTATGGCTTATAAGCTGGGTGTCGGCTTTATTCCGGTAAGAAAGCCGGGTAAACTTCCCTATAAGACGCGACAGGTTTCATATAATCTTGAGTATGGTAAAAATGTCATGCAGATACATGTTGACGCTGTAAAAAAGGGTGATAAGATTTTAATAGTAGACGATCTTGTAGCTACCGGAGGTACCGCCAAAGCAAAAGTGGAACTTGTTGAGCAAATGGGCGGAGAGGTAGTTGGGTTGTGTTTTTTAATTGAACTGGAATTTTTAAATCCAAGGAAAATTTTAAGAGGTTATGATATTTTTTCACTGATTAAATATGAATCAGAATAAAAAATAGTGATATGGAAAGGTGATAGTGTATGGCCAAAAAAGAAAAGAAGAAGAAAAAAAGCGCCAAGGGTGATGGAGAAGATAAGGAATTAAAGGATAGACTCGCAGGAGAAGGCCTGGGCGGGAAAAAAGAAAAAAGTAAAAAAAGTGAAGAAGAGATGATAAAAGAACTACAAGAGGAGATAAATAAATTGACTACCAAAGACATCATGATGCAGATGATGATGTCTCTTTCAAGTCTTGCTTATAAAAAAATGGGGCTTCCGATTGGAATAAATGATAAATACAAGAACAAGCAGCAGGCAAAACTTGCTGTGGATGGTTTTGATGCGCTTCTGAAAGTCATAATGGATGAAGTAAGTGCGGAGGAGAGAGAAAACCTAAAAGCCTCTTTATCGAATCTGCAGATAAATTTTGTTAAAGCATTTCCACAGTAACCAGTATTTTAGAACTGCAGTATCTATTTATCGATTACCGGACTTTGGGTCTTTTTAATATAAATTTTGGCTTCTTTTATGGCAATTTTAACTGCCTCTTCTGCAGTTTCTGCTCTTATTATAAAAGGCGTATTTTCACTGTAATACGGCTGTGCATCCCAGGTCTTAAGGCCGATTATGGGCTTTTCGTAGGTCAACGAATAACCGATTTCAGAAAGAGTCCCGTAACTTCCATCAATAGCGATTACTGCGTGCGCTGAAAGTACAATGGGTACATTTCTGGCATAACCCATTCCGGTAGGGATTATTATATCTACATATTTATTGGCATCATTTTCATCCTGTGTCGGTATTATTCCTACCGTAAGTCCCCCTTCTTTTTTAGCTCCCTTACACGCTGCTTCCATGGTACCGGTCAATCCGCCGCAAATAAGCAATGCACCTTTTCTGGCTATTTCCCTTCCTACTCTATAGGCAAGCTGGTAAATATCTGTATCGACCTTGCTGCCGCCGATAACTGATATTTTTATAATATTATTTTTTTTCTTATATTTGATCATTCCTAACCTTTAAAAGACAATTTAGTATTTAGCTTCTTAATATTATATATTAATAACCACGTCTGCCGGCATTCCGGGTTTTAACTGCAGGTCAGGATTTTTAAGACTTATGGTTATTTTATAAACTGTTGTTACTCTCTCCTGTTTAGTCTGGATATTTTTGGGCGTGAATTCTGCTTTGTCGGAGATTTTACTTACTATTCCTTTGAATTCCAAATCAGGATATGAATCCACAGTTAATATTACTTCCTGGCCTAGGAAGATTTTCCCATATTTATCTTCGGGAATATAAATATTGCAAATCACATTATGCAGGTCGCCTATTTCATAAATCGGCGTACCCGGCAGAAGGTATTCACCTTCAACCGAAAGCTTATTTAAAATCACACCATCGATAGGTGAAATAATGTCAAGTTCGGCTATTTGCTGCTCATATAGCATAAGCTGGGATTCAGCAATGCTTAAATTATCTTCGGCAATCTTGACCTGGGTATCATCTTCTTTAACCTGTTCTAAATTCAGCAGAGCCATATTATATTGATTTATTGCCTCCTGAAGCTGAACCAAAACAGCTTGTTTCTGAGATTGGCCGGCATAATTTACTGAATCAGAAGTGGAGGAACTTTGTATGTTTGATGTTAATAGCTGCTGGGGAGTTAAGTCGTTTGAGGAGGTAAAGGAACTGCTTGATTCGGATTTGGTAATGCTTACCGGCTCATCATAGTAGATAAAGTGATGGTAGGTAGACATATAATCTTTTAATATCTTTGACTGTTCAACTGCTTTTTCAGCTATTTCCATGCCCTGCTTATATTGAAGTTTTACCGCTTCAAGCCGGGTTCTGGCTGCCTCAACATTAGTCCTGGCTACCTGTATCTGTTTATCAATTAAACTGTCATCCATCCTGGCAGCTGTTTGGCCGGCCTCAATGCTGTCACCTTCCTCATATCCGGCTTCGATGAGTTTTGAATTGGCAGGGGCACTTAAAGTAACAGTTTCGGCTTCTATTATTCCCGATGCTTCTATTAAATCCTGCTGTTTTCCTATTTTATCTTTGGTATAGTCATAGATAAAATATGATATTACCGCTACGGCCACTACCAGCAGTATTATTGGTAGGATTTTTTTCTTCATACCATGTTACTCCTTTAAATTATTCTGAAATCTTATGCATTTTTAAAAACATTATATATAATCTCCTGCTAAAAATCTCCTGCTAAATGATAACTATGTTTATATAGTTTTTAAAATATCATTCAAGCCTCTTTCTAAACCTGAATATGGATATGGCAAGAATAATAATTCCGATAATCCCCAGTGCAAGCATCTGCGGCCAGAGTATACCCAGTCCGGTTCCCTTTAAGAAAATACCGGTAATAATAACGAAAAAGTATCTAAGGGGGTTTAAATAGGTGATGTACTGTATTATTACTGGCATATTTTCAATGGGGAACATAAAACCTGATAAAAGAACTGCAGGCATCATAAAGAAGAAGGTAGACATCATAGCCTGTTGCTGTGTCCTTGATATAGTGGATATAAATAATCCTACTCCCAGGGTTGCAAACAGGTAAAGAATCATACTAAAGAATAATATCAGCAGATTACCCCGAAGGGGGATCTTGAACCAGCTGTAGGATACCGATATTACAAGTAAGACATCAATAAAGCCAATTATGGCGAAAGGTATGGTTTTACCTGCTATCAGCTCTATTGGTTTTATAGGAGTGACTATCAGCTGTTCTATGGTACCTGCTTCCTTCTCTTTGACTATTGACATTGAAGTAAGCATGATGGTGGATATAAGGAGAATAAAGGCCATAACTGCTGGAACATTCGAAAACCTGCTTTTTAATGTGGGATTAAACCAGAATCTGATTTCATTAGAAAAGGAATCAATATTTGTGGAAATGTTTTCCTGCTTTAATAACTTAAATTGATTTAATCTTTCAATAAGTACAGACCTGGAATAGTTGGCGCTGATCTGATTTATATAACCCAGTATGACAGCTGCAGAATTTGAATCGGAACCATCTATTATAATCTGGATTTTAGCTTCATTTCCTTTTTTTATGTCTTTCCCAAAACCGGGGTTTATCTTTACAGCGATCTGTGCGTCTCCGCTCTCAAGAAGGCTTGTGATTTCCTGTTCTGAATCTGCGTAGTAGTTTAAATTAAAATTACCGCTGTTTTCAATACATGATATAAAATCCCTGCTCTCATAGGTTCTGTCCAGATCCCATATTGCGGTAGAAATGTTTTCTATATCTGTGGTTATGGCGTATCCAAAAAGTATCAATTGGATGATCGGAGCTATAAATACCAGCAGCAGCATCCTCTTATCCCTGCTTATCTGTATAAATTCTTTAATTATAAGTTCTTTTATCCTTGAAAACATTTTTACTGAGTTAATTTTTTAATAAATCTTAAGTTGGCTACAATGAAAACAATTATGGCAAATATGATGAGGTAAAGTATTTCCATTGAAAGGATCATAAATCCTGAGCCCTTCAGGAAGATTCCCCTTAGTATAGTGATGAAATATTTTGCAGGTACCAAATATGATATATATTGTATTATTTTAGGCATACTGGATATAGGGAACACCAGCCCTGACAGTATATAGGATGGAAGAAATGAGAGAAGCATAGCCATCTGATATGATAAGACCTGCGTTTTTGTGACTATAGATATAGCTATACCAAGGCTTAAAGCTCCAAAAAGGAAGAGGCTGGATAGTATGAAAAGAAGTATTGTACTGCCCTTAATAGGTATATTAAAAAGAAGTCTCCCGAAGATCACTATCACAGCCATATCAAATATACCTATGACAAAATAGGGGATTATTTTTCCCAGAATTAATTCCAGCGGTCTTATGGGAGAGACAATCAGCTGCTCCATGGTACCGTTTTCCCATTCTCTTGATATGACCTGCGAGGTAAGCAGAGATGCGATCATCATCAGTATTATTGCTATGATACCAGGAATTATAAAATTTTTACTTTCCAGCTCCGGATTAAACCATATCCTGATATAAGGATCCAGTGGAGTACCGATCTCTCCTATAATATTTTTATCAGCAGTTATATTGGAATAAAAAGACCGGGTTATGCCTTCTATATATCCGTTGGCTATAGAAGCTTTATTTGTGGAAGAGCCGTCTATAATCGTTTGGACCTGGACATCTTTTCCTGCAGCCAGGCTTTTACTGAAATCAGGGGGTATTACTATTGCTACCATGCTCTTCCCTGATAAAATATTTTCTTCAAGCTGGTCATAGTTGTAGATGTAATCGTTTACCGTAAAATAACCAGATTGGCTGAAACTGCTGATAAATTCCCGGCTGTATTTACCATTATCATAATTCAGGATAGTAGTAGGGATGTTCTTGACATTAAGAGAAAGAGCATAACCAAATAAAATCAAAAGCACGATAGGGATCATAAAGGATAGTATAAGAGAACGACGATCTCTTCTTATATGTATAAATTCTTTTTTAGCTATAGCGATGATTCTTTTTATACTCATATTGTTTTATTCTTTTATATCTCTTAGTTTTAGGTCTATTGTTATGCTGTAATCTTCAATCAACGCAATAAATATATCCTCCAGTGTCGGGGATTTTATATCAAATTTTGTCCCATATACTTTTTTTAATCTCTGGGGGTTATCAATAGCTATTATGCTTCCGTTATAAATAAAAGCGACCCTGTCACAGTATTCAGCTTCACTTAGATAATGAGTAGTCACAAAGATGGTCTTTCCTCTATCCGATAAGTTATTGATCAATTCCCAGAAGTTATTTCTTGATATAGGATCTACACCGCTTGTCGGCTCATCGAGAAAAATAATAGGGGGATCGTGCAGTATCGCACAGCCAAGAGCAAGTCTTTGCCTGAATCCTACAGGAAGAGAGTTAGTAATGCTGTCTCTTATATGAGAAATATTGGCAAGCTTCAAAATTTCTTTTTTTCTGCTGTTTCTGATTGCTTTTTTAACCTTGTATATGCCGGAATAAAAATTTATATTTTCTTCAACTGTAAGATCATAGTAAAGGGAAAATTTTTGGGACATATAACCTATATTCTGTTTTATCATTTCACTTTGCCTGTATACATCAAAGCCATTTACGGAAGCATATCCGGAAGTGGGTATCAGAAGCCCGCAGAGCATTCTTATTGTTGTAGATTTTCCTGCTCCGTTTGGGCCAAGGAAACCAAATATTTCGCCTTTTTTTATCTTGAATGTAACCTCATCTACAGCAGTGAAATTACCGAAATTTTTCTTTAACTTTTCAGCTTCTATTATGTTTTCCATGTATAACTTTTAATATATTTTTTATGCTATCCTACAAGGTAGACAAAAACATCTTCTATTTCAGGAGAGATTTTCCTGAAGGATTTTATTTTAATATTATTTTTCTTAAGCACTCCTTCGATCTGTTTTTGGTCAAACTCTTTTTCCGAATTTATATGCAGTATCTCTCCGTAAATATTTATTCCCTTGATTTTTCTAATGCTTTTTAATATTTCGAATGAGCTTTTATAGTTTGAGGTGGTAAGTTCTGCTACTATGCCTTTATGCTTTTTTATAAAGTCAGCAGGTGTTCCAGAATAGAGAAGATCTCCCTTATTGATAAGCCCGATGATGTCACACCTTTCAGCTTCGTCCATATATGGAGTAGATATGATTATAAGAACCCCTTCTTCCTTTAATTCTTTTAATATATTCCAGAATTCTCTTCTTGAAAGCGGGTCTATTCCGTTGGTGGGCTCGTCAAGAAATAATATCTCTGGCTTATGTATAAGGGAGCAGGCGAGCCCAAGTTTTTGTTTCATACCTCCGGATAGGTTTTCTGCAAGTCTGTTTTTGAATT